>Ga0307987_1001306_pt1 | contig 13736 bp, 13 predicted proteins | sample EllFjometagen181_FD_203157 | JGI IMG/M metagenome (GOLD analysis project Ga0307987, IMG submission 203157) | Marine microbial communities from Ellis Fjord, Antarctic Ocean - #181 | ecosystem: Environmental > Aquatic > Marine > Unclassified | place: Southern Ocean | collected 2014-10-08
ATATCGTTATGAAGCAGGTATTCTGCTTCTTCTTTCGTTATTCCCTTATCCTGGATGTTGCGGCCGTAGCCTAACGTAATGCGACCAGACGAACATAAATACCCCGTACTTCGGAATCCTTCATGCTTTTTTAGTTGGTTTGCAAGTTTAATGAGATTCATTATCCCTCTCGATTAGTTGTTTCAGGGCTTTTGCATTCTCTCCAATTTGCATTTCATTTTTTGCAACGGCCACAGTGTTCACACCGGCGATGCTATAAAGTGTTATTAATGCCAAAACCAAAAACCCAAATAACCATCTAAACATTGACTTACCAATTACATTATCAGACGTTGAATTGATCATGCCTAACCTTTTCTCGCATCTAACATCTATCCTATCAGCATACGACCTAATCTCAAGCCGCGTTTCTTTGTGTGCAGAACAAATATCATCTATTTTTGTATGGAGTTTGATGAGTAGATCATGGTCAGACGCTTTAAGGATATGGTCAGTGTATCTCCGGTCATGGGTCATTTTTCAGCTCCTGTTAAATTACCAACCTTAATATTTTAACTTCATCATAAGTAACAATCTTGCCGGTCTGTGGTTCTCCAAAGATTATATGGCCTTCATGCAGAAAAGCAATTACTTTGTGCCTGACTGTTTTTTGTCTGCTTTTAGAGAAATAGTCTATCAAGCAATTCATTGCCACAAGGTTATCAAATCCTCTCTCAGCTTTCCAACCTATAAAGATATCAGCAAATCCGTCACAATCCCTTCGTTGTTTAATATAATTAAACCGTTTTGCAGGACAACGCCATAGAACATCTTCAGGATTGGCAGGAATTAGATACTCCATATCGTTGAAAATTAACTGTGCATCTGGTGCAAGGTCAGTCAATATTTTCCTTAACTCCTCACGGTTTATTATACCCGATATTTCAGGCTCCCACTTACTGAACCAACTCATATTATCTCCAATGGCTCTGGCGCAGGTCTTGCACCTTCAGGTCTTTGATGCTGCTTTGGTATGGATTGTTCAGGCCGTAAATCATATCCGTTGTTGGGTTAAAACTCCCGTCAAAATCGGCTATTGCTGTTTGCCATGCTCCTGATACATATACGTTTAACTCCATCTTATCTGCTGCGAGTGCTGTGTTGTATCCGGCTATTATTTCAAATGGGTATGGGGTTCCTGCTGTGAAGGAGAAGGTTATTACACTCGCGTTCACACCATCATAAACTTGAAGTCTACCACCTGTACGATTATACAGGAATATATCTCCGTTCACAGATATAACTTGAGCATTAGCTCCAACATCCCCATAATCCACACCCGGAATCCACGTCCCGCTCATCTTAAACTCACCCTCACTCAAAGCCGTGTACAATTTTGGAAAAGCGGTTGACATTACTGAGCCTGTGGGAACTTTCTGCAAAGTTACATTGTCATAAAGTACAGTTAACCCAGCACCTCCTGCACGTGAATACAACTTGATATTTGCTGATGTACCAGCAGCAGTAAAATCAAATGTATGCTTAACCCATGCAGCAGTTGATTCTGTATTTGAGTCATAGCCATAAGAGCTTACCCCATCGTTGACTCTTGCAATATATGTTGCTTCTGTACCAGCCTTAACATAAAAACTAAACCTGTATATTGTACCAATGACTAAAGTTAAATCTTTTTGTACATTTGCATTTGTATCATTTCCGGTAACTTCTAATGCATATCCTGTGACACCACCAGCTATGGATGCCAAACTTACTGCATTATCTGCCCATCCTGTTGTTACATTCTGGTCATTGGCTGGATCAGTACAGGTTCCTGTCGGAGCAAGCTCCACCCCATCAGCCCGCCCCTCTGAAGCACTGATTGTTCCTGCTCGGCTGGCTATGGTTACATCTGAAGTTAGTTTTTGGATTGAGAAATTTGATATTGAAGCATTACAAGCCGAACCAGATGATGCCCTGAACCCAGCATATGTGTAAGTTCCTGTTGGGTTCAATTTTAAACTATAATCACCGACAGAAAGCGCACTTGTAGTGGCTACAGATCCATTCAATGATGTACTGGTAGATAGTCGTAAATCTAAATTTGTACCTGGAGATCCCCCAACAGTAAATGATACAAGGACAGAATCAGATGAACTTGCAAAAGAATTGCTGTGCATGCTTTCGGTTGTTCCTGCATCTGATGTCATACTTGTAATATCTAATCCAGATGATACAAGGGTGTCAAACGTACCTATATTCCAACTACTTGATACTTCCGTCCCATCCGCCACACCGCTCGGCACATGAAAGTCAAGGATTGCTCGGTTCTCGGATACGTCTGCTCCGAGGACTTTTATGTTGGAGTTGTCCTCAGAACAAGGCCCAATACCCGCTGTTAATTCACCACCAGAACCATTCAAGGCATCAAATAACATTGAGCATTTTAAAGTATAATAGCCCAAAGCAGAATCATACTCATCTGAAATAATAGTGAGCGTCCCTGATGTACCTTGAGATACAATGCCTGCTGAACCGATTGTACCACTATAATCAGTAGTACCAACTCCAACCTCATTCCATCTAAGCCTAACCTTACCAGATGTTCCTGCTCTATATCGAACCGAGAAATACAAAATACCTGCTGGATCACCAGAAACAGAAGAGTTCCAAAATCTTGCTGTATCAGAAACACTTGTAGCATCAATTATATTATACTCAATGAATGGCCCAAAAGTTTCACCTGTAGCAGATCGTGTAGCACCAGAATGAAGCACCCACTCCCCAGGGTCTTCCGAATCCTGACAAAGCTGTTCATAAACCGGCAAGCTCGTCGGGCCAAGAGTCGGATGATTCAGGACTTCTGTTGCTGCTACTGTTACCAGCTCACCTGTGGTTGGGTGGATGTAATATACTGGGCCAGCACTAGTATCAGTTAGATTATTATCAGAAACAGTCTCTGCAATCCCATGCTGTCTATAAGCCATAATGTCAGCGGCTATATTAGTTTGAACGAAAGGTTGCATTAAGCACCTCCATTGGCTATGACACCTTCGCCTGTTCTGATTATCCAGTCATAAGCAGCAGCACCAGTCTGAAAGGCTGTAAAGCTAAAGAAGTCACCAATTGATGGAGTAGCAAGACTTACTTTTTCAGCATCTGCCATAGCAATCCCATCCAGATAAATCTTATCAGTTGCTCCAGCTTTTAGATGAAATGCTCCTGTGCCTGCTGTGCCAATCACAACTACACCATTTAGTCCGGCTGCTGCTGTTGGTAAGGTTTGAGTGTTTTCTGCTGACTGTCCGTAATTACTGATTTGAGTTCCTGAACATTCGAGTTCGGTCAGTGTGTCTGTTGCTGGTTGGGTTATTGTTGCTATCTTTGCTGAGATTGCACCTTCATTACTTATCTTGGCTTTTGTGTCTGAAGCAACCTGCAAATTAAGCAGATTATTACCATCGCCAGTGCTTCCATCACCCAACGCTGTTTCGGTTACATCTATTTTCAGTCCGTTATATGCTGCTGTGCCGGATTGGTTAATCTTTGGCTCAATGTAAACCATTGACTGTTCGCCGTCTGTGTCGGTTAGTCCTATACCCACACCAGTCTGAAACGTAATAGCGTCAGTGTTTGTTTGGTTATCCTGAATATTAAGCTGGATTCCGTCGTTAGAATTCATCCTAAGAGCATATTCAGTGTTTAATACGATGGCCCCATTTTCATTTGCTATAATAGCGGGCCTATCGCCTTCTGCTCTCATTAAGATAATTCTCGCATCATTTGCAGGTGTGAAACCAAAATCAGTATCAACATCACCAGCATCACAAATCACCATTGTCCTGGCTGTTTCGTCAAGTCCGATTGTTAGTCTGTTTCCAAGTCCAGATTCATCAACAGCTTTTATAATGTTCGGGCCTTGGTGGATTGTTGAGCCTGTCGTAATCGTCCCACCACGGAAAACATAGAAGTCCATATCCGCAACACTTCCACTCAAGGCAGTATTCAGCACCAACGCCGTATCACTTGTTACTGTGACTATGCTGTAGACTCCGTAATCTGCTGTCGTGGTTCCACCCCAGATTAGAACTGTATCACCAGCTATACAAGTAGTATTAAAGTTCTCACCAGCTTTGCTGATTGTGGTTGTGCCGTTGCTGGTTGCGTCGGTTACTGCTTCTTGCTGGACTGCGTTTAGGACGTTGTAAATTACGGAGTTTGCTTCGATTGAGCGTATTGCTTCTACTCCACCGGCTATTTGGGATAGTTGGTCTGGTGCTGCTGTGCCGATTCCTGTATTGGCATCATTGCTTGGGCCTATATTTGGTGTAGTAGCAGAGGCAGCAGTATTTCTTAATAAGTTACCAGCGGAGGAAAAGTTTAAATTAAAAGCATCCATCTTTACTCTTTCTATATTATTAAATATAATACTCATAGCATCATCTGAAGAAAAAATTATACCACTATCACCATCTTGATCCAACATTAAACCCTTTTGCAGATCATTTAACCCACCAATCCAACCCTGCCCACCAAGAGCATTAATATACCCAACCACTGTACCATCAGCTTGTTTCATCTGAGCAATAGGTTCTTGCAGGCTGGTTATCACTGTAGCTCCTGCCCAAGTTGTATTTGCATCGACTGTTACTGTAGGGCTTGCACCGATAGCTACGACTATTCTTGTGTCACCATCTGCAATTAATGTCGAGCCCACTTTAGCCAAGGCCCAATCTACTGCGCTTGAAAAGGTTACTGTTCTGGTTGCTGCTGAGATTGTGCCTGTGAAGCTGGTTATTGCTGCGGGTGCTATTCCTTGCATTTTCTCACTATCAAGCTCTGTAATGGCAGTCTGAACATCTGTAGCCACAATGTCCCCAGTTGGAGTGAAACTTATCTGACTCGCGCTTACTGCTTCCAGAGTCAGCCATGATGAACCATCCCAAAAGAATTTTTGTGCCTCACCTACTCCAATCACAACCCCATTGACTGTAACAGAATGTGTGGATGTGTCATTATTGGCTACTATAAATTCTTTGTTTGTTGTGATTGCCGTCGGGTTTTGAATTGTTTGTGCGTTACCTGTTGCTGTGGTTGTTATAATAACACCACCATTATTATCAACTATTGCTGTCGTGACCGCTGCGTTTACGGCAGGATCGGTTATTGCTGTGTAGTCTATTACTACTTGAGCAGCAACATACTCTTCAACCCATGACTTAGAAACCCCACCACCCCTTATCTCTACTCCAGCCATATTATACACCCCTCATTAAATTAATTTTTATTTTTGCTAATTATTAATATCTTACTTTTCTTGCTGGAAACAGAGTTAAAGTAGGTATTCCTGAAATAGCTTTTGCATACATAACAATATCTCCTGGGTGTACAAGATCAGGCCAACTCAACCCACCCACATTCCCGGGGACCAGTGTTTCATCTGTTCCTACTGAATCAGTAGCAATATAGAATCCAGTTGTATCACTGAGCATTATCCCAAAACCATACCCAGTCTGACTCCCCATGGTGATAGCAACATAACTACCTATGTTTAATTCAGTGCTTATTGGCGACTTAATTAATTCAGACATGTTCTCTCCTTATTGTGTTGTCTATTTAACATCTGCATAAAAACTTACTAATGCTTCCATATTACAATACTTTCAAGAAATGTCAATAATATTTCTAATATAAACCTAAAAATAACAAACCTTTACAGTATACAAACAAAAGCCTACAGTTTATCAAAAAGAACACGTAAATAAGCTTGAAATTTTAACGTTTAACTATAAACGCATATACCCCACCCCAAACCAACCAATAAACGGTTTAAATGGTTTAAATGGTTTAATGTGTAATCTACCATACTCCTGCCTTACGTGTAAATGTCATGGCACCATATGCCCCACTGGATGCATCAACCTGATCTTTTAACTGCCTTGATCCACCGGGAAACCTCCTATGCTCATCTAAATAATCCCCATTCCAAGGTGCTTTTATTAGAATAACCTTCCCCCTATTCATAACAACACTCCAAGGATCGGCCCTATACACCTTATCCCCAGTTGGTCTGTCGGCTTGTGCTGATAAATTAAGTTCTTTTAATCTCACTATAGTGTTTTGTACTGATTCTTTGCCCCCTGATCCTGGTTCTTGCTCAACTATTTGTATTACTTCTTTACCATCTAATTTGGCAGTTGTTTCAATCATGTTCTCTCTATCAGATGAACTCCACCTACCAGTTACAACATCAAGGATAATATACATACCATTATTAAGCTCACCCATATGCACCCCGGCTGTCCTTGAACCATCACCCCCGGCTGTTCCTGCCTTATCCCAATATCTAACTGATCTTAGTAACTTTGGGGTTAAGTTAAATGTCTTCTCTTCTACTATCTCAACCATAGTGACTTGAAACATTCCCATTCCAGCTTGTAAAGGATTTTGTTGAACCTGTGCAGCATACCCATATTGTCCTAATTGGGTTTCTAAATCATGTAATGCCCTCTTATTTAATCTTATTGGATCAAGATAACCCCCTTGCATATCATAATACTTTAAAACAGATTTAGGAGAAACGCTTTCTCTGTCTGTTTTTTTAAGAACTGTCCCAGGTAGGCATATGTGCTTTACTTTATACCCTTTTTTTCTTAATTCAATAAGGGAGTTGCTTGGATCATATAAATCAACCCTTTGCATAATCATTACTTGTGGTACGATACTTTTTTCTACCTTTCTTGTGGGTAAAACCTGCTCTAACCACCGATTTACATTTTCTATTTGAGTTTTTGAATATGCCTTAAATGGATCAATGGGATCATCAACTAAAAGAAAATGACCATGAAACCCTGTTAGTGTTCCTTCAACAGATGTACTAAATAAATTACCACCCATCTTCCATATTTTCTTTTCTTGATCAAAGAACTGTATCTTGAAGTTACTTTTCTTATCCTTATCCCTTTTTATTCTAATATATGGAAATAAGGTTTGATACTTTTCTGATCGTATAAGATCACGGCACATTTCTGCTAATTCCATCGAAAGAGTACTACTATATGATGTTTTTATGAAGCGAATATAAGGCCAATTTGCCCAAACCCACGCAGGAAAAAATACAGTTGTTAATAGAGATTTAGTTGATCCGGGGGGAACATTAATAACAAGATCATGTTTTCTTACCTTTCTTTCAACTACTCTTTGTATCATTTTTGTCATTTCAGCACAAATATAAGGAATATGCCAATTTAATATAGGTGGATCATTTACTACTGAGTCCCAAAACTCAACAATGAAGTTAAAAAATGATCTTTTACATTTTTCAGTTAATAAAGCATTGGGGTCTTGTAAATACTTCTTAATTCCTGTTAATTGCATGATTAGCCTTTATTAATGATTTTCATATATTTAATTCTATTCTAACATCACCAGTTAAAACTTCAGTACATATTTTTGTTTTTCTTTTATTAAGAAAACATAATCCATTTTCATTTCTCTTATTAACAATCACTTTTTGCATTTCATCATCTGCAAAGAAACAATCTTTTGTGGTGTTTTCTTCATTAACAAATATATCACAATTACCTATTAATTCTGGATCTCTTTTTACTGAAATTCTTATAATATCCTCACATATTAGATTGTTCGATGGATTTAAGTTCATCTAATCCATATAATTGAGTTCCGTCTTTTAAATCTTTAGCCCTAGCTAATTCAATAATATCTTCAGCATTATCTTCAATATTAAAATCTTTTAATATTTCAGAATCCTTAGAATCCTTAGAATCTTTGGGTTTATTTTCTATTAACTTTGTTTTATTTAATAATGATTCTGATCCTGTATTGCTTAGTTTCAAAAGTACGTCTAACTCAGAATCGCTTAAGTCCTTTAAATTTTCCCTTATGTTCTTTGTACCATAGTTGTACTGGTTAAGTGTTATCTTGCCAGTTAAACCGCCCTTCTCACGAATATCCTTAAGGATTATCTGTAACGCCTTAAGGCTATCATGCAACTTTATCTTAGATATGTGCCCAACCACCCGACGATCATCACCACGGCCATCATAAATATTCGTATTTGTTACTTCTGAAATACAATATCTTAAAGCTGGTGGAATATCCTTCATATCCCTTATAGTTTCACTTCCATCTTCTTTATATAGTCCTATGGGATCATTGAAGGCTATTTTTGCTATTTGAGTAATCACACGATCTGATGTAACAAGAGTTCTATAAATCTGATCTTGTAAGCACCCTTGAAGGGCTTTTGCTACATTTGGATTAAGTAATACTGAGTTTAATCTTTTATCCATTTCCATTCTCGACATAGTTCCATCAATTAGACGAGCAGCTTTTCCTGCTTTTATTTCATCATAATCTTTTACATATTCTGTGATGAAAACAGCTTCTTTATGAGTTACGCCGTAGTCGAGTAAATTAGGAATATTGCCTTTTTCTTGTTGGGTAGGTATATTCATGATGTTATCTAATTTACTTTTAGACTTATCTTTGATCTTCTTTAATTTATCTTTATTATCTTCATTATCTTCATTATATTTATTATCTTCATACATATTTTCTTCATTGGAGTTATCGAGATTATTTTCTATTGTTGAAGTGATGATATCTTTTTTATCTTCTTTTAATGTTTTGTCTGATCTTAATCCTTCTAATTCTTTTAGAAGATCAGCAGATTTTTTCTTAAGGTGAAGTTGTCTTTTACTCTCACCTTCCTTCATTGATGGTGTTGATGGTATTGATGGAGTTATTCTTTCTTTCTTTTTTCTGATCATTGTTCCCCCTAATCTTATTTTGAAGTATTTTGATGTATATTAGTATTTAGGGGGTGATTTGTAAAGGAAATTTTTCCCTAAATTTTTTCCGAGATTATTTTGAGATTATTTTGAGATTGTTTTGAGATTGTTTTACGGGAAACTTCGATAAATACACACGAAAATCTCATTCTTTTTACGGGAAATCTTCAAAAATTGTGTTTTTGTTATTTTATTGAATTTATTAGATAATCATGTCCTTTAGCGGGACCGGGGCGTTGTCCTTTTTTTCTTTTTTTCTTTTTTCCGTATTTTTCTTATTTTTTCCGTATTTTTCCGTATTTTTCCGTATTTTCTTATTTTCTTATTTTCTTTATATGCCCCCTTTACTTCATGATGCACAAAGATAGTTCTTTATAAATAGTCACGATCTCAGGGGGGTGGTTAGGTTAGCCCCACCTAACAATAGCTGAAACGTTTACTATTGCTGGTTCATTAACTATTGCTGAACCATAGCCTGTTGTTGGTTATCCGCCTATTGCTATTATATAACCTATTGCTGATTCATTGATATTGTTAGGCGTGCCTGTTTCCATTAATGACATGTTAATCTTTATCATTATGGTATCGTATCCTTACCCCTATCCAGTTACCTATGGATTTAATGGATTTATTTCCTTTATTCTATTACCCTTATTACCCTTATTAGTCTGTTAGCCTTATATAACATTTACTATTTTCCTATATTTTCCTTATATTGTTATGTTTACCTAACCCATTTAAATAGGTTTATCTTGTTCCCCATTGGCCATTTCTTTAGCACCGACACCCTATGTCCTTTATCTGCCAAATATCCTTTAAACGGAAAATAGTCTTTTTTTTATTATTTTATTACCTTATTTTATTAAGTACAAGGTGCATATAGTAGACTATACGGTATTATATTAAGTATATGTCCTTTATTGTTTATTATATTAGTCTATTTTGTTAGTCATTCATTATGGTTGTTACCCTTATCACCCTTGTTAGCCTTATATAACATTTACTAATTTCTTTTTATTATTATTTAGGCTAATTATTATTACGTTTTTGTTGGTTATTCTTTAATATCCTTATAGCCCTTATTGGCAGTATTCTTAAGATATTATCTTATTATTTTTTATTATTTTATTACGTTTTTGTATAATCCTGTATAACCTTTATTGGCGGGGCTTTTCAGGGATATTTTGTTTAAATCATTCTTATTCTTATTATTTTATTACGTTTTTGTTGTTTTTAATATCCTAAATATATTAGCCATTCCTAACAAATAAGATTCACGAAGATTTATTATATAATAAATACAGGTAGTTAGCCATTAAATCATTTATTAAATGATTTATTAAATGATAGGTGCGTATTTTGCAATACTTATATGCGGTGATTATGGTAAAGCGCAAATAGCAAAAACCACACCGGGCCGCTGGCGCGAAAATAGGGCGGATTGCATTAGATATCCCCGGTATGGTATGGGTAACAAGTTAGTCAAACCGCTGTTTAAAAGTCCCTTTAAATCCATGGAAAGCATAGAATCGGGCCGGGTGGGTGGATATCAGTAATTTAACCCAATGTAATAAGTATGGGCATGAATTGTGGCAATGTTTTGAAACCGCCATTATAGGGCTTTAACTGGAAAAACACCTTAAACCGATATGACAGGTAAAAGGGCTTAGTAATCATTCAGGTAGCTATAGTGTAGGCAATCAAGATATCCACATAGGGCTTTAGTGTTCTTGTATGTAATTATATAGGTTATATAGGGTATCTTTAAGATACGGGCAAATAACTTGATACAAGGTGTATAAAGCTAGCGTAATGTCACTTGTAACAGTTAGTCAAACGGCACGTTAGTTTGACTATTGATTAAAACGGCAAAAGTACGGTTTAATCAAAGCCCCAATAATAATTTAATCTTTTTGGTATATTGCACGGTTGCTGTACAATAATATTTCTTTTTAGTTTGTTAGATTAGAATACGGGATATTTTAAGGCTTTGTCTTATTATATCCCGTTTTTTAATACACAATAGTATCAAAAACTAACTAACTAAATAAAGGGGAATAAAAATGGAAAAAGAATGTATTAATTATATTGATTATATTGATTATACAAAACAAACAATAGTGAAAGAATTTTTCGCATTCAATGAAATAAATCTAATTGAAATTATCGGTGAAACTATAGAAATTACTGTACTTTCAAAAAGTATTGCACCGGATAAAATATATATATTCAGGTGTAGTCACGTAATAAAACGCGTACCCCATGGATTTATAGTATCTTAATAACCTTAATAACCTTAATACCCTTAATACCCTTGAAATGTGGCTTATTTTAGCTATATTTCAAGGGTTTTATCTGTTTTTGGTAGTATTGTGTATTAAAGAATAACTATGCTGGACTATCCAGCTAACTAACTAAAGGGGAAATATTATGACAAACATGACACCGACACAGAAAAAAGCAAAAATTGTAAGTATGGAAAGTATTATTATTGGCTGTGATTTTAATCAAGATAGATTTGGAAATTTTACCGATAATAATAAGGATTATAGATTTAAGTTTTCTAAAACTAGCCTAAGATATGAAAAAAAAATAAATAAGGCTTGGCATAAAATTCAATCTGATTATCTAAAAAATATAAAAGTTTTGGATAATGAAATAATTATAAATGGTAAAAGCGTTTGTAAGTCTGTTGTTGCACCTGTTGTTAAGCCTGTTACTGTTGCACCTGTTGTTAAGCCTGTTACTGTTGCACCTGTTGTTAATCCTGTTACTGTTAAGCCTGTTAAGCCTGTTAAGCCTGTTAAGCCTGTTAAGCCTGTTGTTGCACCTGTTAAGCCTGTTAAGCCTGTTAAGCCTGAAAAATCTATAATTGATATACTTTGTGCGGATATCCCAATAGTAAATAAAACAGTACCAAAAACTAAAGCAGAAAAAAAGACACCGAAAATAAAATTTACGCGGGATATTGCAGTTTTTCAAGCAATTCGTGAATTAAAAACATTTACCTTTATTGAACTAATGAATAAAAGCGATTCGATTATGGTAGCGAAAGGATACAGTGCAAATCCAACCGCAACGAATGTGAACAAGTATGTTTTAACAGGTTTGTTGGCCTTTAATGTGGTAACAGCTAGTATGCCCGGCACCATTTCAATGAAAAATCTGATTAAATATACATTAGTACCCAATGATTAACTTTTAATTATCGTTTAATGCTGTTTTATTTGATTTAAATTAATTTTATAAAACAGTATTTTAAGACAATTAAGACAGTAAAAAGCAGCAAAAAGCAGTAAAACTAACAACTAAAAAGGAAATTATTATGGAAAATGATACAATTATTACAGACAAAAACATTTTTGATTTAGCACTTGATAATTGGGATATAAAACATAAAGAAATGTATCAATTTAGTTCATTACCAACTAAATATTTGGCTAATTTTGATTTAATGATTATACCAGTAAATGAAAAATTCATATGTATCGGTTTTGTTAATTTTGAAACAGGTAATATCGACAATGAGTATACAATCAAAAACAGCTATAAAAGATTAATCCAAGAAATTGAAAAGATTGATTGCATTTGTAAACTAACGAACATAGCAGAACATTCTTAATTATCGTTTTAAGTCTATAAGATTAAAAGTTAAAAAGATTAATTGATTTTATAGACTTATTAAGATTATTAAAGGTAAAAAACTAACTAAGGGGGATATTATGACAAACAAGGAATCATTAACGGAATTTTTCACTACGTGTAGTAACATGCGAAAAACGGACCATGTTATTGTGCCATGCACAAATGGATGCGTTATAAAAGTTCAGAAAGGATTGAGAGTACCAGCAATGAAAATGTTCTACTTTGAGCCCAATGCTATGGAACCAAGTAGTGTATGTGAGACTACGTTTCCGATTATGAAAAAGGTTTTGATGGAAAGATTGACCTATGATTGAATGAGGATTGAAAAGATTGAATATTGATGAATCCCTAAAAGATTGAAATTAAGGATCTTTTAGGGATTGATGTATGTTTAATTGAGAACTACTAACAACTAAAAAGGAGAATATTATGAAACGACAGGATTACGATCATACAAAATTGACTGGAATGGCTGCAGATTTGGAAACCAGTTTGAAAGAGTACGGGTTAGCATGGATTGAGACTGATACTGAGTATTTGTTCTACTATGGAATTGATACAGATGAAAATGAATGTGATGATATGGATTATTCCAGATTTGATTTTCGTGTGATGGATAAAGGATTGAATGTTAAGGAAGAGTACGATTGGATTGAAGATTGGGATGGAATTAATTCTTATGCAGGAATTTACATAACTGGTGAAAGATTGCAATATGCAATACATGCTCTTTTGGACTACTATGGACATGAGAATATATTCGGAAGTTCATACTATGAAGGATTGACTTATGATGAAATTGTACCAAAAGATTAAACCCTCAAGGTATGGATTCAAATTGAGATTTGAGTTCATACATGTTCGTTTAATTGAGAACAACTAACCAACTAAAGGAGATATTAAAATGAAAATCAGTGAAAAGATCGTAGAATTGTCAAACAAAGAATTGATCGCAATGGCACCTAGTGTTGGTCAGACAAAACCTTTACTGGCATCAGACAAGTATTCTTTCATCAGTACACTAAAAACTGTGGATTGGTTAAGGGATGCCGGTTGGAAACCAGTGATGGCCCAACAGTCAAAGGTCAGGGATAAATCAAAAGAAGGCTTTCAGAAGCACATGATCAGATTTACACGACCTGATCTTGTAATGAATAACATGAGAATGGATTATCTACTGTTCAATGCTCATGATTCTGGTTCCTTATTTAAATCTATGTTAGGACCTTTTTCCTTTGTTTGCTCGAATGGATTGATTTGTGGGGAAAAGCTCGGACAGTTTACACACCGTCACCTGGGATT
>Ga0307987_1001307_pt1 | contig 13736 bp, 12 predicted proteins | sample EllFjometagen181_FD_203157 | JGI IMG/M metagenome (GOLD analysis project Ga0307987, IMG submission 203157) | Marine microbial communities from Ellis Fjord, Antarctic Ocean - #181 | ecosystem: Environmental > Aquatic > Marine > Unclassified | place: Southern Ocean | collected 2014-10-08
CGATCCAATGAACGATCTGCCGAAAGGGCATCTTCAACCTTGTCGCTGTAACTGCCATAACGTTGTTTGCCAACAGGTGACAACTTAGGTGTTATTGGTTTCTCAGAATCTGCTTGGGGACATGGTTTAGATGTTGTTTCAGACACCGGCTGTCCTGTTTTTTCGTTGAGTTCAACATCAACTTTATCAGCATTAAAATTGATTTCTGTTTGATTGGCAGCAAGTGTTTTTTTGTGTTCAAACAATACCTTTCTAACAGAACTGATACTGACGCTGCACGTTTTGACGATCTCGCAATATGTAAGTCTTTCGCCACGTAAACGAACTATACGTTTTTGCATTGCTGAAGTAACTTTAACAGGTGCACCGCTTTTGGGTGCATCATACAATCCGTTAAGTCCGTTCTCTCGATAACAGGCAACCCATCCCTGAACAGTTCGTTTGCCTTTACCGATTGCTGTTGCTATCTGCTGATAAGTTGCTAAATTATTTTCATAAATCATTACCCAAGACACACGCTCTGCTGTACGATCAAAAATATTATATGTATAAACAAGAATATCATCTTGAAGAACAAAGCGCATATCACCATCATCAACAAAACGACAACGGCTAGAAATGTGACCAGGCTGTATAAATTGAGTATCATCAAAAAGTGTATTATTTGTATTCATGCGCCTATTATACACGCGCCCGTGAAAGATGCAAGAACATAATAACATATTTTAACTTATTTTTTAGGTTTTTCCCTTTATTTATGTGGGTATGTCAGGTTTTCAGGAGTTTTGAATGAATCGCCCCTCGCGAAAACTCCAAAAATAACCCTTGTTGTCACAGATGATTCCAACATGGAAAGCGAAACCAATGTAGTCTCTTTGATATGTATACTCAGACCAGCTGAGCCTGTGCTTTACGATATCAATCAGCGACACCTCTGAAAATGAATCGAGTGTTGTGAGTTGATTAATCTCAGGATAGGGTTGCACGACGATACAGTAGTGTCGGCCATGGGCAATCACCGAAGCCTGTTGCTCAAGCAATGAGGGAAAGCGTTTTGCGTAGCGATAGGTAAGGCTGGTGACCAGTAGTGCACAACACGCCAACGCCACTATACCTGAGGTTATCAGTTTCTTCTTCATCTCGTTGCCAACGTAAAGTTCAGCGAATCTTTTTTCTGAGTAGTTAAAGATTTCGCTACAACGATATGTTAACATTTATCTTTCTATTAAAATTTATATAAATTGTGGATATTCCACAATACCGATTTTGAACAAATTCTATCATTCGTATTGCCATTGTCAAGGCGATATCCGTCATTTGGTGACCCTTTCCCAAAAGTTTCTGTTAACGACGAAGTGTCGGTACATGTGTACCGGCTCTGCTCCCAAGGCCAGCAAGTGATACGGAGTTGCGACCACTTCATTGGGTGAGAATATAGTCTGAATTCCCACCTTCTTGATTGTAGCTATTCGCGCTCATTCACTTGAATGGTTACCCTTTTTCCACTGGTGTCGCATTTTTTCGTTTTCGGACGAAGGAAATAACGAGCAGGAGAATCACTGCTGCGGCAATGCAGCCACCAATCCACCAGGAGACCGGGACAGCCCCGGCCTGTTCATAGATCAGAACCGATTCTGGCAAGATATTCCATACGCCCTTTTTCCCCTCCATGTCTAGCGGAAAGCTTTCCTCGGATTCCTTTTTGAGTTTGGCTGCCTCCCACCACTGCCCGAATTTAGCCTCGAAAAGGCAGGTGTAAAACACGGTTTCTGGGTTGCTTTCTCCGAGTATATTTCTCATTATAGTGAGGGTTTGTTGCGCTTTTACAGGTTTGTTGGCAGCAAGTTGAACCTGGAATTTAATGCGGATGATGTTGAAAATTGAGCAGCCATTGTCTATTTCCAAGAGCTCCAGTTTTGCCAATGGATTTTCTTCCTGTCCTGTGGCGATACGAGATGCGGTTTGGAGGTAACTAATGTATGGGTAGGTTGGGTATGGATACTTCTCCAGCAGGGTTCCACACTCTGCATATTTTCCCTGTTGAAAGCACGAGAAAGCCTGAAGTAGATCCCGCTCTTCGGCTCCTTCAATGTCTGACAAGGATTCTTCAACTGTTTTTAGCAACTCGGAATCTTGAGCGGTGACTCCGTAGAAGAGCCAGATGGACCGGTGATACCATGGAAGCTCAGTCATGTCAAGGGTGTCAAGAAGGGCGCGGGCTTCGGCTAGTTTCCCCTGACAGACTAGGGCGTCGGCCATGGTGACAGAGAATCTCGTGGAATCCGGGAAAACGGCCAGTGCTTTGGATGCAGTGGCGTATAGATCATGCGGATTTCCGCAGACTTCGCACCACTGTCGGTAATTATCAGGGGTGTTTTCCAACAAGACGATATTTTCCCATTCCTTGCATGCTTTGTCCCATTCACCTGCGTACGCATAAACCAGCGCCAGCGATTTGGCGAAGGCTAGACTTTGTGTTTCTTCGGTGAACAGAAGACGCATATCAGCGGCAGCGGAGTCGAGATTTCCCTGACGGCAGGAGAAAAACATCCAGGATTGGGCGGTGTTCATTTCTACGGGTTCGGACTTTTTCAGCAACTCTTCGAAGATCTTTTTGGCCGGTTCAATGCGTCTCTGTTTCTCCAGATTAAGAGCCAGAGCGACCTCCAGGCTCTGATTGTCAGGGTTCGTCCCCAACAATTCTGCCCAGATTACCGAGGCCTCGGTCAGTTTATCCGTTGTTTCCAGGTAACCGGCTAATTGGACGAGGGCGGTGAAATCGTTTGGTCGGAGCGCAAGTGCCAACTCGCATCGCCTTGCCAGAACCGCCGGATCCTTTGTGTCAGCCGTTGACGGATCCTGCAGCGCATCTGCCAGTGAGGTTATTTCCTTGTTGCTTTTAGCTTCAGTAAGTAAGTTGTTAAGTGGTGGAATCAGTGCATTGATAGTCTTGACCTGTAAGGATTGAGCGGTCTTTATCTGTGCTTGAAGCTGCTGCACGAATTGGTTTTCTTGTTCCAATAGTTTTGAGAGGTCTACAAGCAGTTTGTCGGCACCGGGGAAGTTGGTGTTGGTTTGAACAATTTCTTGACAGAGGGCTTGGCAGTCAGTCAGCCTTTCAATGCGCTGATTAACCATTGTATGCAGCTTTTGATAGTAAGCAAGCAGCCACTCTTTTTGCAGGGCTGCTATATTTTTTAACAAGTCCCCATTGATGGATATGGCTAGACTATCGAGTTCTTTTTGCGTATTTTTAAGGTTAAAACCCAATTCAATCAGATTGTCCGCGCTTGCCATCCCGTTCTTCTTTTTGGTGGCCTGGTCAATAATATCACGGAGATTTTCGACAGAGCTTGAATAGCTGTTATTTGCCGCAAGAAATTTGAAAAGAGGATCTGTCTCTTTGGTGGATAACTGCAGAAAATCAGCCATACTTTCCATTTCCACCAACAGTAGCAGTGAGTCTATTGAACAGAGACTCTTTCTATTGGTTGCATCATCAGCCGTTTTCATCAACAGATCCAAAATAACTACGGCTTTGCGGTATTTTTTCAAGTTTTCGCTCACGTCCGGGGGGTTATAAGAGGCGGGGGGTGCGTAATAGTTCGCCAGTTCATCCAGGCTGGGATTAAAATAGGCTACGATGCCACTGTTCTGGGGGAGGGCACTGACGAAGTTCGCATAGACAGCGGATGGGAGGAGGGCTTCCGCGGCCTTTGGATCACCCTCTTTCCACCGTTTCACTGCTTCTTCAAGGGCATCGTTCAGCAGTCGGTGGTTCTGTGCCAGGTCGGAGCGATAGGCATTCATGGTGTCGATGACCGCAACTCCTGCATCAATATTCCGGGTTACTTCTTTGTAAACAGGATCGTTTCCGGCTTGTTTGTCAATGACCTCGATTGATTTCACATGGTCTACAACTGTGGTTATCAAGTATTGAAAGTCATCAAGAGACTTTTTGTATATTGCTAGAAGGGTATCGGTGTATGAATCCAGTTGTGTGATAGTGGTCTTGCATTCATTTAGATTCTGAATATAACTGTTCAACCATTCTACCCAGTTGTTGTACGATCCATAGTCATCTATTATCTGATAGTTGTAATAAGACAATCGAATATCTGTCTGGCATTTTTGAGCATAGGTCGCCATTGCCTGCCATTGTTTTTGTACCGCATCGCGAGATGTTCCGACAATATCAAGGCTCGAATCACTAAGCGCTTTTGCTTTATCTGCCGAGTATTGCTCAATGATTAAGAAATTGCCAATTGTTTCCGCATTGTTAGCTTTAATGAGGACGTCATACTGAGACTGGGCGCTCTGGATGCTCATTGAAAAAAAACAGGTCATCAACGTGAACAATCCAATCATACGGCTCCGGCAGTGAAATGAATAAAAGTGGGCTACATTGTTTTTCATAAGATTTCCTTTTTTTTAGTTTTGCGTAAAATGTTTTGGTAAAAAATACGACATCCACCATCGTCGGATAATTCCCCAGTGAGAGCCGGTGTAAAGTATTTTTCCATTTGGCGACCAGTCGAGTTCGACCGCATGGGATAAGAAGTCATCCATAACGAGCAGTTTTTGACCGGTTGCCGCATCCCAGATACACACTTCACTGTTGCTTCCTCTTGTCCATTTTCCGTTCCCGCCCCCTGAGGCGGATGCAAGCATTTTTCCGTCGGGTGACCAGGCCACTGCGTTGACATATTTGCAGTTGATGGTTTGCATAGATTTCCCCGTCGAGGTGTTCCAGATGCGGATAGTTCCATTTTCGTACACAGCAGCCAGCACTTGTTGGCCATTGGGAATCCATGCCAAATATTCAACTGGGTTTGTTAAAGTTTTAGACCCTTCCAATCGATTGATTTCTTGTCGAGTGTGCATGTTCCATATTTGTATTTCTCCATAATCTGCAGAAGCCATTGTTTTGCTGTCCGGAGCCCAAGCCACCTTGCGCACAGCCGAGTGCCCCTTCATGTCAATGTAGGAAAAGGAATTAGAGGTGTTGAACAGGCGAATGACATCGTACTTATCAGTTCCACGACTTCCTCCGGATGTTGAGACCAGAGTCTTGCCATCGGGAGACCAAGCGACACAACGAACAGCCTCTTGATGATCGAGCTTGCGCACTTCGCTCCCTGTCGCTGGATCCCAAAGACGCACAGTTTTATCATCACTTCCAGTAACAAGGGTTTTGCCGTCTGGCGACCAGGCGACGTCGTTTACATTTTCGGTATGTCCCTCTATAACTTTTTCTAAGCTTGGCCAGGAGACGTCTACTGACCAGATACAGGCTTTGTTTTTTTTGGATGTCGCCAGTTTTTTTCCATCTGGAGAGAGCGCTAGGTGGGTTAACCAGCCGGCATACCCAATATTCTGGTTGGCGTCTCTGTAACGTTGAGCCGAATCCTGTCTGATTTGAGTCAACTCCTTTTCAATCTTTTCCAGGAGAGGCGTTGCTTCTTTGCCAATAAAAGGATTGTCTTTTATGTTTTTCAAAATGGCAATTGCTTCTGCAAGCTTGCCACGATTTTTTTTTCGGATAGCCAGGTCATATTGTCCCCGTGCTACCCGTAGAGGGCGATTCGAGAGGTAGTGTGGAACCCACCATCTTTTGGTTTCCAAGTTCGATCCGGTCACTAAGATTTTTCCATCGGGAGAAAAGGCCAAACTTAAGACGCCGTCGGCGTGCCCTTGAGTGTTGCTCAGACATGCAAGTTTACAGCCGGTTTGGGCGTCCCAAAATCGGATGGTTTTATCCTTGGAAATGGAAGCGATGGTGTTGCCGTCTGGTGACCAGGCGACGCCAGTTACTTCATTTTCGTGACCTTCCAGAAGATGCTTGCAGCTCAGGCTGTCGGCGGCGGCAACAAGATACGATATCCCTGGCTGCCTTTTCTGGGGAGTAGGCGACTGTGTGGGAACCGAAATATAGCAACTCCAAATGCGTAGCGTATAATCCTCAGATGCGGTCGCTAGTTGCTTGCCGTCGGGTGACCAGGATATGGCTGTGATTGCTTCAGGGTGTTCTACTTCGTAAAGTTTTCGTTCTCCGGTGGAAGCATCCCAGATTGCCAGGGCATTGCATCCCTGGGTGGCGATTTTGGTTCCATCGGGCGACCAGGCAGAAACTGTCGTTGCAAAATCGTGTTTAAGAGTGCGAATTTTCCGTCCGGTTGTCGTATCCCAGAGCTTTACATTATTACTATCATCCACCGTTGTGAGTGTGTTTCCATCGGGTGACCAAGCAACGGAATGGAGGAGCGATTTCGAGTCAATGCGGCGCAATTCCCGTCCGGTCTCCACAGACCAGATGCGGACGGAAAGATCATTCTTTGTAGGCTGGCTACCATTGATGTAGACCTGAATAGAAGAACCCGATGATACCGAAGCAATTTTGGTTCCATCTGGAGACCAAGCAAATCCTTGAATTGGACTTTCGTGTCCGTCAAAAGACTGAACTTCGTCAAAGGTTGCCGCGTCCCAAACTTGAATAGCTTCAAAGGTCTTGTTTCCCTGGGTGATATCAGTCAGTGAAGCCACGTATTGTCCTTCTGGCGACCAAGCAAGCAATTTAGATTTTTTCTTAACTGTTCGGGAGGGGGATTGATCGACCCATTTTGGAGGTAGTAGTTTTTCTAATTCAATAGCTTTATTTTTTACAAAATAGTCTTTGGTCAACTTGGTTGTCAGGGTTCGAGCCAGAGAATAATCGCCCGCTTCCAGAGCCTGTTGAGCTTTTTTCAGCTTGTCTAGCGATTTTTGCTGAACTTTTTTGACGCTGTCTTGGACGGCTTTGAGTTTTGCTTCGTAGACCTGAGTCTGTTGATCAATTTGCTCGTCCAGATCTGCGGGAGCCAAGCGAAGATTTTTTGGGTCTGCGGCTAAAACGGATTTGAGACGTGTGACGGTTTCGGTTTCACCTTCGGCCGCCGCCGCCAGGATCCTCGTGCATAGAATCTGAACAGATTGTTGTCGGCGTTCCCAATCCCCTTTCAACTGGGTGACTTCTTCAAGGCGGTTTTCGATCAATTCCTGAGTTGCCGGTTGCATTTCAAGCGCCAGTAGGCGTTGCCGAGCCGTTTCAAAATCATAGTCAAGAGCTGGAGCGAAGGCGGCTTTTATTTGTTGCAGTTGTTGTTTTTGCTGATATTGGGTGTACTTCCAGTTTACGAGGATTCCCAGTGCCACCAGAACAATAGCGACTCCAGCAATCATGGGCAATTTTGATTTTGAACGCCGAGAATTATCCGATGGGGCACGTTGGTGCGTAGAGTTTTGGGTGGCAACAGGAGGTGAAGGTTGCTCCGCCAGATCTTTTGAGGAAACCTCTGTTTGTTTAGGCAGTTGAGTGCCGCACTTGCTGCAGAAGGCATTTGCTGGCTCTTGTTCGGTGCCACAATTTGGGCAATACATATGATTCTCCTTTTTTCTATTCTACTGGTTTCTGAGTTGGTTAATAAACAATTGATGATGCTTTTGGAAGAAATTCACTTGGCTTGTACTTCTATGAGTCTTGCCTTTGAAGGTTAAGGTTCAAAATAGAAAAAAAGAAAAATCTTACTGAGTGGCCATTTCTATTCTCGTTGCAAGGGAACAAGTTTGATCTGCGGGACAACCGGAACAGAGCGAACCTGATTCATCTCCTTTTCAACTGCAAGCCGTTGTGCCGTCAATGCATCAATACGAGTATTAAGATGCTCAACTTGACCTAGTGCGCCAAGTTCATCTTTTGCTTGTTGATTGGCTGACTCCAGTTCCTGCTCTGTGGCAGCCAGCAGGTGGGTCATGTTTTTCAACTCCGCCATTGCCTGATTAGAGAGCGGGGTTGAAGATTCCCCAGCCGCACTTTTTTGGAGATTCTGAGCTGCCTTGATTTGAATTGACAGTTCCATGCGTTTTTCTTCCAGCAACCGGACGTGCCGCATGGTTTCAGTTTGATTGTCCGGGGGAAATATTCCACACTCCTGACGGAGAAGCGTCAGCTCTTGCCTGGAATCACTCAGCCGTTCTTCGAGGTTTTTAAGCGTGCGATGCAAGGCTTCCATTTTCTTGCTTATCAGCCGATGTGCGTCATTCCTCTGCATATCGTTCAGTTCCTCGCCCACAGCCTGAAAACATTCTTCGAAAGGAAATTCAAGCCGAAAATCTTCGCGCTCTGTACCAAAAGAACCCGACTTCAGAACAAACCACTTCTTTCCAGAGGGAGCAGGCGGCTGCTGAATATCCGGCTCCACAAAAAGGCACAGTATTGTGGAGCCCTTTTTTGACTCGATCCACACAGATTTAATATCGACAGATCCGCCAACATCACTGGAACGAGGCAACTCCAACCGCTGTCTAAGATAATCTAAAAATGCTGGTGACTCCAGAAGTCCGGTCGCAGTCGATACGTCTTCCGCAGAGGCCGTTCCCTTCGACGACTTTACTAGAAACTTCATCGAGTTATCAGGACTTGAGCACCCGACCCAAAGCACTACCGACAACATGCTAAACATGGCAAATATATTCTTCATTATTAAACTCTTCCAATTTTTATACTTCATCAACATTTCAACCGATCATCTTGCTATTTTGAAGCCTGTTTATTCCCGAACGCCGGAAATTCCGGAAGGTATGGCCAGTCGTGTTCCTCTAGGCAGTTATAAATTGCCTCACAGTTAAAATCTTTTAGCGACAAAGCAGTGCCATCATCAAACGCCACTCCCAAAACCATATTCTCCGCATCCCAAGAGTTCTCAGAGCATTTTTCTTTGGTCAACATATATTCATTATTGCCCCCAGCTTTTAAGATTATTTGTTCATCTGTTACGGTCAGACGTGCGGATGACAGCAGGTTTTTCACTCCTTCAAACAGCATAGCAGCGCCAATCAGCCCTCCAATAGAAGCAAGTATACCGGCTGCTCCGATAAAACCAAAAAATCCCGTTATAAGCGCTATTATCCCGAAGATAAGAAACGCCACCGGCCCACCAATAAGTTGAAATTTCCAATCTTTTCTGAATACCGACTCTATCATACAATACCCCTTTTTTTATAATATCTTTTGATTTATATCAGAAATCTCCCGTTAGCCTACCCAGGCGACAACGCCTCGAAGCAGTCTTAGCCAGAGCCTCTTTTTGTTGAAATATTCCGGTTGCTGTGTAGATTCTTCTGGCAGTCTACATCTCCTCCTTCCAGCGGAATCCCTTCCAAGAGACACCCTCCCACTCCGTCAAGATATCTTCTTCCCGCAGGCTTTCAAAGTTCTGCTGACGCATGCGATCCTGGCCAAAAGAAACTATTCCAACGGTATGAAGTAGAAGATTTTCTGGGAACTGTTTCCATGTCGTTCGGTAGCATTCAACGAACAGAGAAGGCGCATTCTCAGGATGAGGTGTATCATCCGACTGCTGGGTGTCGCTAGAGACCTCTTGGGTGTTTTGCTCGCCAATCATCAATGAGAGTTCCGCCATATAGCTTATCCGAGAATAGAGTTCATTGGAATCGCATTTAATCGCGGCTTTAAACTGCTGAATAGCTACAGCATTTCTGTAGCGTTCCGCATAGCAACGTCCCAGCACAAAATGTAGGGCGAATTGGTTCTGTTTGCTTAGCTGCGTTTCATCTATCTTGTTCAGTTGTTCAATGGCTTTCTCCAAAGCTTCTTCATTGTGGCCGAAATCCCCTTGGCGATATGATCGTATGCCATCAACTAGTGCTTCCTGTCCCGGAGTTCCGTCAAGTCGTGGCCATCCCAACATAAAGTCGGTGTTTTCGTGGAGTAAGACATCTCGTTCAGGCGTCACAACAATTTGATCCCATTTTGAAAGGCAGTGGTAAGGGGGAGATGCTGGCTGATTGAGGAGTTTTCCAAGGAAAAGATCACTGTCAGCATCGTATCCCACGAGACGGCACCATGGAGCTTCGTCGGCGGTTGAGTCTCCTTTTAACGTAACCTCCAAATCATCTGGGAAATCGTCGATTAGAAAAGGTCGTATACGTTCATCGGAACGCCACGGGCAGTCATTGGATGGACAGCGTCCCTGAATGAACCAGCGTCCATTGCGGTTCTGGCTGTTGATGCTCCCTGACTGTGAGGATTCAATACCAAGGTATAGATTTGCACGCCATGGTGCCTTTTCCGCACGTTCACGATAATCCGTAATATCTACGCTACCTTTCCGTTTAAATAGGAACCCCAAAATGCTCATCGTGCCTTCTCCTTTCTTGTCAATGTGACGCCGAACGTAAAGTTCAGTGAATCTTTTTTTTAGTAGTTAATGATTTTGCTGCAACGATATGTTAACAATTATTATACCTGTTCGTAAAACTTTTTTTTAAACGTTACGCGTTACTCTGAGCGGTCGGAGTCCGCGATAGATTGAATGCGCTGGTTGAACTTCATTTTATCTACAAATGAATGGGACAGCATATTGACAACTGTTTCGTATTCTAAGCTTTTAGCTCGTTTGTCTTGACGACCGTCTTGAATTGTCAGCACCCGAGAACCTGATTCGGTTGGGAGAGTATAGACTTCAAGCCTCATGCTTTCTCCAAACATTTTCACGAGTAGATTCCTTCCCTCGTATTCTTTTCCGCTGAGCATCAATTTCGTTTGAGTGATAAGGACTCGTTCTTTTCCGAACCTATCCGCAAAATTGTCTGCCCACTCATCAAGTGACATGTCGTGAGGGGTTATTGCATACATAACGGTGACATCGTTTCCCGTTAGGGTCCATGAGCGACTTTTTTCATCTCTTAAATCTGCTTCCCATGTCATCCGAGCAGGGTATTTGAATTGAATCTTTCCATAATCAAACAATCGATATTTTTCTGAAACAAGTCGTATTGTAGGATTTGAAAAGTCCCCTTCAATTAGTGTGCTTGTTACGGTTGAAACAGCGTATTCTTTTCCATTGATAATGAGTTTGTACTTCAACTCGGGCTCAATTGTTTCATCAACTGCCAAGCTGGTGAGTGCAAAAAGTGATAATGTGATAAGTAAAATGGTGCTTTTCATATTGTTTCCTTTTGGTCCAATAATTATTATACGAATGGTCGTAAATAATTGTAGTATTTGTTAATAATTTCAAAGGCGAATTTTTCACCTTTGATTGGTTAGCAATTTTTATGCTATTGATAGTGCATGCACTTCAGAGTTGAGTTTCTTGCCTAGCTTGTCGGTCTCAATTTCAAGATTAAAATGCATCTGTAGATTCAGCCAGAACAAGGGTGACATCCCGAAGTATTTAGCAAGGCGCAAGGCTGTGTTTGTTGATACAGCCCTAGTTCCATGCACTATTTCGTTAATACGGCGTGCCGGCACGCTGATGTCCTTTGCCAGTCTGTACTGGCTTATGCCCATGGGCTTGAGAAATTCTTCAAGAAGAATTTCTCCGGGGTGTATTGGTGCTATCTTTTTCATTTTTTAACTCCTAATGATAATCAACTATCTCAACATTACGGGCATGCCCTGCATGCCACTTAAAACATATTCGCCATTGCTGGTTAATGCGGATACTGTGCTGTCCTTTTCTTTTGCCCTTGAGTGCTTCCAGCTGGTTATTAGGAGACACTCGCAGTTCGTTCAGCTCGGTTGCAGCATCTAGCATCCATAATTTACGCATGGCCGTATTTTGAATCGATTGAGCAAGCTTTCTAGAATCTTGCCGATGAAACAGCTTTTCAGTCTCTTTACATTTAAATGATTCAATTATGGGCATATTGTAACGTTAGGCAGTATTATTGTCAAGCGTTATTAATAATACATGCTGGTTGATGCCCATGCCCATGTGCAGACAAATATAGGGAGATGCTTAGTATAACCTTCTTTATAACTTTGATCTTTTGTTTATTTCGGTCATAATTATTTTTTCACTATTGCTAACGCTTTGCATCATCGTTTTTCAAACCGTGTTTTGAAAAATACGATGATTTTTTTAGTGTTCTGTATCAATTCCACGCATGTGCTTCACATTTTCTCTGCAATGGATAATGTGGTGGGTGGGTTTGTTCACGTCTCCCATCGTTTGGATTAGGGTATTCTTATCTACGTCAAATAGGGCAACAATACTGATGATTTCTTTTTGGTGTGGGTCGTCCGTGGATTTGATAAGCTCAAGAGTGGACAGATGATCCTTGTATTTCTTTTCGACCCATGGACGCAACTCCACATCAGGAATTTCGCAAAAACACTGATGGGGTTTGATGATGTTTGGTTCTTCTGTCATTTTTTATTCTCATTCATAATTCTTCTTGCTGTCAGCCCTAACGGACGCCGGGGACGGCGTCCCTCCCGAGCACTTGCAACGAAGATCGTTGCGTTACCTTTGCCAAGTTTTTCCTTCAAGCTCGGCGTTCCCATGGGCAGCACTTGCAAGTTTGAAGCGTGTTGTTGGGCATTTTACTAAAAGCTCTGCAATGCTTTTATTACAGGGTATATTAAGCCCGCAATCAAGAGCAGAGTAATTATTGGTCGATTAATGTTTTGCCATTTATAATTTTTTCTTTTGATAGCATCTACACCATGATTAATTCCGGAAAAAAAGAAAAAGAACATGAAGGCAAATAGGACAGTCAATTCTGCTTTGATGCCAAAATTACCAATACAAACAATAATTGCTGTTGTTGCATAGGATAGCAAGGCAATTGCAGATTGCCTTTGATAATTACTCCCGACCTCAAAACCCTTTAGTTCAGCTGACTTTTTGGCAAAAAAGATACCTTCCAACCCGGATATTCCTGCTATAGCAACGATTATAATAGGAATCATGAAGTGTAATTGGGCAATGGGATCATAACCATGTGAAAAACCAATTTGATAGCCAAAGTAAAACGCGACTGAAACGCCCAAAATTCGTATAATATCTAATAACTGTAAAAACATGATTTTCTCCTTATTAATTTATCTAATGTATCATTGTAAAAACCCAAAACACTACAGGTATTGTAATTAGACTTACCACGTATGTCCCAAGTGTCAACGAAGTGGCAATGGCTTAATCACATCCATAACGCACTGCCAGCACTGCCGCCACAGCCCCCGCTGGCATTGCTGCCTCAATAATCAGCACATCATTCTCAATCGTTGGCAAATGCAACAACACTCCCCCAATACCTGCAAGTAGTGGTTTTGCAATAAGTTGTTTAAACTATATGATATATTTGCCGATTTGCGATAGATTGCTCATGCATTGAGTTCTTTGTGCACGATTTCGTGCCGTGGCCACTGCTGGAAGCAGCATGCCTGCAAGAATCCCGAGAACCGCAATGCTCGTAAGCACAATGCCAATGTAGCCACTAACCAGGCCGGCGAGACCGACTCCGCCAAGAGATCCGTCTGATTGCTTTATTCGTGATTGTGCCAGATGCCCGCAGATGACGGCTGGAATGCCACCGACCATGCCAAAACACATGAGGCTAAGGATTCCCAACACGAAACTCCAAACAGCCAACTCACAAGTCTTTGTTACCTTCAACGCTTCGTCCATGATGTTCCCTTTCACTTGTACCTGTTTATCTCAACATTTGAGTTCAGCGGCACGTTAGCGTCCGCTGAAGCGAATGGTTATGAGTTCCATTCCCTTCAACTTTCTTCGTCATTTGAATGTTTTGAAACGAGACTCATAATTCCCCAAATAAGTAGTACTGGTGCTGTAAAGATAAAGGGTAGAAATATAATTGCTATTGAGCTAGTAGAACCAATGGATAAAAAGAGGATTTGAATACTTAAATACATATCAAAGATAAAC
>Ga0307987_1001309_pt1 | contig 13712 bp, 11 predicted proteins | sample EllFjometagen181_FD_203157 | JGI IMG/M metagenome (GOLD analysis project Ga0307987, IMG submission 203157) | Marine microbial communities from Ellis Fjord, Antarctic Ocean - #181 | ecosystem: Environmental > Aquatic > Marine > Unclassified | place: Southern Ocean | collected 2014-10-08
CTACGGACCGATTATATTAAATTTGACCGCTCGGTTGCTTAACCCCCTGGCCCGGGCAAATTTAATATAATCGGTCCGTAGTACTTCAAGCATTTCAGAACGTACCAGGCGCATAACAAGGGTCAATTGAAACAAGCCCAGGGTCACGGCAGGCATTATGAGAGATTTTAGCCCACTTTTTGTCAGCAGCCCTGTCGTCCAGAAACCTAAAGCCACTACTTCGCCGCGCCCGTAGGAGGGGAGCCATCCAAGAATTACCGAAAATATATAAATAAAAAGAATACCGATCAAAAAGGTAGGCAGTGACACCCCAATTAAAGAAAATGCCATAAAAGCCCGACTCAACTTGCTGTTTCGATTAAGTCCTGTATAAACACCCATGGGGATACCAACCAGGAGTGAAAAAAATGCTGCCATAAAAGAGAGCTCGAGTGTGGCTGGAAGTCGTTCTCTAAACAGTGTCGTTACAGGTCGTTTATGCTGATATGAAAGACCAAAGTCTCCCTGTACTGTCTTCTTGATATAACGGGCAAACTGGATCGGGGCTGGATCATTTAGACCCAGCTCCTGGCGCAACAGCTCCCTTTCTTCAAGCGATGTATCAACTCCCACCATTTGATGGACAGGGTCACCCACGTAGTTAAACATCATAAAGGCGACCATGGCCACAACAAGCATGACAAATATGGATTGAGCTATACGGCTAATAATAAACGCAAACATCACTAAGGCATCCTTTGGCCTTTTTACTCTTTTGACTTCACCCTTTGGCATCCTTCATATGAACCCAAAAATACTTTACAGTCTTTTGGAAAGAAGCCCCTGCAAATGGGTACTGCTCTAAAAAAGTGTAAAGTACTTTTGAAGGATGCCCCCCCTTTTTGTTTGAACGGCATCAACGCTTTTTCGGTTATTTTACATGAACATAATAAAGTAGAAGCTGATTGTCAGCTCGCTGGACCAGATCAATGGTATCTTTTACACCCCAGGCCAGTGATTGCTGGTGCAGGGGAATGTAGCCCACGTCCTGGTGCAGGATATCATAGGCCTCTTTAATCATCTTGTTCCGAGCTGGGATGTCGGTTTCACTTAGAATTTTGTCTGTCAAAGCATCAATCTCAGGATTTGAATAGCCGCCCAAGTTGAATTTTCCCCGACCGGAATCATCCCGTGTGGTGATCAGATTATACAGCACATTATGGCTGTCAAAACTCATAGGGGTCCAGCCAATTAGGAAAAAATCCGTGTCATAGGCCAGGATCTTTTTAAAATACTGGGCTTTAGGCTGGGCCTTTAGGGTTATTTTAACGCCAATTTTGGCCAGCATGGAAACCACGGCTTGGCCAATCTGCTCATCTTTAACGTAACGATTGTTGGGGCAATCCATGCACAGCTCAAATCCGTTAGGGTAACCGGCTTCGGCCAGAAGCTTTTTCGCGGCTGAAGGATCGTAAGGATAGCGTTGTATATTCTTGCCTTCAGGAAAAAGCTTGGGTGATATCATCAGGGTTGAAGGTTCTGAAAGCCCTCTCATGATCTTTTTTTTGATCATATCGACATTAATGGCTTGATAAAAGGCTTTTCGTACCCGTTGGTCTTTCAGCGGATTTTTACCTTTGACGTTGGAAGAACGCAACTCTTCGTCGATCTGATTGAATCCCAAATAGACGGTGCGAAGCTCAGGTCCGACCATTACCGAGGTGCCTGCATGGCTGTTGACGCGTTTAATGTCCTGCACAGATACTGGAAACATCATGTCGATCTCTCCTGACAAAAGTGCGGCTACACGCGTTGGATCCGATGTGATGGGTGTAAAAATGACCTCGGTAAGATTATGTATGGGCTTGTCCCACCACTCGACGAACGGTTTTAATACGGTTTTAACATCTTTCTGACGTTCTGTCACAATAAAGGCGCCGGTGCCGTTTTCATGCCGAGTGGCATAATTTTCCTTACCCGATTTGATGTCGGTCGATTCAGTGGCCTTGTGTTTTTCACACCACTCCTTATCCATAATATACCAGGCACTTAATTCAGAAGTAAGGATGGGGTTGGCGACTTTGGTGATTATGTCGATGGTAAAATCATTGATTTTGACAATTTCTTTTATGCTTGCGACAAAACTTTTAAAATCAGATCCTTCTGAAATAACGCGTTTATAGCTGAAAATAACGTCATCGGCATTGAAATCATTACCATTGTGGAATTTAACATTTTGACGCAGATTGAACCGCCATCGCGTAGGTTCCATTATTTTCCAGCTTTCAGCCAGGGCGGGCTGGATCTCCAGATCGGGGCCTCTCCTGACAAGGCATTCATACACATTTCCCAAAAAACCGATTAAAAAAGTTTCGTTTAACGAATAGGGATCTACAGACTGTAAATCACCCTGAAAGGACCATTTAAAAGTTTTTGCCATTGTGGGCGTAGAAAAACTGATAAGGCAAAGTACAATAACTGCGAAAGAAATTAATATTTTTAACGGGCTCTTTTGCATTTTTTTCCTCCTGTTTAGGTTAAAAGTCATTTGCAGACACTCTATGCAATAAAATTTAATCTATATTCAGACCTCTGAATTGGGTTTTTGCATACCAGATAGTTTTTGGGATGAATTTAGTCATAAATATTTGAAATCATTATATGGCATAATATTTGCGATTGTCCAATTTTTTTGTTGTGGTCGGAATCCTTTTATATTCAAACATTTAGTAAAAAAAATGGATAAAATTACGAGGTCTAATACTAAATATATTTATTTATAACCACAAGTTTTAATCTTGTCAACAATAAAATTTTAATATATATTAAAATAAAATTTTACTATATATAAATTATCGTACTCTTGCTTTGGGCGCATTCCCATTTTCCCGGTCGGAATTTTAAACCTTGGATTTATAAAGATATAATCCCTGAGCCAATTTACGCCTGAGCTAATAAGATTAATAAGTTATAGGCTGTGCAGGGAAAATGGGAATGCGCCCCTTGCTTTTATTTATTCGTATGGTAGTTGCACAGTTTTAAACTGTGTTGATTGCATCAAACAATTTAGCAGGTTACTTAGGAATACAAATTTATTAATCTGATCTAAATTTATTATTGACTCGGTTCATAAATAAATCATGTCAAAGGGCACCTACTATATGCAACGTTTATTATGGATTTAATTGTGTTCATGTGATTTAGTCTGTATTCCTTAACATATATATATAATGGGTCGATTCGGGAGTATTTAAAAATGGATTTAAAGCACAGGCAAAACAAAGCAGCAGCACATATCAGAAATATATTTGAGCAAAAATCAATGCCGCGAAATCAAGTAGCAGCCCTTTCCGGTCTTTCTAATCCTTATATTCAACACCTTGAAAATGGCCAGATTAACAACGTTAACCGTAAAAAGATAATAGCTTTGGCAATCGCTTTGGGACTCGATTTAGATGAAATCGATGAAATGTTGACTATTTTTGATCGAGCAAAATTGCAGGAGGCTGACATCCCATTTTTCATTGACCCCGGCATGAAGCGAAAGATTACGTCTGCCATGCTGCCGCTTCATGGTGGTTTTACGTATGAGCTTATCCTTTCCATAGGGGAAAAAATTATAGGTAAGTCAATCATTGTAAATGACCGGCCCACAGCAAATTTACAACCAGAAGGGTTTCGAACTTTCCTTGATCGTGATTTCATTAATTCACATCCGCTGCACTTTCAACTTCTTGAATCCATTGGCCAGGATAGATATAACAACTTTATTGAGACACTGAATAAGTATTCTGTTGACCATTATATCTGTCAACCTTGTTTGGAAGAGTACATGCATGACTGTCGTGATAAAGAAGAAAAGGAGTGGCGTAGAAAACATCTAAGTTTATTAATTAAAATCCTATCGAACTTTAAATCCTTTAATCTCTACCTGATGGATTATTGTCCAAAATTCAATTTCACACTTAAAATTCCTGCTACAGAAGATGTGAAAAATGAACAATTGTTTTTTCAAGGAAGATCTATTCATTCAAAATCAATAGAAAGGGACCACAGGTTGTTCGGATTTGCTACAGAGAGTCCCGCTGTTGTACAGAATTTTAAGGAGGCATTATTGGGAATAAAAAAAAGTGTGATTAACGATTTGTTAGATAAAAAGAAATTGATAAATTACTTAAAAAGCCTACTGTGTTAATAAAAAATTTGTCAATTCGTCACTGACGAATGAGGGTTTTGCAGAAACAACTTTTCTGCACGTAGTAATTCCATATATTGATGTACGCAAGAGTTCAATGACTACATGCGGATAGGCGAACTTAAATATTTTTATTTCTGCAAGCGGCTCGAATAAAATTTGCGGTCCTTATAGTTGGAAGGAGCAGATACGAAATATCAAATTTAGCAAATAAGGGTTCACTCAAAAATAAGTTATCAAATTTGAGGAGATTGTATAATGAAGATGAGTAAAAATTTAATTGATCCTGAATTGATTAAACCGCTTAAGCTTAGGGAGGAGGCTATCGGTAGTGAATTCAATTTGGAAGATATCCCTGCGGCTCGAAAAGTGTGGATGGCCTATTTTGAATCGGTAACAAAAGGAGTTTCCGATATTGAAGGTGTGACAATGGAGATAAAAAAAATTCCAGGTCCACAAAATGCCCCGGATGTCGGCGTTAGAATTTATCGACCGAAAGGGCTATCTGGTGCTCTGCCTGCCCTGCTTTGGATGCATGGCGGTGGTTACATATTTGGGAGTGCAGCGCAAGATGATTTGTTAGCCAAGCATTTTGCAAAATCGTTGGAATGTGTAGTTGTGTCTGTGGATTATCGTCTTGCACCAGAAACTTCCTTTCCCGGACCGTTAGAGGATTGCTATGCTTCGCTCAAATGGCTGTACGATAACTATTCAACAATAGGAGTAGATCAATCTCGTATTGCCATTGGTGGCGCTAGTGCTGGCGGCGGTTTAGCTGCCGGATTGGCTTTATTGATAAGGGATCGGGCTGAGATCTGTGTGATATTCCAATTACTGATATTTCCAATGATAGATGATAAAAATGTCTCTTTGCCTTCTGAAAGTAATCGTGACACTTTTATCTGGAGTCGGGGAAATAATCTTGTTGGTTGGAGATCCTACTTGGGTCGAGAACCAGGAGGTGATGATGTATCCCCTTATGCGGCAGCAATCCGCGCTAAAGACCTTTCTGGCTTACCACATACTTATCTGATGGTGGGAGGAGTGGATCTTTTTTTAACTGAAAGCATAGTTTACGGCCAAAGGCTGATGTCGGCAGAGGTACCTGTTGAATTACATGTCTATCCAGGCGCCTATCACGGATTCTATAGCACTGCTCCGACCGCCGAGATCTCCCGACGTTTTGTTGCCGAACGTGACTCAATATTGAAGAGGGCTTTACACTGTTGAAATTAAAGACTTCCTAAATTTAATTCCGTAAATATTCGGCCAGCACCCATCTTTACCTATTTTGGCCTGCTCACATAGCATTAGTAAGCTACTCAGTCCCAAATAGGCGAATATGGGGCACTGGCCAAACATTTACATGACCAACCCGAATATTTACTCAAAAATCCAGATATTGCAAAAAATATTAATGTTTTGATCAGGTTTCCTACGTGAGTATTTATGGTATAAATAGCGATGGGTCAAATCCGTCAATGCCCCGAGTGCTTTTTTTAAAGCCGCTTCCGAAAACCGCCAGCATATCCTTTCTCATAGTGGTAAATCTATTACCGACCTTAGGTCGTCGTCACCAGGTGAGTTTCTAAGTTATTGAAAAAAATTACGGAGGGTATGGTATAGAATTATGGAAATTGTCTGTTTGATTCAAAAAAAACTGGACCCATTTTAAGTGGACATCAAACCGGTAGTCTGAACCGATTCTGGAAAGCAGAGCTGGAAAAGAGAGAGACAATGAAAGAAGAATACAAAAATGCCAGGATTACAAAGGATAAAAATTTTGACGGAAAATTCTTTTTCGGGGTGAAAACCACGGGAATTTTTTGCCGTCCCTCCTGCCCCTCCCCCACGGCCAAAGAGGAAAATGTGGTTTATTTTAAGGATATGTTCGAGGCCCTTGATCAGTATTACCGACCTTGCCTTCGGTGCCGTCCGGATATTCACCTGGATTATTATAATGGTAATGCTTCGGGCACCCTTATGGTTCAGACTGCCTTGAAAATGATCTACGACGGCTATTTGAATGGCCATTCCGTTGCAGGCCTGGCAAATGAACTGGGGGTCTCGGACCGCCATCTACGGAGACTGTTCATTGAAAACTTAGGGGTGCCGCCGGTCAAGATCGCCAGGTACCACCGGGCTCTTTTTGCCAAAAAACTACTCATGTTTTCGGACAAGTCAGTTACCGACATCGCTTTTGCCTCGGGGTTCGGTTCCATTCGTCAGTTTAACCAGGTCTTCAAGGATATTTTCGGTATTGTGCCGTCGGCGATAAAAAAGGAAAGGGACGATTCCAAAGAGGGAAACACCACCTTGCTGTTGCCCTACACCAGGCCGTTGAATTTTTCCCAGGTGATTGAATTCATGAAAATCAGGACCATCAAAGGGGTGGAACTCATTGATGACCAAAGCTATGCCAGGACGTTCAGAACAAATCGGTCCAAAGGATACTTCATAGTAAGGGATAATCCGAGCAAATCGGTGCTTGAATTGAGTATCCTCTGTGATGATATCCAGTGCTATATGGAGATTTATAACCGGGTACGCCGGATTTTTGACTTGAATACGGATTTTTCCCCCATCAATAAAAAATTTAAAGGGGACAAGCACCTGTCCAAAGGGGTGGCGGGCGGCCATGTCCCTCGCATGCCCATTGCCTTTAATTCATTTGAACTTTGTGTCAGGGCCGTTCTGGGGCAGCAGGTTTCAGTACAGGCCGCCGCCACTCTGGCCTCGCGCATAGCAGAAAAGGTGGGACCTAAGACGGAAAAGGATTTTCCTGCGGGATTGGATTGTTTTTTTCCCGGACCCGAGGAAGTGTTGGAAACCAGTCTTGCGGACATCGGCATCACCGGTGCCAGGCAGACAACCATCGCCAATATTGCCCAGGGGCTGCTGGATAGGAAATTTTCCCTGAATCCCGATCAGCCTTTTGAGAATTTTCAAAAACAGTTTTCTGCTATCCGGGGGATAGGGGAGTGGACAGTGAATTATGTGGCCATGAGGGGATTGGGTATGGTGGACAGTTTCCCTGCCGCAGACCTTGGGATCATCAAGGCTCTGGAAAAAAGCGGCAAACGGCCCGGGAAAAAAGAAATATTGAAACAGGCGGAGAAATGGCGGCCTTACAGGGCCTATGCTGCCCTTTGCCTCTGGAACCAATAAACAAGGGGGGCATGATGTATTACACAAAATTCAATACCCGGTTCTGCAAGGTCATCCTGGCCGGGGATGAAAAGGGGTTGGCGTATCTGCATCTCAACACCGGTGAAGGCAGCCGGCAATTCGAGATTCAGGAAAGTTGGGAATTTAATCCAGATTTTTTTGAGGATATCAAACTCCAGATAGTGGAATACCTGGACGGTAAAAGAAAGACTTTTAATGTCGCCCTTAACGCAACGGGCACGGAATACCAGAAAAAAGTGTGGGCCAAGTTGTGTGACATTCCCTACGGTTCCCTTGTGAGTTACAAAGATATTGCAAAAAAAATGGGCAATTCAAAAGCCTCCCGGGCCGTGGGGGCGGCCAATGGGAAAAATCCCATTCCCTTGATTATCCCCTGTCACCGGGTAGTGGGCACCAATGGGAACTTAACCGGGTTTGCCCACGGCCTGAACATCAAGGAGAAACTCATCGCCCTGGAAAAAGGAGCGACCCATAAATCATTCAATCCAATGAGGAGAACCATGTTTGCAGTTATATTTGAAGTAAAACTTAGGGAAGCAGGAAAAGAAAAATATTTTAATCTGAAGACTCGGAAATCAAAGTTTATTGGAGATAAATCCTTATAAGGAACAAATAATATTTGCTGATTTATAGGAGAAAATCAGATAACAGACTGGCCGAGCTGACTGTATCCATCTCTGACGGCCTGTTCCATTGAAGTAAGTTCCTCGTCTGTTAAAAAATCGAAGTGAGTCGATCTTTTTCTGGCGGACAGTGCCCCATTGTTCTGGAGGCATAGTTGGATAAACAGATCAATCAGGCGGTCCGGCATATCGATGATATCCTGAATCGCTTTTTTGGTGTTGTCGTAATTTGCCAGAAAGCTGAGTTCTTCAACAAGTTCTTCATCGATGGTCTTGTTTACAAAATCATACAGAGCTTCTGCCTGCCGGGTCATATCCATAAACTGATACCAGCACGCAGTTTCATTTTCGACGGTCATTTGCCCCATCTCATTCAGTCGGTAATCAATGAGCTGAAGCAAAGGCCGGGAGAAGGCTTCCAGAGAAGCATCATAATTAACCGGATTCTTGAGCATGACTGCCGACACCGGAAACATCAGCCCTCGTGGAACCATCCCTCGAATTGAGAGAATATTGTGTATCAAGAATCGGTGAATACGTCCATTCCCATCTTCGAACGGATGCATAAAAACAAAACCATAGGCAATGGCTGCGGCATGGATAACTGGGGAGACACTCCCTTCTTTCATCCGTTTATGGGAAGTGATCAACCCTTTCATCATTTCCGGCAAATCTTCAGGCTTTGGGCAGATAAAATGAATGAGCTCCTTCTGATAGGAGACGTTCTGCCCGACATAATTCTGATTGATGCGCCAATCGCTGTCTTTGAAGCGTGGGTCAACAATCCTGTTTTGAAGTTCTACCAACCGCCCCTTTTCGCAGAAATCTTCAATTTCAGCAAGTTCCAGCGAGGTAATGAATTTCTCTGTTCGTGAAGGATTGGGCTTTATATGTTCAATTTCAAATGACGATTTTGTCTCTTTGTTATAGAGGTAGCTGAGTGCCCGGCGAAGAAGCTCCGGTGGATATGCGGTGAAGATATCTTCACATTTTTTCCGCAAGTCAACGGAATCCATTTTGGAAAGGTTTTCAGTTTTTCTGATGACAGGACAGAACTCTTTCGGGCCGAGAAGATTGTTGACAATACGGTGTCGCCGGGACTTTTCTCCATTTACAATGGTGTAATACTTCTTTGTCTCCAGTGCCTCAACGTAGTTTCCCGAAGTAATGTCATCTATCGGCAGCTTGTTATCAGTCAGGAACTCATATAAAAACCAGATCCTTCGGGCATACTTCCCTGTTGGTTTGGAGTTAATATATTCAGTGATCTCTTCCTGGGGAATATGTTCGAAGATTCGTATTAACAGCCCCAGGTTAATGCCGTCATATTTTAGTGCAAATTCAAGATGATCTCCGACTTTATTCCCCGGCCAATACTGTGTTCTGAAGATCTCTTCGATGGAAGTGTCCTGAATTTTTGAACAATGAGTCCCCGTGGTCGACACTGATGAAGTGTGCCAATTGGGCATACCTGTAATTTCGAGTTTTTCCAGCAGGTACGCATAACCTGCTGGACGAAGTTCCAAAATGTTTATTTTCATGGGCAAACCTCATAAAATTATTATCTTCCTAAAAATATAACTATAATTTAGGGTGTGTCAACAAAAATGATTACAAATAGAATGCATCATGTAAAAACAATTAGGGACTTCATCATAATAAAACTACCCACTCTTGCAAGCAGCACTCTGGAAAGTCGGTATGAAGCTCATTGATGTTGGGTATATTATTTTCCATGAACTCCCTTACTCTATGGGAGAGTGAGATTTCAGGTTAGTTTGCAAAAAAAGTTATACTCTACAAAAATGATTATGAAACGGCACTCGCCTGGTCAAATAAGCAAGGACCAAAAAGGTGTTGATCCTCACTTTAGTCTGACACAAATTTTCTGATTATTTGGAACAATTAGAAATACTTTCAACTTAAATTGACTTCTTCAATCAAAAAAAATATTTATTTCAAAATGCCAACCGACAATGGTAGATATCAAACAAGCGGTCATCCTCTCCCAATAATAGCCGAGCCGAAGGACCACTGGAACTACCGGGAGGGATGATGGGCATCAGTCAGGGTCACTCTCTATAACAATGACCGATACCAATTGATGGTCAATTTACTTTCAACTTTTTTTTGGGGGCTTTTTCTCACAATACTCAAAGCCAGCTTTTATGAGAATGTCCTCTAACACATATCCAACCTCCCCTTTTTCCTTCAGTAGGTCAATCATCCACTGCTGGATTCGAGCATTGACATGAACTCGTTTTAAATGTTTTGGTAACTTTGGCTTTGGTTTTCCTCTGTATCCACCCCGTTTTGTCTGCACCAGTTCACCTCATATCAGTATTGAAAATCAAGAAAAGCTTGATATTCAAAGGTTATAGTTAAATGTGGAACGCTTTACAAAAAAACAACCCGATTTTCGGGGTTTTTTCTGGAAGGTTTGGCAGCGCCATAAAATGGGGCCTTGTTCTTCAGGTTGAGTTTACGACATGCCTGGCCCTACGGATGCTCTTTTTCAAATATGCAAGTTTCCTTTTTTCTCCCAAATGGTTAGTCCAGTCACTTCTTTGTTCCATCAGGCAATGGTGGACAAAGTCGTCATCAGCTCCCCTTCTGATAAGGGCAATGGCATAGGCAAAATCTGTTGCTGATGGATCCCCCCGTTCATATAGATGACGAGAGATGGGTAAGGGATGGCACACATCCCCCCCCGGGGGTAGATGGGGAAGAGGTGCTGGTTTTTGTACAGATGTCTTGGTTCTGGATTCTGGAATAAAGGCGGTATTCTTCCAGTCTACCCAGATCAATTTTGCCAGAGGGTATTTATCTGAATCCGTACGATATTTCTCTTTTCTGTTCCTGAATCCGGGAGATCTTCCCCATCTGTTAGTAGGATCAGCTCCGGGATCAGATTTGAGCCTTTTAAGCCAATATCGTTTTTCATCAAGACAGATGGGGCGATGGGCGTGTATCCAGACCTGGTAGTTTTCCGGAGAGGTTTCAACCCCCATTCGTCCCGGCTTCCATCTGCCGTCCTGCTGATGATGACGAGAAAGGATGCCCGGTGGCACGTCATCCACCAGTAAATAGCACGATTGTGAGAGAGGTTGAATAAGGATATGGTTTCCCCGGGCGTTTTCAGCCTTGAGATATGGGATATTTGAGGCGTTGCTTGCAACACACCATCGTGCTCCGACGTTCAGATCCAGCACAGCGAACTGAAAGCCTTTATGAAAAAAACGGCTCAGCTTTATTATGATTTTTTCCATGGGGGTCCCCTTTGTTTGTGCCGCCCGAAGGAGAATATGATCCTCCAGGCGAGATCAGATAGCGGTATGGGAGCTTGGGATCAAAAGAGTTCTGTAGCGGCAATGCGAACATGATCAGCAGAAACCAAGGTGGCCTGTTTTTGTGCCGCCACGATAAGGGCACCCCTTGCCAGATGGTTGGCTTTTCTGAACAGACCGCCGGAACCCTGATGAATGGCGGTCACCGCTGGGGGTTCAAAAAGAGAGGTATGGATGCCGGAAATGGCCAGATGATGGGCCAGGTAGCTTTCCATGCCCTGTTGATCCACTCCCTGAAGATGACATCTGGCCACCACCCTTGAAGCCAGGGGCAATGAGTAGCGATACTTCAGGTTATCCACCAGATTGCCCTGGCCTGCCAGTACCATGGGCAAAAAGGGTTTGGAGTCATTGTCGAACTGGGTCAGGGTATGCAGTTCTGAAAAGACATCCAGCCGAAGCAGCGAGGCTTCGTCGATAATCAGTACCACTTTTATCTTTTTGCCAAGGACGCTGTCTTTGATCTCCTGCTTAATCTGATGGGTCATTTTGGCCCGTGAACTGCCTGCAGGTTCCAGACCCAGTTCCCCCAGTATATGTCGGTAGAGTTCCAGGATGGATCCGGCCGAGGCGGTGACATGGATAATCCGGTACTCGGAAGGGTGAAAAGCGCCTGCAACATAACGAAGGGCAGTGGATTTGCCACTGCCGATTTCCCCGGTAATCAGGGCAACGGAACCCAGTGAAACCGCATAGTGGATGCGCTCTTGCACACCCGTAACCGATGACGTGAGAAGGATATCCTTGTGGGAAATATCAGAGATAAAGGGGTCGCTTTGAAGCCCGAAAAAAACACGATGAGTGCTGTTCATGAGCCGCCCTCCCACATTTGACCGCTGGGAGGCGTTGTGGTGTCATTCAAAATTACCGGATCATTATTTTTATCTCGTTTGACCCGGTAGTTGACATGGGGATCCACCTCATTGAGAAATCCGTATGATTGATTCCTGTACTGAAGTTCAACTCGGTCATACTCATTTTCGTGGTACAAAAGCTCCACCTGTTTTCCGATCAAAGAGACCGGCCCTTCATACAGATGTTTATCAAGGATGATCGTCCGATCCTTGTTGACCCTGCGCCGGACTTTCTTTCTGAAGTGATCTTTCAGATCGTTAGGAGTCGAACGAACACACTCAATTCCAGCTGCAAATCGTTTTAGAGGAGCCTGCCCTGTTGTCGAATGCTTACGTTCATTGTATTCACTGGAAAGCCACGCTTCAAACGCATGGTTAATCTCTTCCAGAGTGTTACCGGAAAAGCCGGGCAGAAACCGAGAACGGACAGTACCGAAAAATCGTTCGATTTTGCCCTTGCCCTGGGGTTTATAAGGTCTGGCATGACACAGGGCAATACCAAGTGAGGCTGTCGTGTGCCTCAACTGCCTGGAACGAAAGGCACTGCCATTATCAACGTACAGTTTTCGGGGCATCCCTCGCTTGAGCAAGGCCTTTTTAAAGGCATCCATGAATGCCGCTGTTGTTTCAGAGCTGTCAAAGCCCCCATGAACAATCAACCTCGAATGGTCATCAATCAAGGCGATCAGATAAGATTTGCGCTGTTTCCCATTGATTTCCAGATGGGGACCGTGCATGACATCACTTTGCCACATATCATTGGGATGTTCCGCTTCAAATTTCCGTCGATCTTCCTGGGAGTGCATGGGGCGCATCAGGTCATTTTTATTAAAAAAACGGTAAACCGTTGACGGAGAGAGACCCAAAGGCCTCTTCTCCCGCTCTTCCATGGTTTTTAGAAGAAAAGAGACGGTCGTATCCGGCATCTCTTTTCTCAGATGTTTGAGGCTCTGGCAGGTATCGGGATCCAGGGCTCGAAATGTTCCTTTGTCATTTCTCTCTTTTGGATATAGAGATTTAAGGTCACCACCACTTTCTTTATAGAGATCCAGCCATCGCAGAATGGTGCTGCGTCCAATACTACTTCTGTCGGAGTGGGGAATATGCCACTTTCGGTCGCACTTTTCCTGTAACAGCCTTTCCCGTTCACCATGAATCAGGTTGGGACAGTTTATAAAGTCCTGAATAATACCAAATCGGAAGATCGCCACATCAATTTTCTGCTGTTCCTTCATAAGATTCCTTTCAATTTTCAGATTTTTGGGGTCATGGGTAAGATCGACGCTGAATGGTACGCCGAATTTACTAATTTCCCCTGCATATACACCTTCTGAATTTACCGCAAAAGGAACCACAGGTTGGGTGGCTATCAGGTTGTTTTCATTGCAGATTAAATTGAACTGCTGACCGGGATACGCCCCAGTTCAATCAGGCGGTCAAAGCCTGCCATCAGTCCGACTTTCCAGCTTTCCGTCAGATGGGCTCTTACCTGGAGTCTGAGGTTCCTCAGCCAGTGGCGCATCCG
>Ga0307987_1001310_pt1 | contig 13705 bp, 10 predicted proteins | sample EllFjometagen181_FD_203157 | JGI IMG/M metagenome (GOLD analysis project Ga0307987, IMG submission 203157) | Marine microbial communities from Ellis Fjord, Antarctic Ocean - #181 | ecosystem: Environmental > Aquatic > Marine > Unclassified | place: Southern Ocean | collected 2014-10-08
CTGAGGAAGTTCAGGGATGACGCCGACAAGGCGCCCCTGCTCGCCAGCCGGGCGCTGGGGTTCATCGACAGGCTCTACGTCATCGAGGGCAAGGCCCGCAGCAGGCAGCTGCGCGGCGCCGAGCTGCTCGCCCATCGCATCGAGCACGCGGGCCCGGTCGTGGACGAGTTCGAGGCCTGGATCGACCGACACATCGAGGATCTGCTGCCGAGTCATCCCATCCGGAAGGCCATGCAGTACTACATCAACCACTGGGATGCGCTCACCCGCTTCCTCGAAGATCCCGCGGTCGAGCTCGACAACAATTGGAGTGAAAGGGCGCTTCGCAAGGTCGCCCTGCTCCGCAACAACTCCATGTACGCCGGTGGCGAGGAGGGAGCCGTCCGGGTCTGCACCCTCTTCACACTCATCAACACCTGCCGTCTCATCGAGGTGAACCCCTACGACTACTTGGCCTGGGCTCTCCAGCGCGTCGTCCCCCACAAGGACAACCGCGGGCTCGTCGCGGCCGACCTCACCCCTGCTGCCTACAAGGAAGCCCAGAAGGCTGACGCTGAGTAGCTCGGGGGCCGTGGCGCTGCGCTGTGTCGTTTCCATGCCCACCGAGTATCAGCCTGTGTGACGGCCAGCCCCAGGGCTTGGCGGAGGGCTTACCTCAACAATCCCCGGGTTCTGCACTCTTGCCTATCCACTGCAGGCTCGACCTCCACCAGCAACCCGCCCGCCGACCTGGTCACACGCCCACGCCCAAGCAACCGAGTTCCACCCAGCCCCCTCCACCCCCGGGTGATAAACCTCCCCTCCGACCCCGTGTATGCTCACCACAATCCCGGAAGAACCATGCACCACGCCGCCGCCATCACCCTCGCCCTGCTGCTCCCCTCCTGCTCCTGCCAGGATGGTCCCAGCACCGACAGCCGGCCACCCCTCGACTCCCTCCCGGACGACAGCGCCCCCGACGACAGCGTCCCCCCCGACAGCGGCGACACCGACCCCTACGTCAGCGCGGTGGACTGCGACGCCATCCACGCCCTGCCCAAGGGCGTGGACCACACGTTCTACGAGACCAACCCCACCTTCCAGGAACCCGTGGACGACAGCGCGGACTGGACCTACGCCGAACCCGCCGCGCACAACATGGACGCGGCCTTGCTCGAGCAGGCCTACGACGAGCTGGTGTTGTTGCCCTACATCACCAGCTTCATCGTGATGCGGAACGAAGCCATCGTGATGGAGCGCTACCTGCACGGCAAGCAGCCCCTGGACAGCGACGCGGTACACTCGTCGTCCAAGAGCATCCTGGCCGACGTGGTGGGGGTGGCCCACCAGCAGGGGTACCTGCCCGACCTGGACCAGCCCGTGGCCGAGCTCATCCCTGAGTACTTCGCGTCGGTGGATGACCCCCGCAAGCGGGACATCACGGTGCGCCACCTGCTGACCATGACCGCTGGGTTCCGCTGGGTCGAGGACTTCACCGAGTACGCCATCGACGATTCCGACGACTGGCTGCAGGCCATCGTGGACCTGCCCATGGTGGCCGCTCCTGGCACGACCTTCGAGTACAGCACCGGCCAGACCCACCTGGCGTCGGCGCTCATCACCGCCACTACCGGCATGAGCACCTGCGCCTACGCCCACCAGCACCTGCTCGAGCCCATCGGCATCACGGCCGAGCACTGGGGGCGTGATCCCCAGGGACTATTCCATGGGGGTTGCAACCTGTACCTCACCCCCCGCGAGCTGCTGCGCTTCGGCCTGCTGCACATGCGGGACGGGATGTGGGAAGGCCAGCGCATCGTGCCTGCCGAATGGATCGCCGACACCGAGCGGTGGCACGCCGACGTCGAAGAGGGCTGGGGCTACGGCTACTGGTTCTGGCTCACCAGCATCCGGGGCCACGACGTGGCCATCGCCTGGGGCTACGGCGGGCAGCTGGTCTACCTGATCCGCGATCTGGACATGGTGGTGGTGATCACCACCAACACCCATGACTCATCCCCGGACTACGATGGCTACTCGCTGCTGCGGGAGTACGTGATCCCCGCGGTCACGGACTGATCGGCGCCCACAGCTCTTCGGCGTCCGCCAGCACGGCCAGGCCAATGCGCTCCACGCCGATCATCCAGCCGTCCCGGGCGTTGTAGTACATCCACAGGGCGTCCCCCACGCGCTTGACGTCCATCTGGTAGACGTGGGCCCGGCGCCAGCGGGGCTCGTCTCCGCTGGGGGAGATGATGGGGTTGTCGGGGTGCTCTTCCCAGGTGATGCCGTCGGGGGATCGCAGCAGCAGGATGGCCGAGGCGGATCGGCCCTGGGCGTCCTTGTAGATGCCGTTCTGGAAGCCTGCCAGGTGGCCGTCCAGCAGCCCGGCGTAGACCTTCATGGCGCCCGCTCCACGGTCCCGGAAGCGGTGGCCGGGCTCTGGCCCCAGCACGGATCGACCCAGCTTCTCCCAGGGGCCCTCGGGCCTCGGCGCCCAGGCCCGGGAGATGTGCTCGGGCTCCGAGAAGCCCATGTCCTTCAGGTACACCAGGTCGGCGGAGTAGTACATCCACAGGCCGCCGTCGGCGGCGGGCAGCACGCAGGCGTTCGAGACGTTCTGACCCTCCCACTCCAGCTCGGGCCTTAGGGCCTCGCCGCGCTCGCTCCACTGCAGCAGGTCGTCGCTGGAACGATGGACGATGGTGCTGGCCTGCCACAGCCGGTGGAAGCGCTGGTAGTACAGATGGAAGCGACCCTGCCAGGGCAGCACCCAGGCGCGGAAGCCGTTGGCGTCGATGCGCTGCACGAAGCTCCAGCGCAGTCCGTCATCGGATCGGTAGTGGTAGATGCCCTGCACGTTGTTGCAGAACATCCGCCACGAACCATCGGGGGTCTGGTCCGGGGCCAGCAGGGAAGGGTCACCCACGATCCAGCTCCACCAGCGGGGCTGGACCAGCGGGTTGTCGGGGTGATCGGTCCAGGGCATGGGCGAGAGGCTACGCGCGAGTGTCACCGCTTGTCCAATCCCTCAAGTTCCCCGCCATCGATCCGATGCTGGTTCATAGCGGTCCCCGCCCGTTGTCATCGAGGTGCAATCCTTCGACGGAACGTGTCCACGGTCTGCAGCGTCGATTATATTGAGCACCACAACGGAGCCCCCGTCCATGCCGCCCAAACGCCCCAGCCGCTTCACCAGCCGTCTGCTCTCGGGGCTCAGTTCCACGGTCAACCGGCGGCACAACGACGCCGGCGATGTCGAAAACCTGACCGAAGATGTGGAGTCCGAGGTGCTCGACTTCTACACCCTGGATCAGGCCGCAGAACCCACCATCGAGAGCAAGATCCACCGCAAAGAGGTCGGCGGCCGGCTGTTCTACCCCATCGTGCGGGTCTCGGCGGGCTCGGATCTCGGCGGCTTCGTCAACCTCGCCCTCAACGGCGAGGTGGTCATCGGCCGCGATCCCAAGGCCGACCTCCAGCTCTCCGACGTGGGCGTTAGCCGCCTGCACGCCAAGGTGTCCTGGCGCGAAGAAGGCCATTTCGAGGTGGTTGATCTCGGCTCCACCAACGGCGTCGAGATCGGCGGGGTCCCCATCAAGGAGACGATGGTCGAGCCTGGCACCAAGGTCGACATCGTCAACGTCTCCCTGATGCTCGAGCTGCTCGAGGCCCCCCAGATTGACCACCTGCGGCGGGTGGCCAGCCGGCTGCAGCTCGCCGAAGGCCGCGACCCCCTCACGGGCCTGTTTATGCGGACCTTCATGGAAGACCGCCTGCCCGACATGGTCACCCAGGCCCGCGACTCGGGCCACTACCTGTGCTGCCTGTTCCTGGACATCGACCACTTCAAGAAGGTCAACGACCGCTTCGGTCACCAGGTGGGCGACGAGGTCCTGCGCCAAGCCGCCCATATTGTAGTCCAGGCCTGCCGTCAGGAAGACGAGTGGGTGCGCTACGGCGGCGAAGAACTGGTCGCCTTCCTGCCTGGCACCGACGAAGAGACGGCCTGGGCCGCGGCCGAGCGCTTGCGTATGGCGTTTATGGTCTACGACTGGTCCCGCACCCACGCGGACCTCACCGTCACCGTGTCCCTGGGCTCCGCTCGCCTGCGTCCCGGAGAACCCCTGGAGTCGTGGCTGGGCCGCGCGGATCAGGCCATGTACCTGGCCAAGCGCTTGGGCCGCAACCGGGTCGAACGCGCGGACTAGATCTTACGGATCCCCGCGAACTTGTTGTTCGCGTCGAACCGGATGGCGAAGCGTCCGTGGATGCCGTCGGGGGTGATGAAGCGCTGCAAGTGCTCGGCGGGGAACTGCAGCCGGAGGCCCCCGTCGGTGGTGACCAGGACGTTCTTGGCGGTGCCGCGGTAGTAGCGGAGCATCTCATCGGCGGGGATGACCAGGCTGAAGCGAACCTCGCGCATGGGCGGCTCTCTGGCTATCGTGGAGTCCGAAACGAGCTAACACGCTTCGTTCGCCCGCTCTGTTGGGAGTCACCATGCACCGCTTCGCGCTGTCCCTGCTCATGCTGGCCGGCTGCCACGCCGAATACGCCTTCGTCCCCATCGACGAGACCCTGACCCTCGATGTCACCTCGCCGAGCTACGGCGACTTCCTGGGGGACGCCGACGCGCAGATCGAGGGCAAGGTCTACCCCGACGACGCCATCGTTCATGTGGAGGGTGTGGAGCTGTCCGACCTCAGCCACGGCGCGTTCCGCACGGCGGTGACGCTGGACTACCCCTACCGGATCGTGGATGTGGAAGCCTGGCACGGCGATCAGTACCTTCGCGAACGCATCCCGGTGTTCTCGGGTCACGACCCGGCCGACACCTGGCCCGATGGCATCAGCGGCCGCCTGCTGCCCGCGGGGCTGGACGTGCTGGGTGCGCAGCTGGGAGGGGTCATCGACGAGACGGGCTGGTCCGACAGCATCTCGGGCATCATGCCCACCTACGAGAGCGACTTCATCTCGCTGATCTCGAGCGGCGCGATGCACGAACCCACAGTGGTGGTGCTCGACGCGGTAGACGGTGGCATCGACGTGGGCATCGCCATCAATGACCTGGTGCTCGGCTACCAGGTGGTGGTGGACATCTTGGGCTACACCAGCACCACCGACATTTCGTTTGGCTATGGGCTCATACAGATCACCGCCATGGCCACCCCCTGGATCGACGACGACGGCATCATCTGGATCGAGCTGTCCGAGACGGGCATCGCCATCGACGAGCCCGACGCCGAGTTCGGCGCGCTCGAAGGCTGGGTCATCGAGTGGGTCCTCGATCTACTCAACGAGTGGGTCACCGAACCTCTGGGCGAGTGGCTGCTGGACTTCGTGCTGGGCGAGTACGGCACCATGGAGCTGGGCGGCCCCTTCGCCTTCGAGCAAGACCTCATGGGCACCCTCATCGCGGCAGAGCTGCTGTCGCTCACGGGCGATGTGGAGGGCCTGGCCCTGGGCCTGGGCCTGACCATGGGTGAAGAGATGCCCGCCGAGCCCCCGGTCATCGCTGTGCCGGGCATCCAACACGCCCCGGACGCCCACGCGGCCATCGGCCTGCACGAGGGCCTGCTGGACTTGCTCATCGGCGACACCCTGCTGGGCATGCTCGATCAGGGCATGGACCTGGGCGGGTTCATGGGCGACATGATCGGCGGCATCATGGAGAACCTGCCCGGCGGAGACGACATCCCCGATAACGACGGCTGGTGCTTCGGCATCGAGCCCGGCGACGCCTACGTGGTGCGCATGCACGAAGGCATCGACCCCCTGGCCGTGCTCTACCTGCCGGATCTGCAGGTGGAGATCGAGACCATGCACGGCTCGAGCTGCGAGGACTGGCTCGAAGCCAGCCTGGCGGTGGAGCTGGGCCTCGATGTCAGCGACGATGGCACCGTCATCGGCGTGGACCTGGACGTGACCGAAGGCGCGGTGCTCGACTACCAGGCCGAACCCGGCTGGGACGAAGCCGAGGTGGTCGAAGGTCTGGGCGGCTTCGTGGAGAGCATCATGTCCCTGCTGGGCGGCATGATCGAGATCGACCTGGGCGAGCTGTTGGGCGGCTCCACGGATCTGCTGGGCGGAAGCTTCGCCCTCGAGCCCCGCATCGTGGACTCGGTGATCCTCCAAGACGAAGCCGGCGTGTGGACCGAGGGCTTGTACGCGGTGAGCTTGGACGTGTTCGCCGAAGAGTAGCTATTCTTCGGGAGCCTGGCCGGCCCGCAGCCGCTCGAGGCGAAGCATGAGCTCTGCCGCCTCGGGGTCGTGGGGGTAGTTCTCGATGGACTTCTGCAGCAGGGCCCGGGCCTCGTCGTAGCGCTCCGCGTCCATGTAGATGGTGGCCAGGCCATTGTACTTCTTGTACTCGATCTCGGGGTTGATGGAGATCGCCTTTTCGAAGTGCTCTCTGGCGAGGTCGGTCTGCCCCTGCCGCATGTAGACCATGCCCAGCCCTTCGTGGGGGCAGGTGTAGCTTTCGGGCTCGAGCCCGGCGGCCCGCTCGAAGCTGGCTTTCGCGGCGTCGAGATCTCCACGATTGAGCGACACCAGCCCGAGCTCTGCGATGGCGTACATGTTGTCCGGATCGACCTCGAGGACTTTGCGCAGGTGGGCTTCCGCGCCCTCGAGATCTCCCTGGGCATTCAGGGCGTTGCCCTTTCCGATCAGCGCGAAGCGATCCCTGGGTTGGTGCGTGAGCACCGCATCGAAGTGCTCGATGGCCTGCGGGTGTCGGGCTTCGTTGGTGGCGACCCAGGCCAAGCCGAGCTGGAACAGCTTGTAGCGCAGCCAACCCCAGCCGCTTGGGACGACTTCTTTGGCGGGGGCGCCGTGCTGGTCCAGCCCCTGGTCGATGCAGACCTGCAGAGCCTGTGTGGCTGACCCGTAGTCCTTGCGCGCGATGGCGAGGTGAGCGCGCCCCAGCTGTAGGTCGCAAGGCTCGAGGCCGGCGCTCTCGGCTCTTTTCAGCAGGGCGTCCGTCTCGTCGTAGCGGGCCTGCATCAGCGCAGCCAGGGCCTGCAGTAGCAGCGCCTTGGGGGATGCGCTGGAGGCGGGGATCTGCTCGACGTAGGCTTCGGCCGCTGCGAAGTCATACCGATCGAAGGCCCGCGCGGCGGCGTCGACGGCTGCCGAGACGTGCACGGGTCCGGACTCTCCGGTGGCTCCCGATGCCAGCGCCTGGTCGATCTGGTCGCGCAGCGTGATGAACTCCTGTTGCTGGTCCAGGGCGAGGGCGCGATCGATGTAGAGCTCGGCCTGCTGGGTTTCGCCGAGCCAGTACAGTGCCTCGGCGGCCCGGAACTGGGAGGCCGGGCGGTGGGGCTCCGCATCGGCTGCGTGGGTGAACATCTCCGCCCCCTGGTGGTCGTTCCCCTCGATCCGGTACAGCTGGCCCAAGGCCACGTAGGGGCAGGCCATGAACTCGGTGCGCTCACCCGAGGCCTTCAGTTCCTCCATGATGGTGATCGACTCGGCCAGGAGATCCTCGGCGCGTTCATGGCGACCCAGGTGCAGGTTCGCTCGACCCAGCTGCTCGAGCGCTCCCAGGAGCCCCAGTCGATCGCCGCGAGCGCGGCGCTGCTCGACCACAGCCGCGAGGGGAGCCACCGCGTCTTCGAAGAGCCCAGCCTGCAACAGGCTGGTGCCCAGATCCATGAGGGCCCGCTCGTCGTCGGGGCTGCGCTCGACGGCCTGTCGGTGGTACTCCAGGATGCGGTCGTGGTCGCCCATTAGCTCGTAGTACCAGAGCCTTCCGCGGATCGCGGGCTGATGATCCGGTTCGCAGGAGAGTGCCCGCTCGAAGTGTTCCAGGGCGTCTTTGCCAGGGTAGTCGGACGCCTGGCCTCGTTGCGATCCGTAGTGCCACCGCTCGAGCGCCAGCTTGCCTTTGACCGTCCAGGCTGCAGGGTTGCAGGGCTCGGCTTCGAGGGCTTGGGCCACCAGCAGCTCGGCTTCGTCGAAGTGCGCGGGCTCGGAGTCGGCCCTGGCGCGATCGATGAGCCGGGTGGCTTCTTCCATGGCGGAGGAATGCTGGGACGCATCGTCGGCCGGGGGAGGGTTCGGGTCCGGGGCGGTCGGCTCGGGAGCATTGCAGCCCACAAGCAAAACGAACAGCATGCGGTGGGGGATTCTTGGCATGATTTCCTTGATAACCGCGCTCGGTAGGCGCGGTGTGCGTTGCATTCCTGATTGTGCGCACAGGGCGGGGTCGGGGTGGAACCGGCTATAGAGCCCTCCCTTGTCCCCCCGGAATTCTGGAGTCCCCATGCGCCCCGAAGACATCGTCGCAACCATCCGCGAAGCCGATCCCACCATGGCCGACCTGGTCGCCAAAGAAGACGCTCGCCAGCAGCGCTGCATCCGGCTGATCCCCTCGGAGAACTACGCTTCTCCCGCGGTGCGGGCCACCCTGGCCTCGAACTTCACCAACAAGTACGGCGAAGGCTATCCGGGCAAGCGCTACTACCAGGGCCAGAAGTTCACCGACGAGATGGAAGTCCTGGTGCAGAAGCGGGCCTGCGAACTCTTCGGCTACCCCCACGCGGTGGTCCAGGGTCTGTCCGGCGCCCCCGCCAACCTCGCCATCTACGCCGCCTTCCTCAAGCCCTTCGAGGGCAAGATCATGGCCATGCGGCTGGACCACGGCGGTCACCTCACCCACGGTTCTCCGGTCAGCGTGACCGGCCAGTGGTTCGAGATCGGCGCCTACGGCTGCAACCCCGACGACGTGCTGGACATGGACGAGATCCGTCGCCAGGCCATTGAGTTCAAGCCCGACATCCTGGTGTGCGGCTACACTGCCTACCCCCGCACCATCGACTTCGAAGCCTTCGGCAAGATCGCCCAGGAAGTGGGCGCGATCTCTCTGGCCGACGTCTCCCACATCGCCGGCCTCATCGCCGGTGGTGCGCACCCGTCGCCGTGGCCCCACATCGACATCGTGTCCTTCACCACCCACAAGACCCTCCGCGGTCCCCGGGCGGCGCTCATCCTGGCCAAGTCCGAAGAGCAGTACAGCAAGGTCGAAAAGGCGCTGTTCCCCGGCATGCAGGGCGGCCCCCACTTCAACACCATCGCCGCCATCGGCGTCGCTCTCGCCGAAGCCGCCACCCCCGAGTTCAAGGCCTACACCCACCAAGTCGTGGCCAACGCCAAGGCTCTGGCGGCCTCGCTCGTGGAGCGCGGCTACAAGGTCTCCAGCGGTGGCACCGACAATCACCTGCTGTTGGTGAACACCTTCGAGTCCCGCAAGCTGCCGGGTCGTCGTGTGGCCATCGCCCTCGAGGGCGTGGGCATCGTGTGCAACTTCAACACCGTGCCCAACGCCCGGCCCAACCAGAAGCCTCTGTTCCCCGACGGCATCAGGGTGGGCACCCCCTCGGTCACCAGCCGGGGTATGCGCCCCGCTGACATGGACACCATCGCTGGCTTCATCGATCGCTGCTGCGATCTGACCAAGCGCGGCAAGATCGAGAAGGGCACCGGCGTCTTCACCGACAAGGTCGCCATCGACGCCCTGCGCGACGAGGTCTTCGCCTTCACCGGCGGATTCCCGACCTTCACCTACAATTAGGTCGGCGCGTTATCGATCGAAGCTGTACCGCCCGCTGCGAAACAGCCGAGTGCAGGCGTCCACCACGCCTTGGTCGAGCTTGATTCCCCGCTGCCTCGCCAGCTCCAACAGGGCTTCCTCGATGCCGTGGGCGGGCCGGTAGGGGCGGTGTGAGACCATGGCCTCCATCACGTCGGCCACGCCCAGGATGCGGGCCTCGAGGCTGATGGCGTCTCCCTTGATGCCGTCGGGGTAGCCCGATCCGTCCAGCCGCTCGTGGTGTTGCCGCACGAACAGGTGCAGGTCCCGTGGGTAGGAGATGGTCTCGAGGATCTCCGCGCCGCGGACCGAGTGCTGCCGGACCAGCTCCATCTGCAGCTTGTTGAGGCCGTCCGGCTTGGTGAGGATGTCGGAGGGGATTGCGATCTTGCCGATGTCGTGCAGCAGCCCCGCCAGGCGGATGGCGTCCACCCGGGCAGGGTGGAGCCTGAGCTCCGTTGCGATGGCACGGGCGAGGTCGGAGACACGGCGCTGGTGGCCCGCGGTGTAGGGATCGCGGATCTCCACGGCGCGGGTGATGGCCTGGATGGTGCCCCCCAGCAGGGAGCGCAGGCGAGCGACGCTCTTGGCCAGCCGCCGCTCGGCCTGGCGTCGCTGAAGGATGCGCCACATGCTCGAGGCGAACAGGCTGAGCTGGGTGGCTTCGCCGTCGCTGTAGTCGCTGGTCTTGTTGCCCACGCCCACCACAGCCACGACCTTGCCGTTGTCGAACACGGGCACGCTCATGTGTCGGCGCACGGGGAAGTGGCCCTCGGGCAGGCCCTTGCGGTCGGTGCGGGTGGGGTAGTCGTTGTGCAGCACCGCGCGTCGCTGTCGCACGCAGTCGGCCCAGATGCCGGCGTCCGCCAGGGGGTAGTGGCGCGCATGGTTGGCGGTGCACTGCTCGAGGGTGCGCCTGGACCAGGCCACGAGGTTGAGGTGCTGTTCGTCGGGGGTGACCGTGTGCAGGTAGCCCACCTCGGAGCGGGAGAGCCGGACCACGACTTCGAGGCCGTACTCCACCAGCTTGCGGGGCTCGCGGGCTTCGGTGTGCGCGAGCTCGAGCAGCGCCTGGACGTGCTCTTCGTGCAGCTCGGTGGCGGCCTCGGCGCGTTTCTGGGCGGTCAGGTCGGTGAAGGACTCGAGCAGCAGTGTCCGACCTTCGATCTCCACCACCCGCACGCTCTTGAGGATGGGGATGCGGGCTCCGCTAGCGTGGAGCATCTCCCGCTCAGCGTGATCCACGGCGTGGTTCTCGTCCAGGATGGGGCAGGTCTCCAAGGCCGGGCAGAACAACGCGGTGCACGGGCTTCCCACCACCTCTGGCGCAGTGCGGCCCATGCGCTCGAGGGCGTAAGGGTTGGCCCAGACGATCTCGCGGCTGGTGGCGTCCACCAGCACGATGCCGCTCGAGATCTCCTTCAGCAATTCCAGCCCGGGCGGGGTCCAGCTCGTTTCAACCATGGCCTTCACGGTACGTGTCGCGAGGGGCCGGGGTCAATCGAAAGCCCTAGTTCGCGGACCTGCGCCGGCGCCCGTCCGCGGTGCCCGAGGCGCCCAGGGGCATGTCCAGCAGGGCGGCCAGGGCGCTGTCGTTGCCGGCGGCCTCGAGGGCCCGCTGCAGCAAGCCTCCCAACGTGGCGCGGCTGATCTTGGGGGTCTGGCCCGGCCGCAGGGTGGCGTCGCTGGCTTCGAGCTCGTTCAGGGTGGCCAGGGCCAGCAGCAGGGGCACCGAGCAGAACAGGCGGATGGGCTCGCCGTGGGGCAGGGGCCACTGGCGCACGTAGAGCTTTGCGCGCTCGAGGTTGTGGCGAGCTTGGGCGCTGACTTCCCGGATCAGCGCCAGGCTGGATTCTCTGCGGCTGGGCTCGAGCAGCTGGCGGGGCTGGAGTTCGTGCCGATCCAGCAGGCTCTGGGGCATGTAGACCACCCCCCGCTCCATGTCTCCGGCCACGTCCTTGAGGATGTTGACCAGCTGCAGGCCCTGGCCGAAGTCGGCGGCCAGGTCGTGGACGGCCTGGCGCTGGGCCGGTGGCAGGCTGGGCAGCTCCTGCTCGAATAGGTCTGTGAGCAGCTCGCCCACGGTGCCGGCGACGTAGTAGCAGTAGCGGTCCAGATCGGGCATGTCCCGCAGCTGGAGCCCGCCATGGGCGGCGGCCCGGCGGGTGTACATGCGCATGCCCAGGGACATGTCCAGCACGTGGGGTCGGACGGCCTGACGGGCGGGCTCGGGCAGGGCGCGGAAGCAGCGGAACACCGCACCTGCCTGGCTGCACAGCATGGCTTCCGGGTCGTCGGGCTGGGGGTTGCGGAACAGCTGCTCGAGCTGTGCGGGGTCGGCGGCGTCTTCCATCAGCAGGGCGTCGAAGGTGTCGAAGCGCAGCCGTCGTTCGGGTTGGGGTACCCGGGGCTCGTCTTCGATGGTGTCCACGATGCGGCACAGCAGGTAGGCCACCCGCACCGGCTCGCGCAGGCGGGGGGGCAGGGCCTCGATGCTCAGGGCGAAGGTGCGGGAGACCTGCGGCAGGAAGGCAGCACAGGCGGCGCGGTCCCGCTCGAGGCTCATGACAGGGCCTCGATCAGCGGCTGGATAGGGGCCAGGAAGACGTCGCACATGCCGCCCACCAGCTGGGTGAGCTCGGCGCTGCTGGCCACCGAGGCCACGCCCAGGGCTGCGTCCCGGCGGTGGGCCAGCTCGGCCAGGGCGAAGTCCAGGGCGCCGCAGCTGCGCATCAGCTCGATGACACGAGCCACCTGCTCGGGGCAGGTGGCCTCGCGGGGGGCGTCCAGCATGGCCTGCAGCCACCGAGCCTGCTCTGGGGGCAGGGTGGTCAGGGCGTGGACCACCAGCACCGAGTGCTTGCCCTCGGCGATGTCGGTGCCCACCATGTCGCGACCCTTGCTGCCGAACAGGTCCAACACGTCGTCCTGGATCTGGAACAGCACGCCCATGTGCCGGGCGGCTTCTGCCAGGTCGTCGACCACGGCAGGGGGGGCCTCGCAGACCACCGCGGCGCCGGCCATGGGCAGGGCGAACAGCCCCGAGGTCTTGCCCTCGACCATAGAGAAGTAGCCCGCGAGGCTGGCGGGCTGACCCTTGAGGCCGAACTCTTGTTCCTGGCCGTCGATGACCCGCAGGGTCTCCAGCAGCACGCGCTTGGCTACGGCTTCCCGGAGGGCCGGTGGCGCGTCGAGGCGGTGTACCAGCAGCAGGGTCCAGTAGAACATGGCGTCGCCCAGGTTGATGGCCTGGGGTTCGCCGTAGTGGGTCCAGATGGTGGGTCGGCCACGACGCACGCGGTCGCCGTCCTGCAGGTCGTCGTGGACCAAGGTGGCGTTGTGCAGGATCTCGCAGGCGGCGCCCAGGGGCACCAGGGGGGCGGGGTCGCGGCCCAGGGCGTCAGCGGTGAGCAGGGGGAGCAGGGCGCGCAGGCGCTTGCCCCCGGTGTCCATGTGGTAGCGGGCCATGCCGGGCAGGGTGGAACCCGCCGGTACGCTGCTGTGGATGGTCTCATCCATCAAGGCCATGATCTCCGGGAGCCAGCTCTCCCGCGCCTGCGCGAAGCGAACCTGGAAGTTCATGGGGTGCCTTTCCTAGGGTGAGCTGGCGCCGAGGCCGGGCAGCCAGGCGCGGGTGTTGCGCAGGGCGCGGATGATGGAGCCCAGAGCCACCTCGGGGCCGTGGGAGACCCTCACGACCAGGCGCACCAGCACTTCGTACAGGCGAGTGACGTCTTCCACCAGGGCCAGCCTGTCGTGGCACCAGGCCTTGGTGCTGCCCACGGGGATAGCGGCGCGGGCCTGGACCACTGTGTCCCTCAGCGCCAACACGGCTTCGAGATCCCGGCGGGTCAGGATGGTGGCCACGGTGCGCAGCAGCCTGCGTTCGGCTTCGTACTTGGCCTTGCGGGAGCCCCTGGAGGTGGTGATGCGCACGGCGCCGATCTGTTCGAGCTCCCGCAGTCCGGTGGAGATCAGGCCGGCGCTGAGCTCCAGGACAGCGGACAGCTCGGCCTGATCGAGCCCGCGGGGGCTGAGGTAGAGTGTGCCCCAGATGCGGCCGATGTTGCGCTTGAAGCCGAAGGCTTGGAAGAACAGCCCGAACTGATCCACCAGCCGTCGTACGGCGGG
>Ga0307987_1001311_pt1 | contig 13704 bp, 4 predicted proteins | sample EllFjometagen181_FD_203157 | JGI IMG/M metagenome (GOLD analysis project Ga0307987, IMG submission 203157) | Marine microbial communities from Ellis Fjord, Antarctic Ocean - #181 | ecosystem: Environmental > Aquatic > Marine > Unclassified | place: Southern Ocean | collected 2014-10-08
ACCGCAACCTCGACCAGCGCATGTCCGAGGTGGACCTGGGCTCCATGGTCCGCGCCAACAACGTGCGCGTGGTGGACCCCGCCATCCCCAACCTCGACCCGGTGCGCCCCGTGCTGCCGGTGAACGTTGCCATGGGCCTGCTGATGGGCCTGTTCGGCGGCTGCGCCCTGGCCTTCTTCATGGAGTACCTGGACAGCACGGTCAAGTCCCGCGAAGACGTCGAGATCACCGTGGGCATGCCCTTCCTGGGCATCGTGCCGCTGATCGAAGAGCAGGATCTCAAGACCCTGACCAACACCCGGGATCGCTCCATCTTCGTGCATGCCGTGCCACGCTCGAACGTGGCCGAGGCCCTGAGATCCGTGCGGACCAACCTCCTATTCTCGGGCCACGGGCCCCTGAACCGCCTGCTGATCACCTCGGCGCTGCCCCAAGAAGGCAAGTCCTTCCTCACCTCGAACCTCTCCGTGCTCATCGCGGCCACGGGCAGCAAGCTGCTGATCATCGACGCCGACCTGCGCCGCCCCAACCTGCACAAGCTCTTCGAGCTCGAAAACACCCAGGGTTTGTCCACCGTGCTGGCGGGCATGCACCAGTTCGAAGAGTGCGTCATCCAGACCCACGTGCCCAACCTGCACGTGATGTTGGCGGGCCCCACGCCCCCCAACCCTGCCGAGCTGCTGGGCTCCGAGCGTATGACCGAGCTGCTCGACAGCATCGAAGGCTACGACATGATCCTCATCGACTCCCCGCCGGTGAACGTCGTGGCTGACCCCCTGATGCTCTCCAGCCTGGTGGACGGTGTCCTGGTCATCATCGAAGCCAACGCCACCTCCCGCAACCTCGTGGCCCGCACCCGCGACCTCTTGATGGAGGTCAACGCCAACGTGCTGGGCGCCGTGGTCAACAAGCTCAACGTCCGCCGCGCCGGCTATGGCTACTACTACTACGACTACGGCTACTACGGTGAACGCGAAGGCCCCACCGCCCCCGCCGATTCCACCCAGGCTCCCCGCAGCACCGACGAGCTGAAGAGCAAGAAGTCCTAGCGCCAGCCGGCAGCCACCAATTCCTACCGTTCGGTCCGCTACCTAGTACGACTCGTTGTCGTCATACCCGCTGGTGCAGTCGGGGTCGTCGGCGTCGTTCAGGCCGTCGTGGTCGTTGGCGAGCGAGTCGTTGCACTCGAACGACGTGCTGTGGCCGCCGTACTCGGCCTCGTCCAGCACGGAGCTGCAGTCGGGATCGTCGGTGTCGGACCAGCCATCACCATCGTTGTCCAGCCCGTCGTTGCACTCCGTGGCGGGGTCAGTCTCGTCATCGTCGGACGCTGAGTCACAGGATGGGTCGTCGGCGTCGATCTCGCCGTCAGCGTCGTTGTCCACGCCGTCGTTGCACTGGGTGGCGCCGGCGTAGCCGAGGTCCTCGGCGTCGTCGAAGGCCGAGCTGCAGTCGGGGTCGTCGGTGTCGGTCCAGCCATCGACGTCGTTGTCCACGCCGTCGCTGCACAGGGTGGTGTTGGCCTCGTCGATGTCGGTGGCCGACGCGCAGCCGACGTCCAGATCGTCGATGTCGCCATCGCCATCATTGTCCAAGCCGTCGTTGCAGGCGAACAGATCATCCTCGGCCAGCTCTTCGTTCAGCCACAGGCAGTCGGGATCGTCGGCATCGATCCAGCCATCGCCGTCGTTGTCCAGCCCGTCGTAGCAGTCGCCAAACTCGGCCTCGGCGTTGTCCCAAGCCCACAGGCAGTCCAGGTCATCCGCGTCGGTGTCGCCATCGAGGTCGTTGTCGGCGCCGTCGTTGCACTCGCCCACGCCGGTGTAGCCTGCCTCGGCCGAAGCGTCCCAGCAGTCCGGATCGTCGTCGTCGGCCCAGCCGTCGCCGTCGCTGTCCACGCCGTCGGTGCACGCAGGCGCCAGATCGAGCTCGTTGGCGTCGCTGGCGTCGCTGCAGCCCGGGTCGTCAGCGTCGATGGCGCCATCGCTGTCGTTGTCGATGCCGTCGTTGCAAGTGTCGAGGTCGTAGCCCTGCTCGACGCCCAGATCCGTACACTCTGGATCGTCGATGTCGGCCCAACCGTCACCGTCGTTGTCCAGTCCGTCGGCGCAGGGGTCGACCTCGGCCTCGTCGGCGTCCCATGGCCAGGAACAGTCCGGATCATCGGCGTCGAACAGGCCGTCACCGTCGTCGTCGGAGAGGTTGGAACAGACTGTGACCACCAAGCCCAGCTCGGTGGCACCGGCGATGCAGTCGGAGTCGTTCTCGTCGATCCAGCCGTCGCCATCGTCATCGAGGCCGTTGCGACACATGGGGCCAAGGTTGCTCTCGTCGGTATCGAGCTGCATCTCACAGCCCCGGTCCAAAGCGTCCACCAGCCCGTCGCTGTCGTTGTCCTGCCCATCGGAGCAGGGCACGGGCAGCAGGGCGTACTCGAACCCCACCAGGAAGCAGTCGTGGTCCTCGTCGTCGATCCAGCCGTCGCCGTCGTCGTCCAGCCCGTTGCTGCAGCTACCGGTGGCCGAGGTCTCGTCCTGATCGTAGGCGTCGATGCAGTTGGGGTCTTCCCCGTCGATCCAGCCGTCACTGTCGTCGTCGATGCCGTTGACGCAGGCCGCCTGGGTGACAGCGCCGTCCTCGGCGACGCCCTCGATGCAGTCGGGGTCTTCCCCGTCGATCCAGCCGTCGCGATCGTCGTCCACCAGGTTGAAGCAGCTGGGGCCGAAGGGACCGTTCTCGTTGGGGTCCAGCGCCGAATCGCAGTCGAGATCGTCGGCGTCCACGGTCCCGTCGCTGTCGTCGTCCACACCGTTGGCGCACTCGAGCTCGTAGTACCCAGCCTCGATCCCGATGGTGAAGCAGTCCAGATCATCCTCGTCGATCCAGCCGTCACCGTCGTTGTCCACGCCGTCCACACAGTCGGTGTTGTCGGCCTCGACGTTGTCTCGAGCGCTGGTGCAGTCGGGATCATCCACGTCGGTGAGCCCATCGCTGTCGTTGTCCGCGCCGTCGTTGCACAGCGCGTCGCCGAAGCCACCACCCAGCTCGGCCAGATCGATGGTGCAGTCGGGGTCGGCGTCGTCGGCCCAGCCGTCACCGTCGTTGTCCAGACCGTCGGTACACGAGGCGTGGCTGCTGGCTTCCTGCTCGTCCCAGGCGTCGTCGCAGCCGGTGTCGCTCACGTCGCTGGTGCCATCGGCGTCGTCGTCCACGCCGTTGTTGCAGGCGTACAGATCGAAGCCGACCTCTTCGCCGAATGCATCACAGTCGGGATCGTCGCTGTCTGTCCAGCCGTCGCCGTCGTCGTCGGAGCCATCGGCGCAGCTGCCCGGCGCCGGAGCCTCGTCGTCGTCCCAGGACGCATCGCACTCGGGGTCGTCCACATCCAAGGCGCCGTCGCCGTCATTGTCGATGCCGTCGTTGCAGGCGCGATCGCCGAAGCCCGACTCGGGGTCGCCGACGATGCAGTCCGGGTCGTCGCCATCGACGAAGCCGTCAGCGTCGTCGTCGGCGCCATCTTCACAGCTGGCCGCCGCGTCGCTCTCGACGGTGTCGCTGCCGGTGGTGCAGCCGGTATCGGTGGCGTCGAGCAGCAGGTCGCCGTCGTTGTCGATGCCGTCGTTGCACTCGGTGCTGCCCCAGCCGGACTCGGTGTCCGCAGCGTCACAGTCGGGGTCGGCGCTGTCGGTCCAGCCGTCGCCATCGTTGTCCAGGTCGTCGGCGCACGCCGGGTTGGTCTCGTCGTGATCGGCGGCGCTGTCGCAGCCGGGGTCCGCAGCGTCGATCAGGTCGTCGCCGTCGCCGTCGTAGCCGTCACTGCAGTCGGTGTCCCCGAATCCGATCTCGTCGTCGCCGCTGACGCAGTCCGGATCCTCACTGTCGATCCAGCCGTCGGCGTCATCGTCGAAGCCATCTTCGCAGGGCAGCTCGTCGTCCACCTCGCTCCAGTCGGCGCCGGAGCTGCAGCCAGGGTCGTCGGCGTCCACCAGGCCGTCACCGTCGTTGTCTTCACCGTCGTTGCAGCCCCAGCTGGCGTCCAGGTCCAGCTCGCTGTCGCCGGTGGCACAGTCGGGGTCCTGGTCGTCCACCCAGTCGTCGCCGTCATCGTCCAGACCGTTGGTGCAGTCGGTGATGGGGTCGGTCTCGTCGGTGTCGAGGCCCGAGGCGCAGCCGGGGTCAGCGGCGTCCACCAGGCCGTCGCTGTCGTTGTCGCTGGCGTCGTTGCACTCGTAGGCCGAGGTGGCGGGGGCTTCGTCGTCGTCGGTGGCGGTGCTGCAACCCGGATCGTCCAGATCGACCCAGCCGTCGCCATCGTCGTCGGTGAGGTTGGAGCAGGCGAACACCTCTTCGTAGGCGTCGGTGGCCGCGGTGCAGTCCGGGTCGAGGCTATCAGCACCGTCGACCTTGTCGTTGTCCACACCGTCATTGCACTCGGTGCTGCCGTAGCCGCTCTCGACCACGCCCACGGCGCAGTCCGGGTCGGCGCTATCGGTCCAGCCGTCACCGTCGTTGTCGAAGCCGTCCTGGCATTCGTCCGCCTCGACATCAGAATAGATCGCGCAGCCGCTGTCCGCCGCATCGATGGCGCCGTCACCGTCGTCGTCCAAGCCATTCGAGCACTCGTAGCTGGCGTCAAAGCCCAGCTCCGTGTCGCCCAAGACGCAGTCGGAGTCGGCGCTGTCGGTCCAGCCGTCGCCGTCATCGTCGTCGCCGTCAGCGCAGCTCGACACCTCGGCGTCGTCGCTGGCATCGTCGCAGTGGGCGTCCGCCGAGTCCACGTCGCCGTCGCCGTCGTTGTCCAGGCCGTCGTTGCACTCGGTGCTGCCGTAGCCGTTTTCGTACCCAAGGGTGGCACAGTCGGGATCGGCGCTGTCGACCCAACCGTCGCCGTCGTTGTCGAAGCCGTCTTCGCAGCTGGGTGACTCGCTGGGGTCGTAGGCGTTGGTGCAGTCGGCATCGTTGCCGTCGACCCACGGGTCGCCGTCGTTGGACACACCGTCGGAGCACTCGCCCAGATCAGCGAAGCCGCCTTCGTCATCGGTGTACGCATCGGCGCAGTCGGGGTCGTCCAGATCGGTCCAGGTGTCCCCGTCGTTGTCAGCGCCGTCTTCGCAGGCGTTGGTCTCGGTGGGGTCGTCGCCGGAGCTGCAGGACGGATCGTCGGCGTCCTCCAGGCCATCGTCGTCGTTGTCGGCGCCGTCGTTGCACTCGTAGTCGGTGTCGTAGCCGGTCTCGTCGTCGCCAGAGGCGCAGTCGGGATCGTCGCTGTCGGTCCAGCCGTCGCCGTCGTTGTCGTCGCCGTCCTCGCAGGGCAGGTCGTCCTCGAGGTCGTCGGTGGCGCTGTCGCAGTTGGCGTCGTCGGCGTCGATGTCATCGTCGCCGTCGTTGTCCAAGCCGTCGTTGCACTGGTAGCTGTCGTCGTACCCGAGCTCTTCGTTTCCGCTGGTGCAGTCGGGATCGTCGGCGTCAGCCCAGCCGTCTTCGTCGTTGTCCAAGCCATCGAGGCAGGGATCGGCTTCGTACTCGCCGGTTGCGTCGTCGCAGTAGTCGTCCTCGGCGTCGATGAAGCCATCTTCGTCGTTGTCCAGGCCGTCGTTGCAGGGGGAGTCGCCCACACCGAGCTCTTCGTCGCCGACGTCGCAGTCGGGATCATCGCTATCGGTCCAGCCGTCGTCGTCGTCGTCCTGGCCGTTTTCGCACTGGGTGACCGGGTCGGCGAGCACCGACACGCCAGGCACGGTGATCTCCAGCAGCTCACCGGAGAGGAAGCCCTTGGGCCCCACCGTCCCGCTGCTCACGGTGCGGGTGGAGCCAGCGAATCCCTGGACAGAGAAGCTCATGGCGAGCTCGCCAGAGCCGCCGGGTCGCAGCTCGACGCTGGGCAGGCTGTCGGTGTAGCCGCTGGTGTCGAGGGTGATCACCAGCTCGGGCTCGTCGTCGTCGACCCGGATGTTGACCATCTCGCCCAGGTCATCGATGCGATCGCCCTCGACGAGGGGCTGATCGTCTTCGCCCAGGAAGGGGGTCTCGGGATCCACCACCAGCAGCAGCGTGTCGGCCACGGCCAGCACCGCGGGGGCGTCGCCGTCGAGGTACACGATGATGGAGGTGGACACCTCGGGTTCGCCGCAGGCGGCCAGGCCCAGCAGCAGCCCGGGGGTCAGGATGCGGAAGGTCGAGAGGTGCACGGACTTCATGATGTCATTCCAGTTCATGGCAGCACCACCATCACGTCACCCTCGGGGGGCAGCGGAGGCTCGAGGGCCTTGGCCAGGATCACGCCGCCAGCGACGCCACCCGCAGCCACGGCGCCGGTCGCTGCCCAGAAGGTCCAGCGACCGTAGAAGGGGGGAAGCTGTCGCAGCTCACTGCGACCCTGGCCGGTGGGCGCCAGGGACGCCTTGATAGTGACCTTGCCGCTGGCGGGCACGCGCACCGACATGGTGGCGGGCTGCGCGCCCGGCTCGGTGACCTGCAGCTGCAGGGTGCCGCGGTCCACCCGGGGCAGAACCACCTTGGTTCCCTGGCCCACGGTCGCGCCATTGACGGCGACCGTGGCGTCAGCGCTGCCGGTCTTGATGGTCAGGCGGGCGCCTTTCTGAGAGAGCGTGAGTTCCAGGCTGCCCTTGCGGCCGTCGCTGGTGTCCACGGGGCGGAAGACATCGGCGTAGCCGTCCAAGGCCACCCGCACCAAGTGATCGCCCAGCGCATATCCGGACAGATCCAGGGGCGTGACCCCGGCCTGCTCGCCGTCGATCCAGACCATCGCACCGGCGGGAGTGGAGCCGACGTGGAACAGGCCGGCGGAGCTGTTGAGCTCGAGGTTGAAGAACAGGTTGTGCCCGCGCTCGAAGGAGAAGTTGTCCTCGAGGGGCTCGTGGCCGTCGGCCACCACGCGATACCTGTGCTCGCCCGGAGAGAGATCCCGCACCCGGATGGGGGCAGGCCCCACGGGGTTGCCGTCGATGTGAACCACGGCGCCTGGCGGCACGACCGAGAACTCGATGGTGCCCTTGCCGGCCACCAGCTTGGCGGTCAGCGACTTGGTGAGCCCCTCGATGAGCTCGACCTTGCGCACGAAGGGATCGTGGTCGTCGACGACCACACGCACTTGGTGGCGTCCCACCGAGTGGTAGCCCGTGTACGGGAGCACACCGGCCTTCTCACCATCGACCCAGACCTCGGCACCATCGACGTTGCCGGTGACGGACAACACGCCGACGGGCTCTTCGGCCCAGGCGGGGCTGGCGAGCATCACGCTCAGCAGCAGGGTGAGGGAGATCCAGTGGGGGATCAGGCAGCGCAGAGATGAGGAGGGCCGGGCCCTCCAGGCAGCATTGGGAGTCATCAGTTCTCCTCGGCACAACGAGGAATCTTATCACCTCACCGCCCTGACAGGCCCGAGGAAAACCTGCGAACAAGGCCCGAGGGGCGCTCGACAGCCCTGTCTCAGCCGCTCCCAGCGCAGCGAGCGTCCCCAGCGCGCCGGGTGACACGCTGGGCGTCGAGCCACTCGAGAATGGGGATCAGGTGCTTTCGGGTGAGCTTCCAGCGCTCCTTGGCCTGGGCTGGCGTGAAGCTGCCTTCGCTCTTCAGCCACGCGCGCACGTCGTCCGCAAGCTCAGCCATCACCTCGGCGTGCCCCACGAACGGCCCCACCTTGACCAGCCGCCCCCGCTCCAGCAGGTAGCGCAGGATGGCATCGCCATCGCGATGGGCCGCCATGGCGGTGTGTACGTACCCGGGTTCGAGCAGCAGGCGCACCCCGCGGGCCGAGGCCAGGATCCGGTCGGCGGCCACCCGCTGTTCTTCATCGAGGGCGAGCTCGAAGCTGGCGAGGTGGTAGCGCCCGTGATCCCGCCCCAAGGCTCCGCGGGACACCAACCACTCGAGCAAGGCCTCGAGCTCCCGGTCCCCCAAGGCCTTGAGGGGCCCTGAGATGATCTCCTTGCGGCGCGCACCACGGGAGAGGGGCTGTGCTCCGTGGAAGGCCTCCAGGCCGGACTTCACCACCTCGGTCAAGCGCTCGAGCACCCGGGCATGCAGCACACGGTCCGCGAGGACCTGCCCCCAGGTGTCGCCATCGCTGGGCAGGCAGCCACGCTGGGTGGCCTCAACGCGGCTCAAGCCCCGCAAGCCGGCGCGCTCCAACAGCACATCCCGCTCGCCGCCCGCCAGGCGCTCGAGCTGCACGGCGCTGGAGTTGCGCTCACGGTGGCGCACGGGTCGGGCCCACGGATCGAGCACCCGCCCACCGCCCAGGGTGGTCACCGGCGAGGCGCGGCGCAGCACGAAGCGGTCTTCGGGCAAGCAGGCCACAGGGCTGGCCAGGCGAAGCTGCAGGAAGCCGTCCCAGGGCTGGTCGGAAGGGCCGCTGGCCCACTCGTCCTCGGCCGGGGGGGCGCGATCCACACCCAGGGGGCGCGCGTTGGCCACCACCTCGGCGGTGCCCACCAGGAAACGCACCTCGGCGCCATCATCGAGGACCGGCGCCCCGGCCAAGTGACGGTAGGCCACGTCCACCACGCGGGTCTCGGAGACGGCGCCCGGGGCCACCACCTCGTGACCTCGGGCGATCACGTCCTTGCCCAGGCTGAGGTTCATGGCGGTGCGCAGCCCCGCGCGGGTGCTGGTGGTGCTGGCGCCGTGCACCTGGAGGCCGCGCACCCGCACCCGGGGGCTGCCAGGGACCACCTCGACATCGTCGCCGTCGTTCAACACGCCGGATCGCACGGTGCCGGTGACCACGGTGCCGTGGCCCTTCTGGTGGAACACACGATCCACGGGCAGGCGGAAGGGGGCCTCGAGCAAGCGGCCCTGGGGCTTCAGGCGGTCGAGGGCCTCCATGAGCTCAGGCACCCCTGCGCCGGTCACGCCAGACACAGGGAGGATGGGCGCGTCGGCCAGGGGCGTGCCCGCCAGGGCGTCGCGCACGTCGTCTTCGGCCAGCATCAGGAGCTCTTCGTCCACCATGTCGGCGAAGGTCAAGGCCACCAGCCCCTGCTCGACCCCCAGCAGGCCCAGGATGGCCAAGTGCTCGGCGGTCTGCGGCATCACGCCGTCCATGGCGGAGACGCAGAGCATCACGGCGTCGATGCCGGAGGCGCCGGAGACCATGGTGCGCACCAGGCGCTCGTGCCCGGGCACATCCACAAAGGCCAGGGTGCGCCCGGACGGTAGCTCGAGGTTGGTGAAGCCCAGGGCGATGGTGATGCCCCGGTCCTTCTCTTCCGGCAGGGTGTCCAGATAGATGCCGGTGAGCTTCTCGATGAGGGTGGTCTTGCCGTGGTCGATGTGACCGGCGGTGCCGACGACGAGGTACTGATCGGGTGAGGGCATGGGGGGTGGACTATCCCGTTGGGCTCGCCCGCCGCGGGCAGGCGACCAGGAGAGAGTGCCGGCGCACCAAAGGTGAATTAGATCGCCGCCGTCCCGGGCCCCTCGAGGGCGGGATCTCCCAAAGGCGAGTCAATGCAGGCGATGTTGCGCACAGGGATCGACGTCGGCTCCACCACGGTCAAGGCCGTGGTCCTCGACGACAACGACACCACCATCTGGTCGGACTACCAGCGCCACAACACGCGCCAGAGCGAGCTGGTGCGGGACTTCCTGGAGCGCATCCAGCGGGACCTGCCGGGCCACCCCCTGGAGCTGTACGTCACCGGCAGCGGGGGCAGGGTCATCGCTCCCCACCTCGACGCCCACTACGTCCAGGAGGTCAACGCGGTCACCTACGCCGTGGAGCGCACCCAGCCGGGCGCCGGCTCCATCATCGAGCTGGGCGGCCAGGACGCCAAGGTCATCGTCTGGAAGGAGGACCCGGCGGGAGGCCGCACCACCCACGCCTCCATGAACGACAAGTGTGCCGGCGGAACGGGCGCCACCATCGACAAGATCTTCGACAAGATCGGACTGTCCATGGAACGAGCCGCACAGCTGCGCCTCGAGGGCCTGACCCTGCACCACGTCGCCGCCAAGTGCGGCGTCTTCGCCGAAACCGACGTGGTGGGCCTGCTCAAAGCCGGGGTGGACCGGTCCGAGATCTTCGCCTCCCTCTGCAACGCCGTCGTCAAGCAGAACCTCGAGGTGCTGGTGCGGGGCAACGTGCTGCGCGAAGACGTGCTGCTGCTGGGCGGGCCACACACCTACCTGCCCATCCTCACCGAGCTGTGGCGCAAGCACCTGCCCGAGACCTGGAAGCTGCACAAGTGGACCCCCGCCGACCGGCCCATCAACGAGATGATCCGGGTGCCACCGGACGCCCAGTACTTCGCCGCGCTGGGGGCGGTGCTCTTCGGGAGCCAGCAGTCGGAGCTGGTGCGCGAGCTGCAGCCAGGGGGTGAGACAGAGCGACGCGTCTTCACCGGCATCGAAGGCTTGCAGCGCTACATCGAGCACGGACGCCAGGAACAGCTGGAGCGCTCAGGCGTGGCCCAGGCCGGCCTGGTGGCCTCGGACGAAGAGGCCCAGCGCTTCTGCGCCGCCTACAGCCAACCGCCCTTCGAGCCACCGCAGCCACCCCCGGGCCGGTTCCCCTGCACCATCGGCATCGACGGCGGGTCCACCAGCTCGAAGCTGGTGCTGCTGAACCAAGACGACGAGCCCTTCTACCGGGACTACGTGCTGTCCGCGGGCAACCCCATCGAAGACATCCGTGCCATGTTCGCGCGCCTGGCAGACTGGACCACCGAGCGTGGGATCGAGCTCGAAGTGCTGGGCAGCGCGGTCACCGGCTACGCCAGCGCCATCCTCCGCGAAGCCTTCGATCTGGACCTGGCGGTGGTCGAGACCGTGGCCCACATGCGTGGGGCCGTGCGCTACCACGGCGACGTCGATCTGATCTGCGATGTGGGCGGTCAGGACATCAAGGTGCTGGTGATGCGCTCGGGGCGGGTCGCTGACTTCATGCTCAACACCCAGTGCAGCGCCGGCAACGGCTTCTTCCTCCAGGGCATGGCGGCGCAGTTCGACATCCCGGTGGAGCGCTACGCCGAGCACGCCTTCCAGGCCCGCCAGGCCCCGGCCTTCAACTACGGCTGCGCCGTGTTCATGGAGCAGGACAAGGTCAACTTCCAGCAGCTGGGCTGGTCCAAGGAAGAGATGATGGCCGGGCTGGCCATCGTGCTGCCCCTGAACATCTGGAACTACGTCGTCCAGGACACCAACATCGCCCGCTTCGGCCAGCGCGTGGTGCTGCAGGGCGGCACCCAGCGCAACCTGGCCGCAGTGAAGGCCCAGGTGGACTACATCCGGCGCAAGGCCCCCGAGGCCGAGGTGGTGGTCCATCGCTACGCCGACATCGCCGGCGCCATCGGGGCAGCCCTCGAGGTCGGCCGCACCCACCGCGACGCCAGCAGCTTCATCGGAGTGCAGGCTGCATCGAAGGTGTCCTTCGAGACCCACAGCGATGAGAGCACCCGCTGCCGATTCTGCGCCAACCTCTGCCCCCGCTCCTTCATCGACATCCGCATCGACGCCCACCGGCAGATCCGGTTCATCTCCGGCAACGCCTGCGAGCGCGGCAAGGTCGAGACCCCCGACGAGCTGGCAATCTGGCGGGCCGAGCGTCGGCGCCAGGAGTCCCTGGCCCCCAACCTGGTGGACCGCGCGGCCCAGGACGCCTTCACCGAGTGGGACTTCGAGCCGCTGCCCGAGCCCGGTGCCCAGGTGCCCAGGCCCGAGCCCGGTTCCCTCTGGGAGCAGGCGGCCACCAAGCTGCCCTGGCGGGACCGCTCGATCCCGTTCCAGCGCTCGAACACCCAGGCCGCCGAAGCCCGCGCCGCCATGGTGGTGGGCGTCCCCCGCCTGCTCAACAACTACCTGTACGGCCCCTTCCTCGGCACCTACCTGCGCTGCCTGGGGGTAGGGCGGGTGGTGCACAGCGCGGTCACCACCCCCACGCTGTGGGAAGCGGGCAACAAGTGGGGCTCCATCGACCCCTGCTTCCCAGCCAAGGTGGCGCCGGCCCACGTCTACGACCTGCTGCGCCGCAGCGAACAGCTGGGCCTCACTCAGATCTGCTTCCCACGCATCACACAGCTGCAGACCACCGTCAGCGACGCCACGGGCAACCACGCCTGCGTCATCCAGATGGGCACTCCAGAGGTCGTCCACGCGGTCTTCACCCGCGAGCGGGACCTCTTCGCAGAGCACGGGGTGGACTACTGGAAGCCCCTGGTCAACCTGCACCGCCCCCCCGAAGCACGGGACATGCTCTTCGACTACTTCGGCGAGCGGCTGGGCATCACCCCGGACGAGAACGCCTGGGCGGTGCGCCAGGGCTACGCCGCCATGGAGACGTTCCTCGATGGCATGCGCAGCGCCGGGCGAGAGCTCATCGACGGCCTGGTCCGCGACGGGCGCATGGGCATCCTGGTGATCGGCCACCCCTACCACAACGATCCCGGCCTAAACCACGGCATCCCCGAGCAGTTCCAGCTGCGGGGGTTCCCGGTGCTGGGGATCGAGTCCCTCCCGGTGGACGACGACTTCCTGGCGCCCCTGTTCGGCGACGAGGACCCCCACGCCATCCGGTCGGTGTGGAGCCGCAGCTTCAACCGGGATCTGAACCACAAGATCTGGGCGGCGCGGGTGGCGGCGCGGCACCCCAACCTGGCGGTGGTGGACCTGTCGAGCTTCAAGTGTGGCTTCGACGCGCCGGCCTACTCCTACATAGCCAACATCCTCAACGCCACGGACACCCCCCACTTCCTCTTCCACGACATCGACCAGAACAAGCCGGGGGCCACCTTCGGCATCCGCATCCAGACCATCGACTACTTCCTGCAGCGAGAGCAGGATCGCCTGCGGGATCAGGGGGGTGAGGCATGACCCACAGCACCGCCAACGAAGCCACCACCCTGGCGCCCTGGGGCGGCTACGCCAACCCGCCCTGGTACGCTGTGGACAAGGATGAAGTCACCATCCTGTACAGCTTCGTGGAGCGACGAAAGTCCTACTTCCTGCGCGCCTACTTCGAGCGCCAGGGCTACCGCTACGAAGACCTGGGCGACCACGTCTACGAGGACGTCCGGCTGGGCAAGGAGTTCGGCAACAGGATGGAGTGCAACCCCATGTACTTCACCAGCGGCAGCCTGCTCAAAGCGCTGTTCCGCATCGAGCGGGAGCTGGGCCTGACCAAGGAGCAGATCGTCGAGCGCTACGTCTTCGTCTGCGGCGGCGGTCAGTGCGGCCCCTGCCGCTACGGCATGTACCCCCAGGAATACTGGAAGGCGCTGCACGACGCCGGCTTCGAGGGCTTCAGGCTGCTGATCTTCTCGTCGGGCTTCACCGCCGAGGACATCGCGACCGACAGCGCCTTCACCTTCGACTTCCGCTTCCGCATCAGCATGACCCACGCCTTGATCCTCGCGGATCTGATGCACGTGGCCGAGTGTGCGCTGCGGCCCCATGCCGAGGATCCCAAGCAGGCCATGGAGATCATTCGGCAGGCCGAGGACGAGATCCTCGAGGCCTTCACAGAGCCCGACTACACCCGCCAGGTGAAGCGTGCCCTGGAGCGGATCGGGGCCCGCTTCGCCGCCATCCCCAAGCGCCGAGCGCTGTTGCCCTACGTCTACGTCACCGGCGAGATCTTCGCGAACCTCGCCCACAACGAAGGCAACTACAACCTGCGCCGCTTCATCATGGACCACGGCTGCGAGGTCTCGCCAGGGCTGTTCACCCAGCGAGTGATGTACGACT
>Ga0307987_1001314_pt1 | contig 13666 bp, 13 predicted proteins | sample EllFjometagen181_FD_203157 | JGI IMG/M metagenome (GOLD analysis project Ga0307987, IMG submission 203157) | Marine microbial communities from Ellis Fjord, Antarctic Ocean - #181 | ecosystem: Environmental > Aquatic > Marine > Unclassified | place: Southern Ocean | collected 2014-10-08
TGGCGGATCATGGTTGCAATCCCAAAGCCCCAGATGTTGCAAAATCATTTCTATGATTTCGATCTCTTCAATAAAGCTGATGATTTTCATAGATCCTGAAGCCGGGTGCCGTGCTAAAGTTGCCATCATCCAGAAAGCATCCATCAGAAACGATAGCATGGAGATGTGGATTAAAATTTTGAAAATCCCCGTAGGTCTGCACCGCAATGCTGGCGCCGGGAACAGCACCATCATCTGGTACAGCAAATTTTAAATATGCGCTGAGTACCTTCCATCCACAGATACTGAGCTTTGCCAGTAATTTGCGGTCATAAAGAAAATAGATCCGCAATCGTTTGGGAATACTGCCAAATTATATAAAACGGGCCCATTGCCGATGGGAAACATCCTTCAAAACATTGGTAAGCAGCCCGCCATATTCTACAACCCGTTTTTGATGGCAAGATGGACAAAATTGTCTCCGCTTACAAGAAAAGTCAAGACAACCGCACTGCACCTTTTATGGCCCAGTTGCCACAAAAGGTACGCATTACTCATCCCTTCCATCCACTCTATAACAAAAATTTTTCCAGTTCTGCCTTTTTTTGAACCACCGCCGGTCAGCTTTTTATTAAGGCTCGCTTTTCATAATCAATTACGATAATTCCGGATTCTGGGCTGAAATCGGTGATCAAATTTCACTTTCAGTCAGCCCGGTAATAATTCTGATTCAGCGGAAAATTAATTATAGATAGGATACTTACGACAGAGCTTGTTAACCATGGGACGAATACGTTCAATAGTTTTTTCTTGCTCCGAAGAGGATCTATTAATGAATCCCAGCAAATCACCAATCCATTGCCCTAGTAGTTTGAACTCAGATTCTCCAAACCCCCTGGTTGTTCCCGAACTGGTTCCCAGCCTCAGTCCCGCCCATTGTGACGGGTTGGGAGAATCAAATGGAACCGGATTTTTATTGGATGTTATGTTCACCTTTTCCAAAATTTCCTGGGCTTGGTGGCCGGTGAAACCCCTGTTGGTAAAATCAAGCAGTACAATGTGGGTGTCGGTCCCACCTCCTACCAGTTTAATATCACAGGCTTCTATAGCTTGGGCCAGAGCCCGGGCATTTTCCTTTACTCTTTGGCCGTATTCCTTAAACTCCGGCATAAGTGCCTCGCCTAAACACACAGCCTTTGCTGCAATTACCTGAAGATGGGCAGACCCTTGGACACCCGGAAAAACTCTATACTGAATTTTTTTAAACAGGTCTTTCCGGTTGGACAAAATCAGTCCGCCCCTCGGACCGCGCATGGTTTTAGTGGTGGTCAGGCTGACCACATCTGCATGGGGTATGGGTGATGCGTGAACCCCCGCCGCAACGAGACCGGCAAAATGGGCCATGTCAACTAGCAGGTATGCCCCCACGCTATCTGCAATCTGCCGCATGCGAGGAAATTTTATTTCTCTTGGGTAGGCAGATGCGCCTGCTATCAATAATGCCGGGCGGATTTCTTTGGCTTGAGCTTCAAGCTTGTCATAATCAATCAAGCCCGTATGTTTTTTCACATGGTAATGGGAGGAGGAATAAATTCGACCCGATTGGCTGGCCTTGGCTCCGTGGCTCAGGTGGCCGCCAGCGGCGAGATCAAGACTGAGAATCTTATCGCCCGGCTTGAGCAGTGCCGCTAGAACAGCCTGATTGGCCTGGGTACCTGAATGAGGTTGCACATTGACAAACTGGCATCCGAATAGTTCTTTGGCCCTTTCAATGGCAGTGGACTCGACAACGTCCGCAAATTCAGCCCCCCCGTGGAACCTGTTTCCAGGATACCCTTCCACTGTTTTATTGGCGATTTCAGATCCAAGGGCAGCCAGAACACTGATGCTTACAGTATTTTCAGATGCGATCATCTCAATCTGGGTCTGTTGACGCTTTTTCTCATGGAAAAGGGCCTTTGCTATGATCGGGTCACATTTGGCCAGCTCTGTATAATTTTCATACATATGTAAAACTCCTGTTTAGTTGCTTTGTCGTTATTAATTAATGATTTCGTCAGTGTAGAATTTTTCTACGCGGTGGCCGATAGTAGAAAGGACTTCATTGCTAATTGTCCCTATCATATCAGCAATAACGTCAGCGTCAGATTCAATTAAGGTAGCGGTATCACCGGTTTTAATATTCGGGATGTCTGTGACGTCCAGCATTATGGAGTCCATGCAGATTCTTCCTGCCAGAGGAGCCGCGACACCGTTGACACGGGCACAGCCCCCGCGTGTGGAAAAATATCGTGACAGGCCGTCGGCATACCCAATGGGAATGGTAGCAATAAGGCTGGGCCGCCAGGCCACCCATTCAGCACCATACCCGACACTATCCCCTTTGGGAATTGTCTTAAGATTGACAATCCTGGCCTTTAAATTTAATGCAGGGAACAAAGGAACCTTTGTGTTGATGGCCTCCCTGGAAGGGTAATACCCATAGGCTGAAATGCCGATGCGGACCATGTCCATCTGGGTGTTGGGCATGGTCAGTGCCGCTCCGGAATTGGCACAATGGCAGATCCCAGGAGCAATGCCCCTGGCTCGGATCTGATTTAACATTTCGGTAAAGAGTTCAAACTGGCGTTGAGCAAAAGCTTTGTTTTTCTCATCTGAGGTGGCAAAATGGGTATAGACACCGGTAATTTCAAGTCTAGGCAACCTATAAATTTCGACAATTTCCTTGAAAATGTTCCCACCAGAGGAGACAATGGACTCCTGGTTTGTATCCGACTGGAATCCGATTCGGCCCAGGCCCGTATCCAGTTTCAAATGGATACGGGCTGTTTTGTTCCTGAGACAGGCCTGGGCCGAGAGTTCTTTTGCTGCCTCAAGGGAATAAATAGAGGGAATCAGGTTATGGTCAAGGATATCCCCCATGCGATCAAAAGGGGTGCAGCCAAAGATCAGGATGGACCCGCCAATGCCAGCCCTGCGCAGCTCCAAGCCTTCTTCCAACCGGGCCACTCCGAAAAAATCAAAGCCTGATTCTATGGCCTTCTGGGCAACGGGCACAGCGCCGTGTCCATATGCATCGGCCTTGACTACAACCATGATCCGAGTATTAAGATCAAGGAACTTCTGGATGCTTTTCAGGTTGTCCATGATTTTGTCTAAATTGATTTCAGCCCATAATAAGGGGGATAATATTTTGTCTACCATGATTATTTTCTCCTTTACCTCCTTGGATTGTTGAGCTTTTTTAAACCATATCTTTAAAATCCGGGAAGGATCGGGAAAAGGCCCGGACTCGATTTCGGATGGCATGGATCTGATCCGGGGAGTGGCGATTTTGCAAGATCTGGTCGATGAATTCAGCTATTTTGATCATATGTTCTTCCATCATTCCCCGGGTGGTTAATGCCTGGGTTCCAATGCGGATGCCACTGGTCACAAAGGCCCCTTTTGTTTCAAAGGGAATGGTGTTCTTGTTTACAGTAATGCCGGCCTGGTCCAGAAGAGCTTCAGCATCTTTGCCTGAAATATCTCTATTGGTCAAGTCCACCAAAATCAGGTGGTTATCTGTACCGTTAGTGGTCAGTTTGAACCCCTTTTCCATGAGAGAGTCTGCCAGTACCCGTGCATTTTTCAGGATCTGCTGGGCATAAATTTTGAATCCCGGGGTAAGGGCCTCTTTAAATGCTACAGCCTTGGCTGCAATGGTGTGGCATAGGGGACCACCTTGTATGCCGGGGAAAATTTTCATGTTCAGCTCCTTGGCCATTTCTTTCCTGCACAGGATCAGGCCTCCCCGGGGCCCTCTTAGAGTCTTGTGGGTAGTGGATGTTACCACATGGGAGAATGGGACCGGGCTCTGGTGGAGTCCGGCGGCTACCAAGCCTGCAATATGTGCCATATCAGCCATGAGAATGGCATCCACCTCATCAGCAATTTCTCGAAAAAGATCAAACCGGATTTTCCTGGGGTATGCGCTGGCTCCAGCGACTATGATCCTGGGGCGATGTTTTTTGGCCTGGTCTCTAACCATATCATAGTCAATGCATAGGCTTTCTTTGTCCACCCCATAAAATACAGCGTGGTAGAGCAGACCTGAAAAATTGACCGGAGAACCGTGGGTTAGATGACCCCCATGGCTCAGGTCCATTCCGAGTATAGTGTCTCCGGGTTGGATCATGGAAAAGTAGACTGCCATATTGGCCTGTGAGCCCGAATGAGCTTGGACATTGGCATGTTCGGCTTGAAACAGCTCCATGGCCCGTTCCATGGCAAGGGTCTCAACTTGATCGATATATTCACAACCACCGTAAAACCTTTTGTTTGGGTAACCTTCGGCATATTTGTTAGTCAGGACCGACCCCGAAGCTATCCTGACCCTGGGTGAAACAATATTTTCCGAAGCTACCATCTCCAAATTGTCAATCTGGCGGTGGTGCTCGGATTCAATGGCGGTATAGATGTCTGGATCAAATAATTTCAGGCTATGCATAATTCCTCCTTGATATAACAACACAAAGTTGCCTAGTAATTGTTTCAGAATGATTATCATTTTTCATGGCTGCCTTTTATATAAAATATATTAGATGAAAAATCATGATGCTTATAGAACGAACGAGACATTTATAGTAATGAACCAGTCAAAAATAGAAAAAGTTCTTTGTTACAGATCAACAATTTCATGGAATTTGCAACAAATTTGTGATCTACTGTCAGGTAAAATCGTATCGAATGGTGAAAAATATAGTCAAATGGTGGAAAATCGTGTTTGAGAAAAGAAAAAATGTTGAAATTATAAAACCGGACATCAGACTGGTTTTTTTACCATGCCCGGGATTTAACCTATTGCCTTTTTCCGGATTCATGGATGCAGTCCGTCATACCTCGGATGAAGAGTTGTTCTACCGACAAAGATATTGTAACTGGACAGTGACCGCCCCGACCCTTGACCCCATTTCATCTAGTTCCGGAATCCAGGTGCTGCCGGATTCAGTTTTTGAGGAAATAAATCTGGAAAATACAGACTATGTACTGGTTTTTGGTGGATTAATTGACAAGATAGAGAATATCCCGAAAACCTATGCCACCTTTTTAAAAGAGGCAGATTCTCAGGGGAAAAAAATTGTTGGATTTGACAATGGCACTTTTCTTATAGCCCAGGCCGGGTTGCTAAACGGGCATACCGTGGTTATCCACTGGCGCCACCGCATTGAGTTTCTTGAAAGATATCCGGACATCCATGTAATCACCGATGCGTTATATCTGTATGACGGGAATCGAATTACCTGTCCTGGCGGGACGGCCGCCATTGATCTGGCCATTGAAATCCTGTCCTACCATTGTGGCTATACCCGTGCCATTCGGGGATTAGGAGAGATGCTTGTAGATGAGAAGCGCGGGATTCATCATGAGATCAAATCCTTGAAGAAGGAGTTTGATCCATTCACAGACAAGCGGGTGATTCGTGCCATTAATCTCATGCGCCAGAATCTAAGCTTTCCCAAACCCAAGAACTGGATTGGCCGGGAGATAGGGATTTCCGGACGACAGCTCGACAGACTGTTCAAGGCTCATTACAACAAGTCTGTTGCCGAATATTGGTTGGACATGCGGTTACAGCACAGTTGCTGGAGACTGACCAACAGTATTCGAACCATCACCGAGGTTGCCTATGAATGCGGATTTTCAGACTGTTCTCATTTCGGTCGGCGATTTAAAAAAGAGTTTGGCGTTGCCCCTTTGCAGTATCGAACGGACAATTTAGATCTTTCAAAGAAAGAATAGCTTGGTAAGATTAAATATTTGAATGTAAATCCCATAAGATTTTATCGCAACTTAAACATAATCTTCTAAGCCGGCAGCTCCTATCCGTTGGAGTCAAAAGGTATAGACAGATGACTTTCCGCTTACCTTTATGTTTACAATAACGCAACCGTATTTGATTTTTTTGCAATTTTTTTTGCTTAAATGGGCGAATCGTTTAGTTGAAAGCTTACGCAAGTAGGACCGGCTGTTTGTGGCCAATTATAACAAGACCGTTGCACGAGACTGGACCGACTTAAGACTTCAGTACAGCAATTGCGCCTGACCAACAATAATCGAACCATCACCAAGATTGCCTAGGAATCCGGATTTTTGACTGTTCTCATTTCGGTCGGTGGTTCAAAAAAAGTGGTCAAAAAAATTTTGAATTTTGACTTATTCGTACCATTAATTGTCTGATTTATTCTATATAGTTTTATTTTTTGCAAGTAATGTAAAAATACAACTTTACTAAATTAAAATCAGTTTCTGTTCATTATGAAAGTATGGTTACATAGTTAACATTATAGAGTGAAATAAAAAAGTACCTTTAATTTGGAAAAATCCTGGCCTCAATAAACGGATATCTTAAATGAGAAACAGGCAAACAACTAATTTTTTTTAAAAAAGGAGAAAAAATTTATGAAACTTTTCAAAATGTGTACAATAATTTTTACGGCGTTTATTATTACAGCAGGTATCGCTGTCGCTGGTCAAACTTTAGATGCGATAAAGGCGAGAGGATTTGTTAATGTCGGTGTTAGCGGCAACCTATTCGGTTTTGGGATGCCGGATGAAAAGGGTGTATGGCAAGGGCTTGACGTCGATACAGGTCGGGCTATAGCAGCAGCAGTATTCGGTGATGCAAACAAAGTGAAGTTCATTCCCTTGACAGATGTACAGCGTTTCACGGCGTTGCAGTCTGGGGAAATCGATGTTTTGTGCCGTAATGCCACCCGTACTTTACACCGGGAGACATCTCTAGGACTGAATTTCGTTCATGTAAACTATTATGATGGTCAGGCTTTCATGGTTCCTAAAAAACTGGGTGTTACAAGCGCTTTTGAACTGGATGGTGCTACGGTATGTATTCTTCCGGGAACAACTACTGAAATGACAACTGCGGATTTTTTCAAGTCAAATAAAATGTCGTATAAAACTGTTGTAATTGAAAATGCGTCTGAATTATATAAAGCCTTTTTCGCCGGGCGTTGTGATTGTACAACAACTGATTCTTCCCAGCTTGCGGCTGCGCGGGCAATGGCCCCCAATCCCAATGACTATATGGTTCTACCTCAGGTTATTACTAAAGAGCCATTGGCACCTGCTGTACGCCACGGTGATGAAAGATGGAGAGATATTTGTGATTTTGCAGTCCTATCCCTTATTCAAGCTGAAGAATTAGGTATCACTTCGAAAAATGTAGATGAAATGAAAAAAAGTGAGAACCCAAGTATTCAGCGTTTTCTCGGGATAAGTGGAGACCTTGGCAAAGATCTTGATCTAGATAAGAACTGGGCATATAGCATCGTTAAGCAAGTTGGAAACTACGGTGAAGTTTTTGAACGAAATATAGGTATCAACACGCCACTTGGTCTTCAACGAGGATTGAATGCAATCTGGACAGAAGGTGGCCTAATGTATGCTCCACCGTTTCATTAACGATCCGATTTAAAAGGTACCTCCTAAATAGAAGGTGGTACCTTTTAAAATCCGAAGTATAGCAACTAAGCACCAATCAAAATATGCTGGTTATTGGAAAACCTTTTCAGTTTCTGTTAAGGTCAAAGGCCTGAGTTTTCTTTGATAGTGTTCCAATATGTAGCAAACCCTGTAGCAGAATAAATTTGTGAGCTATTATGAGCAGTGTAATACAAACAAAGGAACGATTCTGGAACGATTCCTCCAAGCGGGCAATCATTTACCAGGTGCTGGTGATCGGGATTATAGGAATGATTGGATATTATCTTTTTACCAATATCCAGGCAAACCTTGAAAATCAATCCATCGCCACAGGTTTTAGTTTCCTCGCAAAGGAATCTTCCTTTGAGGTCACCGAATCTCTTATTCCCCATTCAGCGAATCATACCTACGCCAACGCACTATTGGTAGGTGTTTTAAACACTTTAAAAGTCGCTTTTATTGGGATTGTTCTGACAATTGTATTTGGTACTTTTGTTGGAGTGGCACGGCTATCCACCAACTGGCTGTTAGCAAAACTGGCTGCCATCTACATTGAAGTCATGCGGAACATCCCAGTGCTACTGCAACTATTCTTTTGGTATACCATTTTTTATGAAAACCTTCCCTCCCCCCGGCAGGCATTGTCTCCTGCCAAAGGTATCTTTCTGTGTAATCGCGGATTATATTTAAGTGCCCTCGAGCCGGATTCAGCATATGTGTACATGGCGTTGGCTTTTCTGACTGGTTGCCTAGCAGTTTTCTTTCTACGCCGCTGGGCACTTAAACGTCAGGAAGAGACCGGTAAATTTCCCCCTGTTTTTTATGTCTCTCTTGGCATACTCATTGGGCTACCTCTAATCACCTGGTTGATAGCTGGCGCTCCTTTTGAAATGAATACCCCCAGACTTAAAGGATTTAATTTTGAAGGTGGCATGAATATAAGCCCTGAGTTCAGCGCTCTTTTGGTGGGCTTGGTTCTTTATACCGCAGCGTTTGTAGCTGAAATTGTCCGCGCCGGTATACAATCAGTTAGCCAAGGGCAAAAGGAGGCTGCAATTTCACTAGGGCTGAAACCACATCGTGTCTTGACTCTAGTGGTTTTACCCCAGGCTCTACGGGTCATCATTCCACCACTAACAGGTCAAATGCTGGATCTGACGAAGAATAGCTCATTGGCGGTTGCTATCGGCTACCCTGATTTTGTTTCCATGGCTAACACGACAATCAACCAGACTGGGCAGGCGATAGAAGGAGTGGGTTTAATTATGGTGGTGTTTCTTAGTTTCAGCCTGCTGACGTCAATTTTCATGAACATGTACAACAAAAAGATAGCACTTATAGAAAGGTAGGTGAACTTTTGGAAGAGTCTCAGTATATTGAAGAGCTAAGACCACCCTTAACTAGCGGTGGAATAATCGGGTGGGTGAAATTAAACCTGTTCAATGGTGTTTTTAACTCTATTCTAACGATTTCAACAATCTGTTTGCTGTGGAAAGTTATACCTCCCCTCGTGCAATGGACGTTCATCGATAGTATTTGGAATTCGACCGCCGCTCAATGCAAGGCAGCCGACGGTGCCTGCTGGTCTATAATACCTTCAAATATACGATTTATTATGTTTGGGTTTTACCCGTATGAATCGCAGTGGCGACCTTTGCTGGCGATGATTCTTTTTGCGATCCTTATTATTTTCAGCAGAAACCGAAATCACTGGAAAAAATCATTAGGCTATGCTTGGATCGCAGGTGTTTTTTTCATGGGTCTGTTATTAAGGGGTGGGGTCCTAGGATTGACGTCTGTGGAAAGTAGCCAGTGGGGAGGACTGCCACTTACCCTTATACTCTCTGTTTTCGGTATGGTGGCCGCTTATCCGCTGGGAATAGTTCTGTCACTGGGACGGCGATCACAATTACCAGTAATAAAATCATTCTGTATCGTGTATATCGAATTGATACGCGGGGTGCCTCTGATCAGCGTATTGTTTATGTCATCGTTCATGTTTCCGTTGTTTTTGCCTGAGGGGGTTGCGATTGATAAGATACTACGAGCCCAGGTGGCTATTATTCTGTTTTTCGCAGCATATATTGCCGAGGCAGTCAGAGGTGGTTTGCAGGCAGTTTCCCAAGGCCAATATGAAGGTGCCGATTCTTTGGGCTTGAATTATTATCAGAAAATGAGATTGGTTATTTTACCGCAGGCACTGAGAATCGTGATCCCACCAACGGTCAATATCCTCATAACCGCATTTAAAGATACCTCGCTTGTGGTGATCATTGCCTTGTATGACGTCCTCATGAGCACGAAAACAGTTCTTTCCAATCCCCAATGGATGGGATTTTCTACAGAGGCTTATATTTTTGTTGCCTTGATTTACTTTGCTTTTTGTTTTCCCATGTCAAAGTATAGTCAACGCTTGGAAAAAGAGTTGGATACAACCCGTTAAAAACGGTATAAATTTAAAAAAAAGAAAGCAAAAGATAACTATGAATTTTGAACTTAAAGATAAGACTGAGACTGAAAAACAGCTGTTAAATGAACCCATAATAAAAATTACCGACATGCATAAATGGTACGGTGATTTTCATGTACTGAAAGGTATAAACCTTGAGGTAAGAAAGAAAGAAAGAATTATTATTTGTGGTCCATCCGGTTCCGGGAAATCCACTATGATCAGGTGTATCAATCGCCTGGAGGAACATCAACGCGGGGAGATTATCGTAGATGGCACAAAATTAACAAACGATATAAAAAATATCGATAAAATTAGAGCCGAAGTGGGAATGGTATTTCAGCATTTTAATCTTTTCCCTCACCTGACAATTCTTGAGAACCTTACTCTGGGTCCCACATGGGTCAGGAAGACTTCTAAAAAAGAGGCTGAAGAAACTGCCATGTATTATCTGGAAAAGGTGCACATAGCCGAACAAGCCCAAAAATATCCGGGACAGATTTCCGGGGGTCAGCAACAACGGGTTGCTATTGCAAGAAGTCTTTGTATGTCGCCGAAAATAATGCTTTTTGATGAACCTACTTCCGCATTAGACCCTGAAATGATCAAGGAGGTTCTGGATGTCATGATTGAACTTGCCAGGGAAGGAATGACAATGATCGTGGTTAGCCATGAAATGGCATTTGCTAGAAGTGTCGCCCATAGGGTCTTATTTATGAATTCCGGTCAGATTTTAGAAGAGAACTCACCGGAAGAATTTTTTAATAATCCTCAACATGAACGAACCAAGCTATTTCTCGATCAGATTTTGCACTAAAATGGTAAAGATAAAAGGGAAGTTGCCTTGTGTGTTGAGAAACTTCTACCCATTATCCATACGGCGGGCATCATAAACCTCAACACCGGTTACCTTTACCCAGGCCAATGCGGAACTGCTAAGCGGACTCTGGTTATCCACCAGCACAAACAGCCGGTAATCCCTTCTTTCGATCTCACCACCGCTTTCTCCCGGGGCAGGCACAATGGGCAAACAATTAAAAATCATATTAAAACAATAAATTAAGGAACACAGAGATGATGAGTAAAGAATCCGATGATATTATACTGATGAATCTAATCTCCAAAGAAGAAAACCGCATCGAACAGACCCTGGATTTAATTGCGGCGGAAAGCCATGCCCCACGGTCCATCATGAACATCTTGGGGTCTATCCTCAACACCAAAACCATTGAGGGATATCCGGGGAACCGTTTCCATGCCGGCTGCGTGAATGTCGACGAAATAGAAGAAATAGCCAGGAACAGGGGCAAAGCGCTCTTTGGCGCGGAGTATGTCAATGTACAGCCCCACAGCGGCACCTCGGCCAATATCGCTGTTTATTTCAGTGTGCTGGATGTTGGGGACCGGATTCTATCAATGAGCCTGCCCCACGGGGGACATCTTTCCCACGGCCATAAAGCTTCCATCACCAGCAAATGCTTCAATTTCAGGCATTACGAGGTTGATCCGGAAACCGAATGCATTGACTACGACAGTATTCGAAAGCTGGCCCTGGAATTTCGGCCCAAAATGATCGTCGCCGGTGCCAGTGCATACTCCAGGCTTATTGACTATAAAAGGATTTCAGACATTGCCAAAGAGGTTTCCGCATACATACTCGCCGATATGGCCCACCTGGGTGGCCTGGTTGCCGCAGGAGTCATCCCCAGTCCGGTTCCCCACTGTGATTTTGTAACTTTTACCTGTTACAAAACAATGATGGGAGGACGCGGGGGCGTTATTTTGGCAAAGGGGAAATATGGTAAAAAGGTCAACAGTGCAGTATTCCCCGGTACCCAAGGCACCAGCGCCGTAAACTTGATTGCAGCCAAAGCTCTGATTTTCAAACTCGCCGGCGAACCGTTTTTCAAAGAGATCCAAAAGACCACCCTTGAAAATGCAGCAGCCCTATCCGCCTATTTACAAAAACGTGAGTACAGGATGGTAACGGGAGGAACGGAAAATCATCAGGTCATAGTTGACCTCTCAGAAAAAGGTATCACAGGTGGTCAAGCCGAAACTGTCCTGGAATCCGTGGGGATCGTACTCAACCGAAACGTGATTCCAAGGGATGCCGCCACCCCTGGTACTGTCAGTGGTATCAGAATTGGTACCTGCGGACTGGCTGGCCGGGGCATCGGCCCGGATTACATGGATAGGATTGCCCGATGGATAGATCAGGTACTCACCGCTCCTGAGAACCAGGAAACATTGAACGCGGTCTCCTTAGAAGTTGCTGATTTATGCAAAATCTACCCAGTGTATGGAAAACCGCACTGACAAAAAGTGCGCGGGTTTATCAAAAGATAATATTTCTTAATTTTTATCTCCAATTATGTTGCCCACAACAGCTTTGATGCCCAATGATGCGCCCGTAAAAACATGCCTGGAACAGCGTGGCATGAGAAGTCTTAGGGAGTATTTTTCCATATTTGATGACACGCCCAGGCGTCAACGAAAAAAAATGACCCCATCGGTGATGAGGCGTCTGAAAAAAGAATTTGTACCCTCCGGATATGGAACCCTGGCTGCTGACCAAAAACAGCTTTATAGAAAAAAACTTGCGGCCCACCTGGAATTTTGCAACAAGAAGGTGGTGACAAAATATAGGCGCTGTGCCCTCTCATTTTTTCTGGCTGCCGTTGCTTGTTTTGTGGAACAAAACCCCATAAAGACTGGCATCATCGCATTTCTCCTTGCGGAGGAAATAGCCTTGCTGCAAAAAAAATATAGTTCCCCGACGGCACGGCAAACCCTTGTTTCACAATTTTTCCACTCCCGAAATAACCCCTGGGAGCTGTTTCGATTTTATGCAACCGCACTTCTCATTGGCCGCCATGGAAAAACTATTTCAGATTTCACCACTTCTTGTCCATCAAAATATGACTATTGATAGGAAGACGCTTTTTGTTAATAGAAGTATGAAATAGATTGCATATTCTTGAATATAAAATATAGGCATTAAAGTGAGGTGATGGAAATAATCTGGATATTTACATGAAAAGATCGAAAACTATCAAATTCTTGCTGATTTTGAGCATAGCTCACCAGTAACTACACAAGTCACACAAGTCAATTTTTAAAATCCTATACTCCAATAGTCAAAGGCTGGAATCTGGGAGTCTGAATCATCGTAAATCAATTCAGGGATATAAACCTGATCAGGCTGTGGTGGATCATGGTTGCGTATATCCCAAACCCCCAGATGTTGCAAAATCATTTCTATGATTTCGATCTCTTCAATAAAGCTGATGGTTTTCATAGATCCCTGACATTTTGGACAAATCAAAGGGTCAACTTCATACACTTTCTGGCACGAAGTGAAGCTTTCGCGCTATTAATCGAGCCCAATTCTGCCGGAATTCTTTGGAAGACATTTCATTCGGTATAATGGCCGGAATATTATTATCAATATCAGCGTTTTCTCTTAACCCTCTTGATTTGTTGGAATAGAAACCGTAATAGCGGACAGTTTGTTCATACCGGTTAGGAATGTGAGTCACCAGTTGAGCAAGCCAATCCAGAGCATTAAAAACTTTCCGGGACTTCCTGTCCTTGGCGGTATAGATTACCTTGGCAATACCGGCATTTGATTCTTTTGGCGAAACATAAATCAATCTTTCTTGAGAAAAACATGCACGGATAATCTATTTGGCCAGATTTCCAAGACCAGTTTTGTCATCGGGATCAATTTTGTTACCAATATATACATGAATC
>Ga0307987_1001315_pt1 | contig 13665 bp, 10 predicted proteins | sample EllFjometagen181_FD_203157 | JGI IMG/M metagenome (GOLD analysis project Ga0307987, IMG submission 203157) | Marine microbial communities from Ellis Fjord, Antarctic Ocean - #181 | ecosystem: Environmental > Aquatic > Marine > Unclassified | place: Southern Ocean | collected 2014-10-08
CCTTGATGCCTACAGGCGTCACCGAACCGCCACCCGTGTATCCAAACGGCTTTCGCAGTTTCTCGGCCATGGAGGAACTAACGGGGACAGGCGTCGTTCCGGCTACGGTGTAGCAAAGGCTTGCAGCAGCATCCTCGTCTTTTAGTTTCACAGCGTTGACCAAGTCAGCGAGCGCCTGATAAATTTCCTGCTGTCGTGGGTGTCGAACTTCAAAGGGGAACACCATCCCACTCAGAGAACCCTGCACGCCCAGCGTAGTTCCGCCGTACAGGGCGTAGTGCCCTGTCTCCAGAGGTTCTGTGGGCTTGAATAGGAACATGCCATCTTGGTCTAACGGCTTAATTCGTACACCAACGTCGCTGGACGGCACATAGATAAATCCGGCGCTTTCGTCTTTTCCCAAAGGGACTTGGATGAGTTGCGACAGATGGACCCCACCCGTTGAGATCGCCTGATCGTAGAGTATCAACTTGGGGGATAAGGTGGAGAGGGTCTTTACGTCACCAGGGAGGTTTGAAAATCCAGTGACAACGTGTTCCCCGAATTGGTAGCCCTTGAGAGTGACATGGAATTGGTTCAACTCAATAAGTGTGTCATCTTCAACAGCATAACCACCGAAAAACTCAGGCTGCTCATACGCAAACACGATTTGAGCAGGAAGAAAGGCCGCGATTACGGCAAGCATCATGCCAGCGACGACGGAAAAGTTCTTGAAAGCCATGCGCCCACCAAACAGTGAAGGAGCGAACCTGTATCGGAAAGGGTAGATGCGGTCAAGCACACCGTTTTGTAAGCTCAGGTGTCTTCCCTGGCTGATGTCGGATGCGGCAATAGTGGCCTGCCGAGTAAGGCTGTCATGGGAAGACCAGCAATCCTCACCAATCCACTCCCCGCCACACTCCGCCTTCCTTCGTCCAGTAGTACTGCGGCCCCGACGGTGCATCCCACGCCAGCGCTCCATCCGGCCCGATCGCCAGCTTCACGTCCTCGATCCCGTCTGCGCTCGTGGAGTGGACCTCCATGCCCAGCGCCACGAGAGCCTCGTAGGAGTCCACGCGCGGCAGGTAGTGCCCGCCGTAGCTCTTGCGGTAGGCGGCAGAGAGCACCGCCCAGTCAGCCTGGGTCGCAGCGAGGAAGTCATCGTCGAAGTGAGCCGAGCCGTGGTGCGGGACCTTGAAGACGTCGGCCTGTAGTTCGGTGCAGTTCTTGACCATGTCGGTGCAGTATGTGGCCACCAGGTGCGCACCGGCCTCATCCTGGATGTCGCCCGGCAACAGGATCTTTCTGTCCGCGTACTCGAGCATCATCACCAGCGAGTCGTTGTTGATGTTCTTGCCGCTGGAGGTGTCCGGGTAGAGCCCGCCCGTTGCCAGGAAGGTGAGGGTGAGCCCGTGGCCCAGGCCGAGCACATCCCCGGGGCTCTTGGTCTCGATGGTGAGGCCCTCGGTGGTGACCGCAGTCTCAAAGTCGTCCCAGCTCGTCTTGTTGCTCGAGTCTCGCGGTGGTCCCCTGGTCTCGCCGTTGGTGATCAGGTGCTCGACGGTCTTGGCCCCCAGCACGCCGGTAGCGCCGGGGTAGTGATCGAAGTGGGGGTGGGTGACGAACAGGTACTCGAGCGGGCCTGTGACGCTGTCCATGGCCGAGGACAGGTACTTGGTGGTGTTCTCGCTCCGGCCTCCATCTACCAGTAGGTCCAAGTCGCCGAGCTGGATGAGGATCGCATCGCCCTCTTCGACGTCGACGAAGGTGACCTCCAGGATGTCGTCGGACTGGGTGGACCACGGCAGGTCGTCCCAGTCCACCTCGGCCCCGGTCAGCCGTAGGTCGTCCTCGGGGCTCCAGTCAGGCTCTACGGTCGTGAAGTTGCCATCGAGGTCTGCTTCGAAGACCACGGTGCCGTCCCAGGCGGTGTTGTAGATCGCTTCGGAGACCGGGACCTCGACGAAGGTCTTGGTGCTCGTGCCAGCGTGGACCTGGGTGAAGGGGCGAGTCCCAGTGACGTGCTCTTGGAGCAGCTCCAGGGTTGTGAGCCTCGGGTGCCCGTAGGCCCAAGCGGTCCAGGGGAGCTGGCGGTCGTGCGGGCCTGACGCGATGACTGCGATCTCGGGGGTCACCGCTTCGAGTAGGGGTGCGGTGGTGGCGTTGTAGGATCCGTGATGCCCGACCTGGATGATGTCGGCGTTGAGGTCCTTCTTGCGCCTGGCTGCCAGCATGGCCTCGATGGCCACTTCCTCGAGGTCGCCCATGAACAGCGCGGTGGTGTCCCCGAAGACCACCCGGGTGACCACGCTGTGGTTGTTCTCGTCGTCGAAGTGGTCGTTGCCCCAGTTGTCGGCGCCCCAGCCGGGATCGGTCGGCACCCCGCCCCAGAGCAGCCGCACGGAGGGGTTGGCGCCTCCGCACTTGCGGAAGGGGTCGATGATCTTGCTGCCGATGGTGTACCCGAGGACGCCGAAGTCGTCGGTGCTCACCTCGCGGTACCGGCCGACGGTGGAGTCCCCGCTGTTCGCCGCTACGTAGTCCTCGATGGCCTGCAGGTACGGGGCGGTCATGCCGGAGCCCGGGTGGTCGCCGTTGTCGACGATGGACTCGACCTGGTAGTTGTCGAGCACCGCCTGGATGCCGCGGACGTGGTCGATGTGAGGGTGGGTGATGAGCAGCAGGTCCAGCTCGTCCAGATCGGTGCGCCGGGCGAAGAATGCCTCGAGGTACGACTCGAGCTGGGCCACGCCGTCAAACTCTTCGTTCTGCTCAGCTCCCGTGTCCACCAGCATGGCGCCGCACGGGAACTCGACCAGGGTGGCATCGCCCTGCCCCACGTCGATGAAGTGCAGGCGCATGGTGGGGTCGTCGGCCAGGGCGACGGCAGGGAAAGCGAGGGCGAAGATGAGTGGGAGCATGGAGGTCCCCGGCAGTGATGAAAGGCGGTGTAGCTCTAACGACAAGGGCGGGGCGGGGCGGGCATCAGGAACTCCACGGGAGCATGGAGCCCTTCTCGCTGTTCGTCGGACTCAGCGAGACCTCATTCAGGCCAAGCGAAGGTCGCGTCACGTAGGGTCGTGGGCGCCCCTACTCGTGTGTTCCGCGAGTACCACCACCGCCGCAGGTGGGCTGCGACGCCTTCCTCGAGAAGCCTGGCCTGCAGCGCGTCTGTGGCTTCCCTGAACCCGAACGAGCGTCCAAGACAGTTTGGGGAGCCGCAGTGGCACACCGGCACGGAGATGCTCTCTGCTTCGGACATCCCATAGTACCAGCTGAGTTCCTCACCCCTGGCAATCGGTCGAGTGGCCACGAAGTCGAACCCGGAGAAGGCGTTGTCGCGGAGGGCGAGGTTCCAGGCGCAGCTGTGGCTAAACACGACTGCGGGGGAGTTGATGTACACGTGGACATCGTCATCGATCTGTACCGAGAACCTGTCTCGTTGCTCGACAAAACGCGTGGCCATGCCGACACAGACGACTTCTCCCATCTCGAGGTCAGCCGTGGCGATGACGATCCGGCCCTTCTTCTCGTCATCCGCGATCCTGTACTTCATCGGGCGTCCCCATCTGCAGCGGCGTGATGACCAACGGTATCCGCTGCCATCGAGCAGAGCCAAGAACCGATGAGGCAGCTTGCACAACTATCGAGTTCACCCTTCGACCTCGGCGCTGTGGTGGCCTGCTTGGCGTGTTCCAGCTTGCGTAGATGCCGCTGCAGGTCCCGTAGCCCTCGCACGCTCATGCCCTCCAGATCCAGCTGGTGGCGCCGCCCGATCTCACACCCGATGGTGCCCACGAGCCGCGGGTCCCTGCCCCTGCCTCCGGTGACCTCAACGCTGGCTGCACGGTAGACTGCCCTCACTCATGGCCTTGACCAACCTCCACCCCCTGGCTCGGCCCCTACCTTCGACGCGATGGCTGCTTAGTACCCGATCACAACCAGTCGGTAGGGTAGCTTGAAGCGCGAGTGCCCGTAGATGGTATCCGCGACTCGGCATGTATTCTCATAGTCCGGGCTGCTGGCTCGTTTGCCACCTGACCTGTACTTGTAGACGTTCGACACCGCGATCACCAGCGTGTCAACCCCTCCCATGACCATACCCTGGACGATGTCCCGATAGATCGCGTTGCCCTTCCAGGCTCTGCCTGCCTCGATCTCGAGCCCGCAACGCCAGTCCTCGTGGTATGCATCGACCTCGTATTGGAGGGTTGGAGAACCATTCTCACCGAAGAATACTGGGCGGAAGATCTTCTCATTGGCTCGTTTCCCGAGTTCGACGTCGAAGCCCAGCGCTACCAGATCCCCGCGGAGCACCCCCAACACGTCATCGCTCTTGAGGCCCTTCTCCAGCACCTCGGTCGAGATCCTCTTCTCGTGACTACGGAACACCGTGACGAGTCGGGCGACGAACTCCGGCGGGCGATCCGTGAGCGGGTAGCACTTGTACCGGATGGTGGTGGCCATGGACGTCCTCAATGAAACAGTGGCGCCGAGTCTACCAGAGCGTAGTGCGACCACCAACGATGTCGGACCGCAGCCTGGCTTCGAGGTAGAGTCAACGGGTCATGACGAACCGGCACGAAATGCCCTGGCTCGGCACCTGCCCCCATTGCGGCAAGCCCGCCGTCTTCCGCGAGGACGGTGACTGCGTGATCGGTGCCTGCTGCGGAGGCGGGCCCTGCTGGTGGGCAGGGGAGATGGACAAGTCCGGGATCAGCACGGCGAGGGCACTTGGCACCCCGGACCGTTCGACCTCGGAGTCCGTGGAGTAGCGATCTCGCCTGGCCTACCCAAGCATGTTCGCCAGGAACCTCAGCTCCACGACCTCGCCTTCGGTCGATCGCTGGGCCAAGGCCGCGACAGCGTTCTGGGCAGCCTCGACGATGTCGGCGCCGGTGACCACGAAGGTGGTCTTCTGGTCCTCCGCCACGACCTTCACCTTGTAGGCCTTGAGTACCAGTGCAGACTCGACGTCATCGGCCTCGGGAGGCAGGTCATCGTCGATGGGGATCACGGGTTCGGCCGCAGAAGCAGCTTCGACCACCAGGGCAGCTACGGGCTCTACCGCCGGGGCCGGCTCTTCGACCACAGGCAGTCCAGCCCGCAGCGCCAGCATGGCTTCCTCGTTGGGCAGGGGTTCACCCTCACCACGCCAGCGAGCGGGGATGTCGTGGCGGATGCGGAAGGCACGGACGTTTGCGGAGCTGGTGCCTGCCATCTCCGCGATGCGAGCGTCGGGGGTGATGCCGATCTGGTCTACGAAGGGCGTGAGCTTGCCACGACGGGGCTTGCGGCCGGGCTTGGCGGCGGCTGGGGCGGGAGCAGCCACTGGAGTCGGAGCGGCAACGGCAGGGGCCTCGGGCAACGGCTCGCCCTCACCCTTCCACCTGGCCGGGATCTCGTGGCGGAGGCGGAAAGCGCGCACGTTGGTGGGGCTGGTTCCAGCCATCTTGGCGATCTGCGAGTCCGAGAGGATGCCGACCTGGTCCAAGTAGGGGGTGAGCTTTCCACGGCGGGGCTTGCGCTTGGTGGTGGCCTTCGACGTGGCCGCGGGCTTCGGAGTCTCGCTCTTGGCCTCGTCGCGCCAGGTAGCGGGGATGTCGTGACGTAGGCGGAAGGCCCTGACGTTCTGGGTCGTGGTGTCGGCCATCTTGGCGATGCTGGCGTCGGGAACGAGGCCGAGCTGATCCAGGTAGGGCGTGAGCTTTCCACGGCGGGGCTTGCGCTTGGCAGTGGCCTTGGGCTTCGTTGCCTCCGTGGCTGCAGCCTTCGGAGCGGCACCCACATCACGCCACTGCGCGGGGATCCCACGGCGCTTGCGGTAGGCGCTGACGTTCTGGGAGCTGACGCCTGCGAGCTTCGCGACCTCGCGATCAGAGATGACGCCGACCTTGTCCATGTACGGGTCGAGCTTCGACTTGCGGGGCTTGCGGCCTGGCTTCAACTTCGCTGCGACTGGGGCAGGGGCTGGCTCTGCCTCGACCACCGGCTCGGGCTCGATGACGGGTTCCTGCTCGACCACGGGCTCGGGTGCAGCTTCGACCACGGGCGCCACTTCAACGCTGGGCTCCGGGGTGGGCTCAGGCTCGACCACGGGCTCTACGACCGGAGCTTCCTCGACCACGGGCACTACAACTACGGCCTCGACCACAGGTTCGGCTTCGACCACCGGCTCGACCTTGGTCTTCTTGGCCCGGGGCTTCTTGACCTTGGTCTTGGCCGGGGCCTTCTTCGCCTTCGGCTTGGTGGCCTTGCGCTTCTTGGTGGCCTTCTTCTTCGGAGCCGGAGACGGGGGCAGGCCTGCATCCTCGAGGATGGTCGCTTCGTTCGGCATCAGCTCACCTTCGCCGCGCCAACGGGCGGGGATGCCACGACGCTTGCGGAGAACGCGTACGTTTTCGGCGCTCGCACCGGACATCTCTGCGATCATCTTGTCGGACAGGATGCCGATCTTGTCCGCGAACGGATCGAGTTTGGACGTGCGACGCGTGCCTTCAGCCATGGGTGCTCCACAACCCCAGTGTCCGGGGTCGGCATGTTTTGTTGCCAAGACGGCGCTGATAACAGGAACACCCCGGGATGTCTGCGTGGTAGTGTGATGATGGTCCCGCCGGGAACCTTCTCCCTTGGTTCAGCCCCCCCCCCTTTGGATTGGGGGAGAAGCCCAGCGGGGCCACCTTCGATCCTCTGGGTGACGGCGTGCCTATGGGTAGAAAGCTATGTCGCTCATGATGGTGTCGAGTAGGCGGCGTCACAACGATGACCTCGTCAACTGTCCCACCAGCTCTACCAAGTCCGGTTTCGGGGCCCCGCAACGATGGAAGGCCCGGTTTCGGTCTACTGGGGACAGAGGGTGAAACAGCCCTGGTAATTGTGCCTGAGACCAGACAGCCGCCGAGCCACGGAGTAGTCATCGACTCGCGTCGAACATCAGCGAACTCCCACCCTTCGCAAGAATCCTTCATGTGCTCGTCCAGGATCTTCACGGCCATTGCTCTTTCAGGTTGGGCTGGTCATCCTCCCTGAAGCGCCAGCCACCGTTCCTGTAGTAGATCCTCTTCTTCGGGGCTCAGAACCCCCTTTCTCCGGAGCCGAATCAGGTTACGGTTGGCGGTGCTCAACACGGCATCATCCAGAAGCGAGGACGTCAACTGCGGATCGGTGAGCCGCTCGAAGGCCCAGACCACCTGCTCGGCTGTGGTCACCTGTTCGAGGACTTCGACGAGCACCTCTTTGCTTCGTGTCCGGACCGCAATCTCCCACAGCGCCCCAGCTACGTCAGAGCTTGGTGACCAGCTGTCACGAAGCATGTCCTTGAGAAGCTGCATCTCCTGGAAGGCAGCATCACTGTCGCCTCGACTGCGGAGCTTATCCACGTACCACCAGCGACGAGCATCCCATTTTGCATCGTCTTTCTTACGGGCAAGCGCGGCTCGGATCAGCCGCTCACCCTCGTGTGCTTCCCCGTAGCCCAGCTCAACAGACAAGAGCCCTTCGAGGTAGTCAATCTCTGGTTCGGTCGACCAGGTCCGCGCTGAGCGTAGTGCTTTCCTCGCCATGGGATAGTCTCGTCGTTGGGTGGCGTCCTCGGCCACACGGATGAGCAGTGCGGATTTCTCTTCGTCCTTGATGTCGAGTAGACAGACACTATCGGTGTTGTTCCCGAACTCGAAAGAGAGCTTCTTCCTCACGGATGTTCGGAGTGGGGCATCTTCGTTCCACCGCTGGTCGAGGTAGGCCATGGTCAGGGGGAGCACTCGGGGCGCAGAACCAGGGCGTGCCCTGTGGACGAGGCCTCGGCTATCCAACTCGTTCATAGCGGTAAGCGCGGTGGACTCATCGACACCGAGTGCGAGCGAGATCAGCGTCGGATTCCAACTCTCTCTAAGGTATGGGATCAAAAGAGCTGCACGCTTGGACCCATCAGACAGCTCGTCGAACATGGTTTTGAAGCAGAACTGGAGCAGGCGCTGCCGATCGCCAGTCTCCTGTCGAAGTATTTGCGACACCTCGATCAAAGAGTCTCTCTGGGCAGCGATCCCGGCGGCCCATTTGATGGCGAGGGGAAGGCCTCCGGCAGCCTGCACAACATCATTCATGATGTCCCGCTCCTGCTTGCTCCGCTCGCCCATGCCTACCCTGTCCAGCTCAGCCTGCAGTAGCGCCAACGACTCGTGCATTGTCATCCCATCCACTACGATAAGCCTGCCTCCGATATCGCGATACAGCCTCGAGGTGAGGATCACCTTCACATGCGCTGGCAGCCCATAGTTGAGGTACCGATAGAGGTCTCCGTCATCAACATTCTCGAGATTGTCAAGAAGAACAATCGGTCTCTCGATCTCTTCCAGCTTGGCGGCGAGAAGCAAGGAGGCATCATCAGCCGTCTCTCCGTCAATCTCGACCCCTAAAACTCGGCATGCCTCCGTAACGAAGCTGAAGAAATCCGAGAATGTCCCAGCCTTGGACTTGATGCCGTGCCCTCCCCAGACCAGGTTTTTTGCCGACATTGAGATGATCGCTCCGGCCTCGCCCCGGTCGAAGACTCCACGTAGGAATGTGATGGCAAGTTCGGTCTTGCCTACCCCACCCACTCCCTCGATCATGACAGAAGACGTTCTGGGGGCGAACAGCTTCTGGCTCATCTCGTCCAAGAGGTTCTGACGGCCGACGAAGGTAGCGCAGTGAGGCGACAGCAGGGTGAAGTAGGGAAGATCTACTTCATACGTGTAGGAGGTAAGGTGCTCAAGCGAACTGTTGAGGAAGAGGTTGTCAAGCTCAACTTGGTCCCGGCACTTTCGAGTTTCATCACCTTCCCGGATGTAGACAGCACCCTTCTCGATAACGTTACGCTTCTTGACTATCGGCCCGTTGGCGTGGCACGGCCGCGGTCTACCCTGGTGCCCAGGAACGAAGACCACCCAGATACAGCGAGCTGAACCTGGTACTGAGATTTGTTCCTGAAAAATCTTGAGCCCACCCGAGTACTTGTCGATCTTATCTGACAGAAGCTTGGAGTCTTTGAGTTCATTTCGCTGTACTCCCAGAACGTGGTAGTCGTCTGAGACCCCCACCACAATGGCGCCGCCGCCGGCGTTGTGAAAGGCCAAGACGTCCTTCGCGAACTCCGCCACCCCGGCCTTGTGTTCGAGGTCGAGCCTCACCTTATAATCCCACGAAGGCGTTTCGTTCTTGTGGACGACCTGTTGCCGGTTCGCGGAGAGCAAGGCCGGGACGAAGTCGGGTGACATCTCGCCTGAACGCAAGGAGCGATCAATGGCATATCGAAGACTGGGTCTGGACATCGTTTCCCCGAGGGTTCAGCCGCGCCGGATTTCCACGACTGCTTGCGAGGGGCATATCCAGAAGCGCATTCCATGTCACAGTCTCGACGAAGGGGTCCCGTCAAGAGACGTGTACTCGTCCAGGAGGAACGCCGGTCGAAAGGGCGCCTTCATTTTGCTAAACGACGAGCCCGCCTGTGCGACAGCGAACCCTGCGCGGACCCGTACTTCCAGACCACGGGTTGCCCCCGTCCTACGATCGCCTCCCCCATTCCAGCCAGGTCCCCCGGGATCGCCTTCGAGACAGCGATGCCATCCACAGAAGCGAAGTAGCCCCTTATTCCTCAACTACCGATCCGAATCCAGAAGGTGTCAGTCCAGCTTCGGACCGGCCCCGTGGAACGCCTCGAGCGTCCTTATCGGGCAGCTGGGCAGGGTCACCTTGTGGCTCGAGGCCCTCGGCGGACTTCTACGGCGTGACGTAGGGTCCGTTGGGAGCTGTTGCCAGCGCCGACCAGGACGTCCCCGGGAGCCGTGGGGTTCAGGCGGCGCCGTGTAGGCCGGTGGGGGCCTGGGTGTGGCACCCCGTCTTCCAGGACATCGTGGCGAGTCCGCCAGGGCGCTGCTGCCAGCGGACCTCGAGGGCCCCCTGCTGCGCCTGTAGGGCATCGAGAGCCACCTTCTCGTCGCGGGAGTAGGAGGGCACCAGCTCGCCCTCGAGCCGCGTTGGCCCGCGCACCACCAGGTGCACCTCACCGTCGAGCCCGGGGCCTGCCTGCAGGTCGAGGGTCACCCGGTCCCGTCTGCGCCTACGGACGCCGCGACGCTTCCGACCTCGACCTTGTCCCCTGTCCAGACATCCACGTGCCCGAACTTGGGTTCCTTCACGCGCACCATCCGCACTGGGTTCACGATCAGGCGCTCGGGTTGGTGGTCGGTGCCCCACGCCGCGGGGGCGTCCAGCCGCGGGCCAAGCTCCCCAGGGAGATCCTCGAGGGCGATCTCGGACGAGTCACCGATGTGCGCGGTCATGGGCCAGTCCATAGGACTCGCCATCCCGGTCACCAGCAAGCAGCCATCGACTTCGTGAACGAAGACCGGCATGGGCTCGGCGACGGTGAAGAAGAAGGGCTCGTACGTGGTGTGACACCCGCCGTCGATGCTCACGTCGATCGGGTAGACGGGCTGGTAGGGCGTCGGGCGGAACCAGTAGAAGCCGGGCGCCACATCGGTTCGCGTCTGCCGCGGTGCCCGCCGGGTGGCCAACCTGGTGGCCGCGTTGCAGAGCGCCCGGGCGCGCGTGCCACTATGGCACTCCGATCCTCGACCGGTGCCCTCGAGGCAGACGGCGACGCCGGTGTACTCTGGGCACTTTTCCAGCAGCCGCATCCACGTCATGCGCACCTGCCCGAATACGGTCCTGATGGCCTCGAGGATGACCTCTTCCTCGTCGGAGTAGGCGGGCGGCGAGTCGGCTCCGGGGGCGTCGGCGCCGAACAGGATGCAGTGGATGGTCTTGTTGTAGTCGTCGCTCGAGACCTGGTAGAAGTCCATGGTGTGGTCCTCGGAATAGAAGGTAGACGGATACGAAGCGGCACGTCGCACACGGGCAGCACACACGTGTCCACGCGCCGCACGATGCGGCGATTCGTTCAGGTAAACCTGAATTGTTCAGCACCGTGGCCTGAACTGGAAGGGCTGTCCACGGCTGAATCGGGCTGATGCTCTCGGGGGCAACGTGACGCCCCCATACCGGGCATCGCTATTTAGTATACGGGGTTGTGAAGACTGTTCGAACTCTCTGAAGCTCCGTGCCTGCCAAACAGAGACGCCGGCCCCGCCACCATCCCGCACTACTTCGCGTCGTTCATGGCCTTCGCTGTCGCCAGCAGTACCCGTACGGCACCATCATCCAACCGATGAACCTGAGCGCGCAGCTCTACCCGCTCAGCCGAGGCATCGGTAGCCGCCGCATCCGCGAGCAGCACATCCGGCGTCACATCGAGCGCGCTCGCAATGACCACAAGGGTAGGAATCGAGGGGCAGCCGACGCCACGCTCTACTTGACTGATCCACTCCGCAGACGAATCGATGGCTTCCGCCAGAGCTTCCTGGGTCAGCCCACAGGCGCGCCGTTGGGCCTGGATGGCCTGGCCGAGCGCTTTGACGAACTCATCGGTGCCCACGGTTCCTCCTGGACTGACGCCATGGAAGGGCCCCTGGAGTGAACCAGCGCGGGCGATGCGAAGCCAGAAGTGCAAACTACGAGTTGCTGAACCGCGCCCGTGGTATAAGCTTCAGTCCGGACCCGTCACCTGTCCCTCGATCGGCGAAAGGCGCTGAACCTGCAGGGATATCGGCGAGGGGCCGCTGGACGGCTTGTTCCCTATGGCCCTGCACCCCACGAGGACGCTCATGATGACCTGCCCCCCTCGAGCAGCCTCCATCTTCGCCAGCCTACTCACCCTCACATCCTGCCTCCCCGACCTCGACAAGCCCGTAGACGACACCGCCGAAACCGTAGAGGCCGACGCCGACACCGATGCGGACGGGGATTCCGACACGGACAGCGACAGCGATGCAGACTCGGACACCGACGCCGACAGCGACGCCGACTCCGACAGCGATGCGGATGGCGATGCTGACGCCGATAGCGACGCCGACTCGGACACCGATGTCGACCCGAACGCCTGGGTGCAGGTCGGCGCCGGTGTCAGCCATTCGTGCGCCCTCAAGGGCGACGGTTCGGTCTTCTGCTGGGGCGCAGGCTCGAACGGCCAGACCTCACCGCCCACGACGACGTTCACCCAGATCAGCGTGGGCGACAACCACGCCTGTGGCGTCACCACTGCGGGCTCGGTGAGTTGCTGGGGCGACAACACCAGCGGGCAGACCAGCGCCCCCTACGGCACCTTCGACTACGTGATCGCCGGCGGTGCCCACTCATGTGCCCTTGACTCCACAGGCACAGCAACTTGCTGGGGCCGGGACACCAACGGCGAGAGCACGCCGCCCAGCGCGACGTTCACCGAGCTGGGTCTCGGCTGGGTCTACTCCTGCGGAATCACGTCCACCCAGGCGATCGAGTGCTGGGGCTACGACGGTAGCGGCCGCGCCACTCCCCCATCCGGTGCATTCGATACGCTGGGTGTCGGCTATGACCATGCCTGTGCCGTCAACACCAGCGGCGGGCTCGAGTGCTGGGGCAACTCGTCGGGTAGCAGGACGGAGGCCCCCACTGGCGCCTACAAGGCCGTAGCCGATGGCAGCACCCATAGCTGCGCCATCGACTCCGGCGACTGGCTCGAGTGCTGGGGCATGAGCACCTACAGCGAGACCGTGCCGCCGTCGGGCGACATGTACGACATCGCCAGCGGTCACTACCACTCCTGCGCCATCGACTCGGCGTGGGAGGTCGTGTGCTGGGGCAGGGACGACAACGGCCAGGTCAGCGGGGCACCGTGATGCCCCACAAGGAGACACCGAGATGAAGAAGCTTCCGATCGCGCTGCTCGCGATGAGTCTGCCCACGCTGCTGCAGGGCTGCGGGCTCGACTGCGGACCCGGCACCGTCGAAGAGGATGGTCAGTGCGTCCCCGTGGAGGGCGACACCGACACCGATACGGACGCGGATGGCGACACCGATGCGGACGCCGACGCCGACGCTGACAGCGACGCGGATGCCGATAGCGACGCCGACGCCGATGCCGACTCGGATGCTGACAGCGACGCGGACACCGATGCCGATACCGACATCGTTCCGCACGTCTCCGCCGGCCACAACCACGCTTGCAGCATCGACAGCAGCGGCACCATGGCCTGCTGGGGCGACAACAGCGAGGGCCAGGCCTACGCCCCCCGGGGCGTCTACCTACAAGTGAGCGCTGGCTACTACTTCACCTGCGCCATCAACGAGGCCTCGGAGATCGACTGCTGGGGCCAGGGCGACTCAGGGAAGACGAACCCACCAACAGGGGAGTGGGACACGGTAGCTGCGATCTACAACCACGCCTGCGCCATCGACTCCGCGGGGGCCATGACCTGCTGGGGCGATGGTGGCTACGGCCAGTCCACCCCGCCCGAGGGAGGCACCTGGCTGAGTGTCGCTGGTGGTCGGATGTACACCTGCGGCCTGCTCGACACTGGACGGCTCGCCTGCTGGGGGCGGGATGTCTACGGCGAAGCCTCACCGCCGGATGGCGCCGACTTCGTACAGCTCGACTCGGGTTCCGCCCACGGCTGTGGGCTGGAAGATGATGGTGCTGCCTACTGCTGGGGTCAGTCCACCTGGGGCGCGACGGAAGCTCCGTTGTGGTCGTTCGTCGAGGTCGTTGCGGGAGGCAGCGGAGCCGCATTCTACTGTGGCCTCATCGATGCTGACGGCGAGGTGGCATGCTGG
>Ga0307987_1001317_pt1 | contig 13657 bp, 12 predicted proteins | sample EllFjometagen181_FD_203157 | JGI IMG/M metagenome (GOLD analysis project Ga0307987, IMG submission 203157) | Marine microbial communities from Ellis Fjord, Antarctic Ocean - #181 | ecosystem: Environmental > Aquatic > Marine > Unclassified | place: Southern Ocean | collected 2014-10-08
TCTCCACAGGGACCACCACCGGTGGGGGAGTAGCCAATCCAGCTCAGGTTCGAGATCAAGACCAGGTCACCGAGATGGTTCACTAATCTTTCATCACGGCTGTCTCATTTCTGTTGACACGTTCCGGGGTGGCGTCAGGTCAGCCCACAGGCCGCTCTCGATCAGGGTGGTTGCCGGGAAGTATTCGGGCGCGAACTGGATGTTGATGAGGGAGTCGTCGTCGTTGGTCATGGAGTACCTCCTGCGAGGCACGCTACCCACGGAAGCGAGAAAATCCCTCACCCCAAGTAATGATCGAAACTAAGGGCTCAGGATTTGCTCGCTACGCCGGGTCACTCGACCTGATCTCCCCACTCATCCCAGGTCTTGCTCTGGTCGTCCGCGTGAAGCTCATCCCAGCCCGAGACGACCTCTCGGTCGTCGATCAGGCTTCGGTCGAGCACCTGGGGCAACCACCTTCGGGCTCTCGTCCCATCACGCAGAAGAGCCCTGTCCGACCAGGGCCATCTGAGCTTCTGCAACTCGGCGGTGGCCCGCTGGTAGGTGATGCCCAGCCCTGCCGCGATGTCCGAAGACCGGAACGGGACGAGCAGCTTGAGCGCCTCTTGCTCAACCCTCATTGCAAGGGTCCAGCCCATATCCTCGTAGGTCAGCCCATCAGACTGCGGTTCCTCGACGCCGAACCCGAACCTGGCGAACGAGCCCTGGGAGTCGTCGCCACTCGGGCTCACCGGAGCACCTCCACAAACTCGGCGACGATGCGCAGGTCGCCCTCGGCGAGCCCTTCCAGCGCGATGGGTTCCTTGAACTTCGGGTCTGTGGACGAAGGCCGTAGGGTGACACGAACCGCGTCATCTTCGCCGAGCAGCTCGCGCAGGTAGACCTTCACCGTGAACTGGCCCAGCTCGTCGTCGTGGATTTCGCTGTGCCGAGCCAGCACGATCTCCCCTTGGCCGTCGGCGCCATGTTCGAGGTTCCAGACGCACCAGGCACCGTTGGGGATGCGCTTGTTCATCGACTCGCCCACGACCTGTGCCACGAAGAGACCACGGGTGGGCTTGGACCTGCCCTCGTGGTTCACCCACTCATAGTCGTCCGGGTTCTGGACCTCGCCTTGCTGGGGCACGGCATCGACGACCTGTTCCTCGCTGAACCGTCCTGCCGCCACCTTCAGGTCGTAGAGTGGGATGGCGTTCTCGAACGGCTTGACCTTCGAGGCCTCGACCCGTCGGAACGGCAGCACGTTCGATTCCTCACGCGGCGGCACGACTGTTGTAGGCACCGTCGCCTTGTGCTCGTACATCTTCGCGAGCCAGTCGAGCGAAAGGTTTGACTTGATCGAGTCGGCGGGGATCAGCAGGTAACGCCAGGGCTTGTCGTCGGTGACGGCGTACTCCGTCGCGTGCTGGCACCAGACCGAGGCCGCGTCCGCCTTCGCGAGCACCTCGTCTTCCTTCACGAAGTCGCTGCGCTTCACCTCACACAAGTACCGCCCATGTTCCGCTTCGACGACGAAGTCCGGCTCGTAGAGTTTCCCGCCCTTCAGCGCAATCTGGAAGTTGCCCTTCCCCGGCTTGACCCACTTCTCAACCGTCCCGTCCGACTCCAGCAGCATCGCCAACCGTCGCTCAGAATCCGAGTCGAACTTCTGAAGCGGGTAAAGGCACTTGCCGAACCCGCCGAACACCATCTGCTTGATGCGACTCTTCTGGTCGATGGGGACACGGAAGTTGCGGACGGACTCACTGGGCTTCACCGCGAGCGTGGCTGGCTTCAGAGGCCGGTGCCCTGACAACACCTTGACCTCGTAGCCGGTCGCCTTCTCGCGGCGGTGTTTGACCATCTGGGCGTGGACCAAGCCGCCGATCTGCGGCTGGTGGTAGACGAGCACGTTCCTGACCGCGTCCTCGTCCGCCAAGTAGCCGTTGAGGTGAACCACGTACTCTCCGGCCAGCTTGTAGAGCAGGTCGGCAGTGGCGTCGTAGTCCACGTCGTCGAAGCTGATCAGGGCACTGACGACAAAGTCCTCCAGGCGCTTCTCGTGAACGCCGCCCCCGACCACCGACAACTGCTCTTGCTCGTGGGTTCGCAGATGCCGGACCAGAATGTCCTGCTCGACAGGCTGAAACGCGGGCAGCATCGCGGTGTCGAGGTCGAAGTTCGCGAAGACGATGCTCACCTCACCGGTCGGTACGACCGTGATGGTCGGGATGTCGATGGACAGATCGACGTAGGCCTTGGTTGCCTTCTTGACGATAGCCTCGACGGCTAGCTCGACGCACGGCAGGACCGCTTGCTGTGGGATGATCGCCTTCACCTCTTCCACGATCTTCTTCTGCTGCTCCGGCGTCAGAAGCGTGCTCGCAGCGGTCAGTGTGGTCTTCTTGGTGATGACCGCGAGGGTCGCCTTGGCGACCGCCTTCTCCGTCGGCGTCGCGAACATCGGCTTGGTGACGGTCGGAGTGGGCGTCGTGCCCGGCAAGGGTGGCGTCGTTGGTGCAGGGCCGATGCCAGGGACATCTACTGTGTCGTCCCCACCAAGGATCCCGTCGATGACCGGCTTCACGACGACCGGCACGGGCGCATCCTCTGCCCCGTCCGCATCGAGGATGATGGTGTCGATGCGGCGGATGATGCAGTCACCCCGGTTCGCCTCGTCCACGATCTCCTGGAACTTGTCGTGCGCGACGATGGTGAGCCGATCCACGGCTTTGACGCCTGTACGTCGTCCGAACGGCAACCGCAGCCCGCGACCGATGGACTGCTCGATCAGGGTGCGTGCGTTCGCTGCCCGCAACGGCACTATGGTGTAGAGATTGGTTACGTCCCAGCCTTCCTTGAGCATGTTGACGTGGATGACGATCTCGGTGGGTTCATTCGGGTCCTCGACGGCGAGCAGGCGCTCGACCGTCTCCTCCTTCTCGTCGCCCTTGAGCGCTGAGTGGACCTCGATGACCTTGTCCGCGTAGTTGCCCTCGAAGAAGTCATCCGACTTGAACAACTCCACGAGCTTCGCGGCGTGCTTGGTGTCCCTCGCGATGACCAACATGAACGGTTTCACGTAGGGCTTGCCGGTGTCCGAGGCGTAGATCTGAAGGTCGGCTTTCACCTTCTCGTGCAGACGGACGCCATCGTCGAGCTTGATGCGCTCCAGCCGGGCCTCGTCGAACTTGGTGGCGTCGAAGTCCTTCCGCGTAGCGACCGCCGGTTCCTTGACGAAGCCGTCCACGATGGCCTCTGCGAGCGAGTACGAGTACACCGCGTTCGAGAAGGCGATCGGTCCCTGCTTGCCCTTGCCCTCTGTGAAGGGCGTGGCGGTCAGCTCCAGACCGAGGATGGGCTTCAACTCATTGATGGCCGACATGCCCGCGTCTGCACGGTAGCGGTGCGCCTCGTCCATCAGGATGACGAGATCAGGCAGGCCCGCGAGGTAGTCGAAGTAGGACTGGCCGATGTACTCCGACAACCGCTTGATGCGCGGCGTGCCCTTCTTCCTGGTTGCCGACCTCACGTCCTTGTTGATCTTGGAGATGTTGAAGACGTTGATGTGGACTGGGTCTTCACCACCGACTCGGAAGAGTCCCATCTGCAAGCGGGCATCCTCGCGAACACCGATGCCGCTCTCGTAGGTGTCCCCGGTGATAACGACCGGCGGGGCGGTGACGAACTCCGAGATCCCCTGGAACACGTACTTCGGCGTGCCCGGCGTGAAGTCCGCGATCAGCTTGTTGTAGATGGTCAGGTTCGGGGCCAGCACGAAGAAGTGGCGGCTCCGCCTCATGAGGTAGAGGTAGGCGATGAACGCGCCCATCAGCCGGGTCTTGCCGACCCCCGTGGCGAGAGCGAAGCACAGCGACGGGAAGTCGCGCTCGAAGGCCGTGACGCTTGGGTACTCAGACTTGATGACATCCAAGGCGGCGACGAGGTCCGTATCCTTGGTGGGGTTGGCGACCTCGCAAACCCGTTCAAGGATCTTCAGCGATGCACGTTGCGGGGGACGTAGGCTGAGACGACCCGAGATGGTGTCGAGGATGCGGCTCATGCCTCACCTCCTTCGGCGGAGGCAAAGAGCGGCAGCAGTTCTTGCACCTTTGGCGTCTTGCTCCGCCGCCGCTTGGGCTTGCCTTTCTCCGGTGGATCGTCGTCAGGTTCGGGTTCTGGCTCCAGCTCTTGCCCCATCACGGTCTCGACGTTCAGCGAGTAGTCGTCCTTGCCCCACTCGCAGCGGGTCAGGACGGCAGCGGGGATCTTGGTGACGGTCAGGTTGGGAAACTGGTCCGTGTCGGCCCTGAACGCCGAGCAGCAGATAAGGAGGGTGCGGCTGGTGCCGACATCTGAGCTGATGACCTGGAGCTGCTCGTGGGTGAGGGTCTGGGTGGTGACGTAGATGAAGTCCGTCTCGGTGGACTGACCGTGCATCCAGAAAAGCGTGTCGCTGGGGGCGTACCGGAAGCCCTCCAGCTTGCACATCGCCTCTGCGAGCATCTCCTTGTTGTATGCGCGATTGATAATCCAGTTGCCCCATTTATCCTCTTCGAGCAGAGAAGGGGCGAGGGTGCAGAAGCGGAAGCCGCCGCCCCCTTTCCAGCCTGCCAAGGCCGTAATACCGCCAGGATCGTCGCCAGCAATCACCTTCCTCAGGCGAGGCACGCAGTGCGTCACTGCATGATCGCCCAATTCGACTCCGACCCAGCGGCGTCCCATCTTTTGCGCAACGGCAGCCGTAGTGCCCGAACCAAGAAAGGAATCAAGCACTATGTCCCCACGGTTCGTCGAGATCCGCAGAACTCGCTCGATCAACTGTTCAGGCTTAGGCGTTGCGAACGGCTGTGTACCTGTAAGTAGCTTGCGCAGGTGGTCACGCTTCGCGGACTGATTTGAGCCAACCTCAGAGGCTGGCCACCACGTCTTGGGGACAAATCCATCCTGAACTTCGGACAAGTACGTCTTGATGATCGGCAGTCTGTCACCGTCTTTCCCGTAGTAGACTCGACCTTCCGACGCAGCCTTGGCCAACGTCGTCTCGGCAAACCGCCAATAGTTCCCAGGAGGCGGTACAGCCGTGCGACCGGAGGGTAATTCCACCGGAAAACGGTTGCGTTCACTCCCGCTTTTTGCGGTGCTGCAAGCCCATTGAAGCCATCGGCCCCGAGGATCCTTGTCGGGGTTCTTGTACCGCTTGTTCCCGGACTCGTCTCTGGGCAGCAGGTTTCTGGCCTTCCTCCATACCGACAGGTCTTTAGCATAGAGCAGGATGTGATCGTGGGCACTCGATATGATCGCGTCGTTATGCCGGGCTTGGTCCTTCTCCCACGCGACTGAGCAGACGAAGTTCTGACGGCCAAAGATTTCATCGCAAACGACCTTCAGATAGTGGCATTCGTTGTCGTCAATCGTGATCCACAAGCACCCGTCGGTCGTGACTAACCTATGTAGTCTCTCCAAACGGGCGCGCATCAAGGACAACCAAATGGAGTGTTCGACCCCGTCGTCGTATTGCTCGAAGGCGGATCCGGTATTGTATGGTGGGTCGATGAAGACGCACTTCACCTTCCCAGCGTAGTCTTGTTCGAGAGCCTTCAATGCCAACAGGTTGTCCCCGTGGATAAGCATGTTGTCGAAGATGTCGTGTTCGGCGACCCTCCTGTCGGCGGCGTAGGACAACTCCGGGTCCTCCAGCAAAATGCGAGGCTCCAGCCGAGGCCGCTTGTCCTTGCCAATCCACGTCAACTCCAACTTCGTCTTCTTCCTTGCCATGTGTCTCGCTCCTACCGAATGGTCCATCGGACGGTGAACAGGTGTTGGACCTCATGTGTGGTCCGAAGCTGCCGCTCAATGTCCTCGATCAAGACCGTCCGCTGCTCGTCGATCTCGTCCTGTTCCTCGTAGAGGTCCCGCCGCTTGCGGTTCCTCCGCTTCTCCAACGTCTTGATCTCACGCTGCGCGACTAGCTTGTCGGCCAGCGTAATCGCCACGGCGGACTGCTTCCGCATGTCTTTGATGCCCGTGTCCAGGTCCTTCAGTTCGCGCTCAAGACCGATCTTCAGATCGTCGGACCATCGGTCGAGCTTGCCGACCTCCGCGTCGAAGTAGCGCCCGTTGCGGACTTCAACCTGGTCAAGATGGTGTCGGACCTCCGCCTCGACTTCGGCGGTCAAGTCGAGCGGGCTGGCGGGACCATCCCCCTCGTCGGCAGCGAGCCGCAGCAGCCGCCTGCACCACTCGCGGTCGAGCACTTCGCCTTCGTCCGTATTGGCGGCCAGCACCACGAACTGCTCGTCGGCCACCGACTGCACCGTGAGCAAGCCGCAGGTCATCGAGCCGCCTCGACCTACATAGGGTTCGAGTACAGCGATGGACGTGCCGTAGCCGCCGTAGTTGAAGGTCAGGTGGCGAGTTGGTAGCGAACGCCCCCGAGCCGTGCCGATGAGATGTGCGGCGAGAGGATGGTCCACGCGGTAGAAGACCGCTCCATCAGCCTCCGCTTGTTTCCAGTCAAGGCAGTACCAGCCTGCGGGGGCAACGGTGCCGGTGTACTCGAAGGTCGGTGTGTCCGCGACGAACACGGCGTCGTCGTTCAACTCGAAGCGGGTGAGGTTCAGGAGCATCCGGCCGCGCTCGTCAAGCGACGCTTGCGCCTGATCTTGATGGACCCGAAGCCGTGCTTGCACGTCCTCATCGAAGTGGTCGAGCAACCGCTGCCGCGTGTCGGTCATCCGGGCGGTGATCCTCTCGCTCAGCTCGTCTTGCAGATCGTCGAAAGCGGTGGCGATGTCCTCCGCCGTCCTACAGCCTTGGTAGATGGCCGCGATGCGACGCTCGATGTCCACGCCCGACTCGATGACCCCAAGGACCTCGTCGGAGGCCCCGAACACACCCTCAAACAGGCAGAACTTCTCCGACAGCAGTTCGAGCACTCGACGGTCGGCGGCGTTGCGCTCGTTGACGAAGTTGACCACCACCACGTCGTGGGTCTGGCCGTACCGATGGCAACGTCCGATCCGTTGTTCTACTCGCTGCGGGTTCCAGGGCAAGTCGTAGTTGAAGACCAACGAGCAGAACTGGAGATTCACGCCCTCAGCAGCAGCTTCCGTCGCCAGCAGCACGGTCGCCTCGTCACGGAACGCCTCGACCAGTGCCGCCCGCACATCGACCGCTCGCGCTCCCGTGGTGACTCCATCGTCTGCGTGCCGTTCCCGCCACGAGGCGTAGACCTCACGGGCAGTCATGTCGTTGTTGCTCCCGTTGAGCATGACAACCCGGCCTTCGTAGCCGTTCTCAGTCAGGAGGCGGAACAGGTAGCCCTGCGTGCGACGCGACTCGGTGAACACCACCGCCTTGTGAGCCGCACCGACCTCGTCGATCTGCTGAAATGCCTCTTTGAGTGCTCGAACGAGAGCATCGCCCTTGGCGTTGGTCTCGATGCTGGCCGCCAGCTCAGCACAGGACTCAATGATGCCGACCTCTTCTACCAGCAACACGGGATCGATGTCGGCGCCGGACGAGTCGGTGGCACCGTTGGTCTCCCAGTCGTCTTCGATCTCGTCTATGCCCTCGAAGTCGTCGCGCAGCAGGGCTTCGGTCGTGGCCCCCGTGGCGACGTTGTGCTGAAGGTCGCGAAGCCGCTGCAACAGACCTCGCAGTGTGCCCGCAATAGCGAAGGAAGACGACGCGATCAGCTTGCGCAACACCATGGTCATCAGCGTCCGCTGAGCCGTGGGCAGAGCGTACAAGGTCTCGCGTCGAAGGTACTCAGACACGTCGTCGTAGAGACGCTGCTCCGGGTCGCTGGCGTAGAACTCCTGTGTGACCGGGATGCGCTGCGTGAAGCGCACGTACTCCAGCACCTGCTTCCGCAACGTCCGCTGGCACACCTCGGCAAGTCGCTGCTTGAGCAGGCGATTGCGTAGCCCCTCGTCCTGCTCGCGAACGAACTGCTCCCGGAACGAGATCGGGTCACCGAAGAGATGCGGATCGATGACGCTCGCCAGCCCGTACAACTCCATCAGTGAGTTCTGCAAGGGCGTCGCGGTCAGCAGGAGCTTGGGGGCCGCCGTCAGTCCGGCCACCAGCGCCTTGGCCGTCTTGTTCCGCTTCTTGTAGACGTTCCGAAGGCGGTGGGCCTCGTCGATGATGGCGAGGTCCCACGGCACCGACGCCACGGACTCTTGGTGCTTGGCCGCGAAGTAGTACGAGCAGATGATGATCTGGTCGTCGGTGTCGAACGGGTTGGGCTTACCCTCCGCCTGAAGCCGGGTCCAAGCCCTGCGCTCCATCACCACGGACGGGAGGAAGAACTTCTCCCACAATTCCTGCTGCCACTGCTTGCGGAGCGAGGCGGGAACCACCACGAGGATGTGCCGACGCCGTTCAGCCCACCGCTGCGAGATGACCAGTGCGGCTTCGATGGTCTTCCCAAGGCCGACCTCATCGGCAAGGATCACCCCTCTCGACAGAGGAGACCGCAGAGCGAACAAGGCGGCGTCTACCTGATGCGGGTTCAGGTCCACACGAGCATTCGAGATCGCCCGCGACAGGTGCTCGACCGTGTCAGGAGCCCCCTGCACGGTCAGCGCGTGTGCCCAATACTGCGCGTGGTAGTTCGTGGTCATTCGCCAGACTCCCCCTCCGAGCCCAGGTCGAAGTCACCCCCGTCCTCCAACCACGCCATGAGCTTGTGCCGGTTGACCCGCCACTGCCCACCGACTTTGGCGGCTCCCGGCAACCGGCCCGTGCGGGCAAGCTCGTACACGGTGCGCTTCCCCAACTGGAGAAGCTCGCAGACCTCGTCGATGGTGAGGTATTCGGGCACCGTGCTGCTCTTCGCCTCTCCTTGCCAGGATTCGCCACTGCCAAGGTAGTTGGGGGGCACGCTCGGAGCAACGGCTTGCCCCCAAAATCCGGGGGGTGATCACGCGGGGTGAGCGTCGGAGGCTCAGGAAGGCGTGGCGAGCCGTAGGCGGGGCATCTATTACCGGAGGACCAGCAGATGCCCCTGCGCTCCCACACCTTCGAGGTCCAGCCCTACGGAGACGAACTGGCCGCCCTGGAGCACGCCTTTGAGTGGCTCATGGCCCTCGCGAAGGTGATCGGCACTCGAAGAGATAGCCAGAAGGCGTCGGTGGCTGCGGAGCCGAGCCGTCTCATGGCCGTGTCAGAGGGCAAGGACGAGTTCGGCTTGCCGTGCGAGGGCGTCGAAGCGTGTCTTCGGGAGGCGGTCGAGGCACGTTCGCTCGCTTCCAGACAGGCGGGCTCGCCCACCTCGCTCGACCGTCTGACCGACGCATACCAACTCGGCGAGCCGGAGCGCCTGGCGCTTCTGCTGGCGGCGGTGGGTGCATTCTCGACCACCCGTCACGAGGACATCGTCGAAGCCTCGGGGCTGAACTGGTCGTTCCTCGCGCCCTGTCCCGAGTTTATCGCCGCGATGATGCTCGACGACTCCCTGGCCCTCCGCGTGGAGATCCGGCGGGTGCTCGGCCCGCATGGCACCCTGGCCCGAGAGGGGCTGATGGACTCGACCTTCTGCGAAGACGATCTACCAGCCGAGTTCTGGCAGCAGGCGAACCTCCGGCTCACCTCCAAGGGGCTGGCCCTCTTGAACGGTGAGTCGGAGATCCGAGGCGAGATGCAGTGTCCACTCTGCGGTAGCCCCACCAGGGCGATGCAGGGAGCCTGACCAGCGATCTATGGGGTGGCCTTTGGCACTACCGTCAACATTCGCTGCACGACAGCTTGAGCGGCTCGGAGGACTTCTCCCTGGCGGTGAGGCTGCTCCTCCAGCAGTTCCTCCACGAAGAGCACCCACAGTTCCCCGACCTCGGCGATGGCCTCGACTGGGTCGGGGGAGGAGGAGAGAATCGCCTCCAGGCCGATGCTGGAGGCCAGGGAAATGGCCGTCCAGATGCGGACTTCTGATGGCTGATCTTGCACCTTGCAGGCGAGGTTTCTGATGGCGTCGGCGATGTCTTGCATGGAGAGCCTCCTGCCCAGGCCAGCCGATAGGCACTTAATGGTCGGCCAACCCAGTCCATGTTCATCCCCACCGGGTAGACGGGGCATGACTACCCGACGAAAAGACGCCCGCCGCCCCCTCGGCCCCTGCTCCTTGCTCACTGTGGGTGAGGCCATCGCCGAGTTGGGGATGACCGACCGGGTTGCCCGCCAGTGGCTCCGTGACCAGGACCTCATCTGCCTTGTTGCGGGTCGCCGCCGCGTCGTGGCTGGGGATCTGGTGGACGCGATTCGCGACGCCAGCCGTGAGGGCAGTCCGCCCAAGAGAGCGAGACGCCGGGCCACGAGCCTACGCGACCTTCCGCAGGCCGACATCTGAGGGAGGAGGTCGCTCATGCCCCGCCAGCCGACCAGGCCACGTCCCAAGAGACTCGGGGGCTACACCCTCAACGTGAAGCGAGGGCCGGACCCGGACGGGCGCTGGTACTACCGCTTGATGTGGTGGGAGACGGGTCGTGGCGGCGAGCGGAAGCGCAAGACCAGGAGCCTCGGCTGGCTCACGGTGCAGGAGGCGGATGAGGCCCTCGTGGCCGCCGTCCAGGCCGTCGTGGATGAAGACGAGCAGGAGCCGACACGGGACACCGTGGCCGACCTCATGGGCGCGTGGTTGGCGAAGGTGGACGCTGGCCCTCTCCGTCCGGCTACCAAGAGCCACTATCGCCAGTGCGTCACAAGGTTGAAGGCCGAACTTGGAGAAATTCTGGTGAACCGCCTGGGATACGAAGACCTTGAGCGGTACGTCAACGGCAAGATTGTCAGCAAGGGGGAGAGCCCGCGCACCGTCATCCAGGATCTCCGCATCTGTCGAGCCGCCTGGAACTGGGCTCGCAAGGCCGACTACGTTCCTGACAGGCGGATGGAGTTGCCCTCGGTCAAGGTGACGGCGGGCGACTACCGGGTGAACCACAGGACGCCGACCGATGCAGAGGTGGCGGCCACGGTGGACGCCATGACTTCGATCTGGAAGCGAGATGCCGTGAGGCTGACCTGGGCCACCGGCTCTCGGATCGGGGCAGTCCTGGGCCTCACCTGGGAGCAGGTGGACATCGACACCAGCACGTTCTCGCTCCGCACGAAGACGGGGATCATGGCGCTCCCGCTCGGTGGCCCTGCTGTGGCCGTCCTCAAAGAGCGCCACGAGGCTCAAGGCAAGCCCGATGAGGGGAAGGTGTTCCCCAAGGTGGGCGACGTGGACACGGGGATCTCAAACGTGCGGAGCAGCGTCCTGCGCGGCTGCAAGGCAGCGGGGGTGAAGCCCTGGACTCCCAACGCCCTCCGCCGCTTGGCCGTGGACACGATGGCCAGGGCGGGTATCGACGTAGCCACGGCAGCCTCCATCACGGGGCACTCGCCCGAGGTCATGCTGCGGCACTATAGAACCGTGTCCGAAGCCGACCAGCGCCGTGCTCTCGCGCAGGCGGGGCTCGGAGAGGTCAAGGCCGAGAAGGGCAAGGTGTACGAGTTCCCCGGATAGCTTTGCAGCCAGGACGGCTTCACATGGGGGCAGACCTCGGGTGACCGGGTCTGCCCTTCTGGCTACGTGGGCAGCATGGACTCCGAAGAAATCCCGAAGCCAGAGCCCGCAGACCCACCGGAGGCACAACTGCCAGCCGAACAGGCGGACAGCTCCCTGTCTGACCTACTGCGTCCTGGAGGTGAGCCTCCGAGTCCAGTTCCTGAGGACAAGGACATCGCCCTGGCGGAATTGAAGATCGCCCTGGAGCAGTTTCGCCATCACTCGGTGCTAAGGCGCACGGGGCTCGCCTTCGTTGTCACCGTCTACCTGGCGGTAGCGCACTTCGTGGGTTCGTGTCTTGCGGAGGGCTCAGGGGTGTTCTTCGCTGCGGCGCTCTCATTCTTTGCGGTGTTCGTCGGCCTGATGGGTAGGAACAACGAGCTGCGGCTAACGGACTACATGCATTCCTGGGGGCGACGGGCACGCACCATCGAGGTCAAGCTCGGGATGTACGTGATGAGGGACAGCCTAGATGATGTGAGGAAGTACGGGACCAGCAGGAGCAACGTGGGCGTGTTCCCGATGTTCTACCGACTCACCGCCGCTGCCTGGCTGGGACTGGCGTTCTACCTGCTGGGGACGCTCGTGTTCGGCCTGTTATAGAAGGGGCTCCCGTTCTACTGAGCCAGGGAGGGCTCCACCAAGGGATCACGTACAATCTGATCCCATCAGGTGATCCCAATCGCCTACGATTCCCTTCACAGCGGCGTGGTTGGACTATGTGGAGTAGGACAAAGTAGACCCCCGACCACCAGGGAATGCCTAATATCGCGCGGCCCGGATCGGCTGTACCGGCCCGAGACGGCCTGTACCAGCCCGGTCCCGGTACAGTTGTACCGGGCCTTGGTGCACGGCTCCAGTTGACGTCGATGTGAGGCTCAGAGGAAGCTGCACTCCCAGTCGCAGACCGGAGGACAGGAGATGGCCGCCAGGACGAAGAGCAAGGTCACGCCGAAGTCCTACAGACCGTGTACAGACGAAGTACCGCGTGCTGAACTGGGCAGCCTACGAGAAGTCTCTGCGATGTCGGGGTGACCTCACCGTCTGGTTCGACGAGTGCGCGATCGGTGCGTGGAATGCCTCATTCTCCGGACTTCCCGGCGGACAAAGCGCTACTCGACCCGGTGTGGAGCACGTTGCGATCCTGACGGCATTGACCCTGCGCACGGTGTACCACCTCGCGCTCCGTCAGACCGAAGGCTTCGTCGCCTCGCTGATCGGGTTGATGGGCCTCGAGCTGGAGACACCGACCCGGTCCGGATGGACCACACCACACTATCCCGGCGCAGCGGTACCCTGGACGTGCCGAAGTTCGTCGGCCGGCACGATGGTCCGATCCATCTGGTCATCGACTCCACCGGCCTGAAGATCGTGGGGGACGGCGAGTGGCACGCCTACAAGCACCGTAGCTCCAACAAGCGGCGAAGTTGGCGAAAGCTCCACCTCGCCGTGCGCGATGGCGGCTTCATCGAGGCATCCGTGCTCACCGACAGCGGGGCGGACGACTCGACGGTGGGCGAGGATCTCCTGGAGAAGATCGTCGTGCCTGTGGCCTCCTTCAGGGGCGATGGAGCCTACGACTCGCGCGCGTTCTACGCCGCCTTGGGCAGAGCGGGGACGCCAGACATCGATATCGTCATTCCTCCAAGGCGAAAGGCTTCGCCCTCTCGGCCAGCCGAAGGAACCTGGCAGCAGCGCAACGAGGCGATCGACAGGATCGAGCAGGTGGGCAGGCGTCAGTGGAGAAAGGAGTCCGGCGCTCACCAGCAAGCTCGGGGTCCGTCCAGACCGGCCGGCACGGGATGTTCCGCTACAAACGGATCGTCGGCAACCGCCTGCGAGCACGAACATTCGAGGGGCAGAAGAGGGAGGCGATGCTCGGCGTGAACATCGTCAACAGGATGACCGCCCTTGGCATGCCGGAGTCACGGGCCATCAGAACCTGAGGAAGCGCGGTTGGCAGCCGTCTTCGGCACCGATCCGAGCCGTGCAACAACGCCGAGCGGAATGAAACCACCGGCTCGGGGCCTCGAGTGTGACTGGCTCTGTTCTCTCTGTCGAGGCATGATGCAGCCATGTTCGAGCACCTCCTTGTCTGCCTACTGATGGCCGGGACAGCAGCAGCCA
>Ga0307987_1001318_pt1 | contig 13652 bp, 9 predicted proteins | sample EllFjometagen181_FD_203157 | JGI IMG/M metagenome (GOLD analysis project Ga0307987, IMG submission 203157) | Marine microbial communities from Ellis Fjord, Antarctic Ocean - #181 | ecosystem: Environmental > Aquatic > Marine > Unclassified | place: Southern Ocean | collected 2014-10-08
CTTGAGATCAGTGACGTGCTCTATGCCGGCGGTACGCTGAAAATAAGCCTGATCAACGGTTACACCCCCGGCAACACGACTTTCGACATTTTCGATTTTCTCTCCGCTGATGGGACGTTTGCGACCGTGAACCTGGACGACGCGCTCGGTGCATCCGCCTGGGACCTGACTCAACTCTACGTGACCGGCGAAATCACCTTTATACCCCCGCCTACGGGTACGTTGATTTATATTTGGTAATCATATACGAGATGTCGGTTCGCTCGGACAAACATGGACATGGCCGGGGACTGATACTCTCATACTATTGAATTCACCAATACGCCCTGTTTCATGAGTTGCGTTGACAGGCAATTGTAATCCAAATTATCTACATCACCATCGGTCTGTATCGCAGCAATAGCTGTTGCCGACTACCAATTGATACGGTCAAGATTTATCGTCTGGAAAGAGATAAATATGCACTGAAAACAGTTTAATGCAGGACAGGATACAAAACTTATTCGATTTAAAAATTGCGTACTGGAAAATGCTTCAATTAAATATTATGGTGGTTCTGAAGTGAAAGTGATAATTCAAAATTGCAAGGGAACCTTAAAGGGAGTGGGTAAGGAGAAAAAATGTATAAATTACGAGTAATGGTTTTATTAGCGATGCTTATCACGTTTCCGGTCTTGTCTGTTCATGGTAAACTGGTAAAATTTATGGTGGGCTGGCCTTTTGAAAATAATATGGTTCTTCAACGGGGTTGTGAAGTTCCTGTAAGAGGAACCGCGAAACCCGGTTCTGATATAGCAGTAGCATTCCATGGACAAAAAGTGAAAACCACAGCCGACAGTGACGGAAAATGGAAAATTTTTCTTGAGCCGATGAAAGCAGGAGGCTCTTTTGTAATGAAGATAAACAATGGAGCGGAGCAAATCGTATATAAAAATATTATGCTTGGTGATGTGTGGTTTTTGTCGGGGCAGTCAAATATGCAGTTTCTGGTCAGCAAGTTTACAGGTTCCGCAAAATGGCTTAAAGACGCCAATTATCCAGATATCCGTTTATCCACTATCGTCACAAAATATCCTCCGGAAAGGCCAGTATGGAAAGAGTGTACCCTTGCAAGCGCTAAAGATTTTTCAGCGTTGGGATTCTTATTCGGAAGAGAGAGATATAAAAACAAAAAAGTTTCAATTGGTTTACTGTGCGCGCTCTGGATGGTTCTACAATAAGTCGATGGATGAGTCATGACTCGCTTATGACAATTCCTTATGAGGCGAAAAAATATTAAATAGGGCTTACTGTTTAATGTGATATTGCGTATATTTTTGTACTAAGACGTGTTAGCCTTTAGTTCTCTAAAGGTAACTCGTTGCAGTGCAAAAAGATGCGTGATATCGCATTACAAATGAATAAATTACATGAACTTTATATTAAAGTTCATATGCAAGCTTTTTGGCCAAAACATGCCAAAACCCTTGCACTTCTAGTGCATTGTGCATAGTATAACATATTGTCAACCCACAGTTTATGAATTGAACAGGAAGCCCTAAATATCTACAGGAATATTCCGGTTTCGTAAAGATTCAGAAGCACCACAACCACAAGCAACTGCATTTCTTGAATCGAGTAAAGTTGCTCCGGGCACTTCGTTGCCAGCGATATACTCGATGAACGATTTTATCATTTTTGAATCGGCTCCGCCATGTCCGCTGCCGTCTTGAGGGGGCTCTCTGTAGGTAACATCGCCCTCCAGTCTAAATGTGTCCTTTCGGTTAGTCCAAACCTGAATGGTCGCATCGCCGCCAATATCTCCATAGTTCTCCAAACGTCCCTTATTGCCGATGACTGTGTAGTTTCTGCAGGAGTCGGGTGTGTAAAAGCATTGTTGATACGATGCCTGAATTCCGTTCTCGAGCTCCATATGAATCATGTTATGGTCTTCTATGTCTATTTTCGCACTGAAATCTTTCTCCTCGGATGGTGGCCAGTTTTTCTCTCGATCCTCGTAAACCGGTGGAGGTGTTCCAGGATTGCGGCGTGGAAGCTTGTCATATACGCTCAACTTGCCAAATGCGCATACCCTTTTCGTATATGCACCCGCCAACCAATGAATTATGTCTATATCGTGCGCGCCTTTTTGTAGTAGTAGACTATTGACATGCTCACGTTCCGAATACCATTTTTGGAAGTAGCCGGCACCATAGGATACAAAATGTCTGACCCATATCGCCTGAATTTCACCTATAACTCCCGAGTCCACTATCTCCTTCATTTTGTTGGTGAACCACATATGTCTCATATTGTGTCCAATCATCAATTTAACTCCACACTCCTCCGCAGTTGAGATTATCCTGTCGCAGCTATCTACACTGATAGACAACGGTTTTTCCAGAAAAACAGGGAGTCCACACTTCATCGCATATATTGCATGCTCTTCGTGGAAATGGTCGGGTGTCATAACCATCACCGCATCAAGATTTTCTTTCTCGATCATCTCCTTATAGTCAAGATACCCGTTAACCTCTTGTTGGAACTCCTTGCTATATTCTTGCTTAAAAACTTCTAATTTTTCGTTATCAACATCCGTGCCTGCGACGATTTCGGCGTCAAGCCCGTCGGAATGGCATTGCTTTGCAATTCTTGCCCGTCCCAGACATCCAATCAATCCAAATCTTAATTTACTCATTTACCTCTCCTGTTCTTTTTAACTGGTTATGTCAAAACCTTTTTCTGGTTTAAATTTCTAAAAAATATTAAATACTTAAAGAGCCTCTTTCATAAGTCAAATCAACTTGTGTTTTTTCTGACAAAAAGCTCATAAAATAGTTAAAAGAATGGGTATTCATGGTATAATTATACCTTATAAAACCAAATATAAGGAATACCCATTTATGAGAACTATAGCAGAAATTATTGGAGGTGCACAAGCACTTTTGCCATTAAATTAGGTTCTTTATAAATTATTGTGAGTAAACAAATCTTTTTTATTGACTGCTTCATGCGTGTCGCAGAATGGTAACGCAACGATCTTCGTTGCAAGTGCAAAGGGGTAACGCATGCTTTTCAGCTTGCAAGTTCAAGAAGGAACGCTAATGACGCAGATTAAGCGGATTCCCATGGATATGTAAAAATATATCTTTGGGATTCTGTCAAATTTGTATTCCCCATTGATATATAGGGCTTACTGTTTAATGTGAGATTGCGTATATTTTTGTATTAAGATGATTTCGCCTTTAGCTCGCTAAAGGTAACTCATTGCAGTGCAAAAAGATGCGTGATATCGCATTAAATATTCATAAATCACACGAACTTTATATTAAAGTTCATCTGCAAGCTTTTTTGCATAAATGTTCTAAAACCTTGCACTTTAGTCTGCAAAACAAAGTATTAATATTTGCCACTAAGTTAGTTATGAATTAAACAGGATGCCCTATATAAGCTTGCTAGTATAAAACGCTTACAACCTTGAAGGTTGTGCTACCTTGTCGCAGAATGGTAGCAAATAAATATAAAACACCCACAAAGTTTTGTGAAGAACCTATTATTATTTGTTTACAAAAAAATTTTATCTCTTTTGCGAAATACCATTTGCATTTATCTGAAAAAAAGGTATACTTATTCTTTATAACAAAATAAGTATATAAATTTATAGCTAAATAGAGGTTTGTTAATGCTTTTAGAAAAACAAGTGAAAGGAAGGATGATTTCGAATTTTTATCATAACAGGATATTGGAAATCATTTATAGAGAACCTTCCATTTCCCGAGAGAGAATTGCACAGAAGACAGGATTGGGTGCGTCAATTATCTATCGTCATGTAAAGGAGTTGAAAAATAGAAGGATAATCGGAGAGTCAGGTCAGAGAGAATCAGAAGGTGGAAGACGGACAGAACTATTATCAATAAATCCCAAAGGTGGTTACTTGATAGGTGCATCGATTAGAAAAGATAAATTAATTTGTGTATTGAGTGATTTATCTGGAAAGATTTTGCAATCTATGTCTGAAGAATTAGAAACGGTTGATAAGGTCAGGTCAATTGTTTCTCAATTGAGTAAAGGGATTAATAAAATCATCAAAAATGGTGGATTTTCATTAAGTCAGATTTATGGAGTAGGAGTAGGTACTCCTGGGGTACTTGATGTTGACCGAAAAATTGGTATTGCCAATATTCATGTTAATGACTGGCGCAATATCCCGATCAAGGAGATGATCCAGACGGAGATAAACCTTCCGGTTTTTTTGGAAAATAATAATAATTTGACAGCGTTGGCAGAAAACAGGTTCGGGCAGGGCAAAGGCATCAGTAGTTTTCTTGCTCTTGATATTAGTTTTGGTATTGGTATGGGAGTGTTTCTAGATGGACACCCTTATATTGGAACTCAGGGCAGAGCAGGAGAAGTAGGGCATATTCAGCTCGACCCTGACGGACCTTTCTGTACCTGTGGAAATCGTGGTTGCTTAGAAAGTTTGGTCTCTATTCCTTCACTTGTAAGGCAGGCCAAAGAAGCAATTAGTCAGGGTGTTGTTAGTGAAATAGTTCAGCTTGCCAATAATAATATCGACAATATTGAGATTGAAATGATTTATGAGGCAATGCATAAACATGACAAATTGGCAATCAATCTTATGCAGAAAGCAGCAGATAATATAGGTTTGGTTATAGGAAATATTGTAAATCTTTTGAATCCGGAAATAATTATTTTAGGAGGTGAAATCAACAAAGCAGGTCAGGAGTTTCTTGATATGCTCAATCAATCTACCGAAAAAAACAAATTTTTGCCTGATACACATTTTAAAACGGTGTATTCAAAACTTTCTTACCCACAATCTGTTGCTATGGGAGCAATCGCTTTGGTTCAGAAAAAAATATTTATAGATAATGAAATTAATATACTGGAGATTTAAAAATGAATTTATTTAAAGAAATTGAAGAACTTGCATTTAAAACGGGTGCAAAAGTAGTAGGCGTAGCTCCATCTGAAAGGTTTGAGAATGCTCCTGAAGTATATAAGCTGAAATCATTCATCCCGGATGCGAAAAATGCAATTGTTGTTGGGGTACATTACCCTGACGCATGTGTGGAATTCTGCGGCAATGATGATCCACAGAAAATGGGAGCTTATGGAATAGCCCAGGTTGATATGAATATTCTTTTGGATATGCTGTCGTTTCGAATAGCTAAATTGCTTGATAATAGGGGATTTTCTGCTGTTTCATTCAGTACCTCGCATATATGGCGCTATAATCCATTTGGAGAGATAGATCGTTGTTTTACTCCAGATTTTCCTCACCGTCATGGTGCAGTTGCGGCTGGTCTAGGAGAGTTTGGTTGGAATGGTCTAGTTATTAATGAAAAATATGGTGCACGTATTAGATTTAATACTATTATTACGAATGCTGATTTGCCGGCAACGCCAATGTATGACGGTCCTGAATTATGTGATAAATGCATGAAGTGCGTCACCTCTTGCCCAATGGATACATTTCGTAAGGAGGTAGATGGGAAAGATAAAGTTATTATAGGAGATCGCACATTTGAGTTCCCCCTCACCAACAAATGGCGTTGTGCATGGGCCGAACATTTCGCACTAGATCTAAAAATGGATATTCCAGATAAAATTGATGCTGAAAGCGTAATGAAAGCAAAGCATAGTTCAGGGGTTTACGGGGGCGAGATGGGCAACTGTTTGCGTCATTGTTTGCCAAAACCGTTACGAGTTAAGAGAAGTGATCAGACTGATGTATTTCAAAGAAAAAAATGTGACCAGAAAGATGTGAACAAGCTGAAAGATGTCTTGAGTAAAAAAATTGGTGCCAATATGGATTTTTTCTCCTGCGTTCCTGTTGAGAAACTTCCTGTTGAAATTAATTGTGATATTTTACCTGATACAAAATCAATAATTTTAATCGGATACGCATTTCCAAAAGATTTACCAGATGTTGAAGTATACAAGCACATAGGGCATCTTCCTGATAATATTGATGATGCGTATGTATTCGCAAAAGAGGAAACAGAACGGATTGTTGGAGTGGCTGGATTGGAAGCAGCGATGATTGCTGAAGAGCATGGATATGAAGCTATGCCTCGTACCGAAGTATCTCCGGCAAGAATAGCTTCAATAAGTGGTTTTGGTGAATTTTCAGGAGATGGCAGAGTTTTCAAAACCCCTGAATTCGGTACAAATCAAATATTTGTGGCAGTGTTGACAACTGCACCATTGCCATATTTTGTTCAAAAAGCAGAAACTAAAACAACTGTAAAGCTAAAACGTAATGATTTGGAGAGTGTAGCTAAGGATCAGGGAGCTGACATGTTTGGTGTAACGTCTCTGGAAAGGCTGGATAGTTTTCCTGCTATTAAGCAACTGAGAGAATTTTATCCTGATGCGAAAAACGCAATTGTTATCGGTATGCATTATCCTGACGCTTATTTAAAAGAGTGTTCCGGAGCATCAATGGGAGCACTGGGAGCATACTCTTTCAGTCAGTACCAAACTCACCGAGAACTAGGCTTTATTGTGCTTGATTTGTGTAAGAAACTTTCTAGTTCAGGAAAGATGGGGATCCCTCTTCTTGACCTTTGCCAGAGTGCATCAAAGGCACTTAATGTCCGTGGCACTCCTCCAGCAGGAACTCCTATGGATAGAGGAATGATAGGATTGTTGCCGTTTGCGTTTATTCCCGATGCTCGCAGTAATCGCTTTGCCGCTGTTGCAGCAGGATTAGGTGTACTTGGATATAATGGCACGGTTCTGACACAGCAATATGGACCACGTCAGCGATTCATCTGCATTTTAACAGATCTGGATATTGAACAGGATGCTGTTCAGGATTTTGACCCGGGTTGCGCAGATTGCAGACAATGCCTGACGGCTTGTCCTACTAAGGCACTTCATCTTAACGAAGAAAGCGAGTTTAGTGTTGGAGATAAAAAATTCACTATACCTACACTTGATCAGCCGCGCTGTGATTGGGCTGTCAGATTTGGACTCTCTGCCAAAGAGGGAATGGAATGTTTAGGATCTACGACAGATATCGAACCTCCGGAAAAGATAACTTTGGAAGAGATAAGCAAGGCGTTTGATAAAAGGGATTCATTGCAGGATCATTTTGCTTCGGTCATGGAACCATGCATAAAAATATGCCCTGCACCATTTTCCTCCTAGAAAAAGCAATATAGAATATCCTTCTAAGAGAAAACACGGGGATATCCTGCAATATATTTGTATAAATTATCGAATAAAAAAACAGAATATATGGAGATGAAAATGAAAATTAATCATACAAAGAGATGGATGATAATGTTGGTGATTCTCACGGTAGCAGGCGCGTGGAATATTGCTCAGGCTACACCAAAATTGTCTGGTATCTTCACCAGTGACATGGTACTACAACGGGATAAAGCTGTACCAGTTTGGGGCTGGGCAGAACCGGGTGAAGTGGTTACGGTTGCTTTTGCTGGGCAGAAGCTCTCTGCGGTTGCCGATTCTTACGGGCGGTGGAAGTTGATTTTTAAAGGCATGCCTGCTTCCAGCGAAGGTAGAGAATTTACACTTAGCAGCGACCGCACCAAGAAGCCGGTTATTCTCAGTAATGTTGTGGTTGGTGATGTCTGGATCTGTTCAGGACAATCCAATATGGAATGGCCTGTGAGTAATACGCTCAACGCAAAAGAAGAGGCTGCGTCCGCTAATACCCCTCTTATTCGTCACTTCAAAATCAGGCATACCACAGCTGGTCTCCCCAGACAGAATATCCGTAGTAAATGGATTAAGTGTTCACCACAGACGGTAAAGGAATTTACCGCTGTAGGCTATTACTTTGGTCGAAGACTCCACCAGAAGCTCAAGGTTCCCATCGGACTTATCGGTTCAAATTGGAGCGGAACCTTGATTGAGCCTTGGGTTGCTCCTGAAGGATTCCGGAGAGTACCCGAATTGGCTCGTCTTTCTAAACGCATTGACGCAACCCTACCAACGACTCCTACAGGGAAGCTTGCATTCTTGAAAACGCTGAAAGCAATGCGCGACTGGATTCCCCTGATGGAAGAAGCAGTGAAGGCAGGCACTCCGTGTCCACCTAAACCTATGTTACCGGCGACTACCAGTACAAGTAGCCCAAGTAATCCTACCTCTATTTATAACGCCATGATCCATCCACTCATTCCCTTTGCTATACGTGGGGTTATCTGGTATCAGGGCGAGCAAAACGGTCAAGAAGGCATAACTTACTTCCATAAAATGCGTGCTCTTATCGAGGGATGGCGGGAACTATGGGGAGAAGGCGATTTTCCGTTTTATTTTACCCAACTCGCAAACTTTCACGCACCTACCACTGATCCTGCCGGAGGTAATGGCTGGGCGAAGTTGCGCGAAGCGCAACGCCACTGTTTGACACTACCCAATACTGGGATGGCGGTTACGATTGATATCGGTAACGCCAAGAATATTCACCCCAAAAACAAGCAGGATGTAGGCAGTCGTCTAGCGAGGTGGGCTTTGGCCGGAGAATACGGGCAGAAGCTTGTTCCTAGCGGCCCGCTCTACAAAGGGCACAATATTGAAGGCAATGCTATCCGGTTATCCTTTAATTATGTTGGCAGTGGACTTATGGTTGGAGTGAAGAAGGGAGTTGAGCCAACGGTAGAAGTGGTTGGAGAAAAGCTGGCCCAATTTGCCATCGCCGGAGCTGATAAGAAGTGGTATTGGGCTGAAGGTAAGATCGATGGAGCCAGTGTAATCGTGTCAAGTGATAAGGTTGCGAAGCCGGTTGCTGTCCGTTATGCTTTCCGCATGAACCCGAATGGGTGCAATCTTTACAACCGTGAGGGGCTTCCTGCCAGCCCGTTTCGAACGGATGATTGGTAAAAAGGAGAACAAAGTCCAACTATGTTTTTACTTGGTGGAGCTCGGGTAAACCTTTAACAATAGAGCGTACACACGGCCGGGGGCGGGAAAAACTTTGTTTTCATGTTTACCTGTTCCCCAAGCGTGAATCACTCAATTGGATATAAATTCTTCTATAATCATTATTTTGTTGTCAAATATCATTTTCTTCCATACAATGCCCCTAAATAATTTTTAGGGAAAAAATTTAATGGACGAAATAAAATTAATACCACAAGATGAGCTAGACAACAGGCTCAAAGCTTTCAGGCTAAATATGACAGATTATGACCCGGAGTGGTCTCTTGCCGTCATCATGTCAAAAGTCAATTTATATTATTTCACCGGAACTTTACAAAATGGTGTACTGATTATACCCAGAGACAAACCAGCAACATTCTTTGTGCGTCGAAGTTTTGAGAGAGCTATGATGGAATCAAGCTTTGATGACATCAGAAGCATGACGAGTTTTAGGGATATTCCTTCAAATTTCTGGACAACAAAAGATGCATATATAGAAACAGAACGTATCCCCCTAGCCCATTATGCAAGGCTAAATAAATATTCAAATTTTGAAAATATAAAGTCGGTTGATAATATTGTTTTGAAAACAAGGTCCATAAAAAGCAAGTTAGAAATTGATTTTATGAGACATGCCGGAAGCATACAAGCTGATATTATGGAGAATATTGTTCCCAATGTTTTGCGTACAGGTATGACCGAGACGGATCTTGCAAGCCATATTCAACAGGCTTTTCTTCAGCAGGGTTGCCATGGTGTATGCAGAGTCCGCTCCTTTGGCGGCGAACTATATCTAGGTCAGGTTTGTTTTGGAGAGTCAGCTCTATATCCAAATCCATTTAATGGACCAGGTGGTGTGCGTGGGTTGTCCCCTGCCGCTCCTTTCTTTGCTTCGCATAAACGAAAACTAAAAGATGTTGATATAATTTCTGCGGATTGCGGGGCAAACTTTCATGGTTACCATACTGATAAAACTGTTACATACGCATATGGAGCACCATTATCTGAAAAAGCAATGGATGCACAAAAAAGATGTTTAGAAATACAACTTGAAGCCAGAGATATGCTCAAGCCAGGGGTGGTTGCAGAAGAAGTTTATAAATCTATTATTGCAAAGCAACCAAAAGATTTTCTTGATTCATTTATGGGTATAGGTTCTTCTCAAGTTAAGTTTCTTGGGCATGGAGTCGGACTTGAGATTGACGAATTTCCAGTAATAACATCTAAATGGCCAGATTTAATTGAAGAAAACATGGTTATTGCTATTGAACCCAAATCTTGGATTGCCGGAGAAGGAAATGTAGGAACAGAAAATACATTTTTAATAACTCCAAGTGGTGGTGAATCTATTACCGGAAATGAAAATTCATTTATTAACGTGAGCAGTTGCGGAACAATTGATAGAACAATTGCAGAACATGCAAAGCATGGGGAACGGTAGAGGAACAATGGTGAATGCGTAAATTAAGGAAGTCGCTTCCTAATGTTATCTATGATGTCCGCGCCGAGGCGACGCGGCTACAGAAAAAACCAATGGCAAATGGTGGGAAAGCTCTTATTACAGCTCCAGAGGAGCGACAGAATATAGCCACGGGTGTAAACCCGTAGAGAAATAACACGAGCAACGCTCGCTCCTGCCCACGGCAGTGTCAGTCGTAGATTGAAGTATCGAAGACGAGGCTAACAACTAAAAACTAACAACTAACAACGATTTCTATGACCTTAGAACTAAAGGTAATGTCAATAATTGTATGAAAATATTTTTCCGCTCACAGAGCGGACACTACATTACTTGCTAATAACGTTAGTTGTAAAAAATGTAGCGTCGATTCTATGAATCGAATTTATATGGGTGCAGGCTCAGCCTGCAAACTTTTGGCAGTACCACGAATAACAAGAAAGAAAACACAAATGAATATGAAAACAATATTAACGATGGCAACGACAGCAGCATTAACGGGAACAGTTCTGGCAGGTAACACAACAATTGATAATATTATTAAACAATACTCAAAAATCAATTCAGTATCGTGCGTTGTATCAAGAACAATAACTTTCAAAGAACTCGAAACACGCCTATTAAGCAGAGTATATTATGAACGCCCCAACAAACTGCATGTGCAACAAACAGTTCCGCTTCAAAGAAGAATAGTTTGTGATGGAACAAACTTCTTCTATTACATCAAAGGGGATCCCAAGGGATATTCCCAGCCAGTAGATAAACTTTCTGAAAAACAGATTGTCGAATTACAAAAAATACCTGGTTCATCTGAAGACATATTGTATCGGTTAGTTGACTTGAAACCAAAAGAACTGCCCGGAAATAAAGAATTTCCCACACAACTTTCATATACAACAACAAATAACTTTAATATTATTATTTTAATAGATGAAAAAGAATTAATTAAAAAAATTAATTTTTTTGAAGACAAAGAACATACAAAACTAACTTCCACTTATGAATATAGTAACTTTATAGAAGCCATACCGGGTGTTTTTGTTCCAACAACTCATAGAATGACTATAAACATTAATGATAAACAAAGAACTGAAACCGCAAAATTTTCTCACTATAAAGCAAATGGACCGATACCGCAGTCTCTGTTTAATGCAAAACCATTTTTTAAAGGTGTTGAATTCGTAGACACTTTCAAGAAGATTTATGAGGAATAAGCACTTAAAGTTCTGTCGATATGACTATGGACAATTTAGTTCGTATTTCAGCTATGCAGCCGGATCCGTCGTGGTACCAGTCGCACTTGTAGCAATTTCACAACAGCTTGGCTTCTCTTTAGAAAAAGGAGGCATGACTGCTGGTGGAGCATTGCAGGTTGCAAGAACAATATCAATGATATTTATGATGTTAGTCTGTGGTTTTTTGGGTGGACGATTTGGAAAGAGGGTTACTCTAGGCTACTCTGTTCTTGCAATGGGACTTGGCATAGGCCTTTGTGCAATAGCGCCAAACTACTCTATTCTATTTATAGCAATTCTAATAGCTGGACTGGGCGAAGGTGTTATAGAGGGACTGGCAACCCCTTTTACACAAGACTTGCATTTGCATGAGGAACCTGGCAGATACATTATTGTCTCCCATGGATTCTGGTCAGTTGGCATTTTTGTTACAGTTCTTTTAACAGGTTGGCTTATGCTCATTGGAGTATCGTGGCGATATATCATAGGTGGCGTTGCAGCTTGCGGAATTATTACATCAATGATTTTTCTACTGCCTGCAAGAAAAGGACATAAACATCCTGAACATAAAGATATCGTCAAACCTAAGGTTATTATTCAGCAGACAAAGGAAATAATACGAAAACCGCGATTCTGGATTTTCTTTACAGCAATGTTTTTTGCCGGCGGAGGAGAATTTTGTTTAACATTCTGGAGTGCAAGTTACATACAAATAAATCTTAACTCAACAGTGTGGGCTGGTGGTTTAGGTACAGCCATGTTCGCATTTGGCATGTTCATAAGTCGAACCAGCCAAGGATACCTTGTCAGACAAAAACACATCAACATTGTTGTCTTATATGTCGCTATTCTTGGAGTTATATCATCAATATTCCTTCAGCATACCATGAATCTTACTCTTTTCTTTATAATATTAACAATATGTGGAATAGCCACAGGTCCATTATGGCCAAGTATTCAAAGTTACGCAGCAGATTGTCTGAACGAAACAGACTCAACAATGGTTTTTATTTTACTATCCTGTGCGGGTGTTCCGGGCTGTGGCGTATTTACCCTGACAATGGGAATAATAGGTGATAATTATGGACTGGACAAAGCTCTCGTTCTTATACCAATCTGCTTTTCTGTCATTGCCTTAATTTTTATAATCGACTTTCAGATGCAAAAAAGAAAGAATAGCTTCTTAAAATTAAAAAAAACAAACCCATAAATCATTAGATTTCTAGTTGAGGGTATCAACATGAGTTTCAATCAATAGAATTAAGGATTGAATTATGTTTTATCACCTTTTGGGTGATAAACAGAAAATATATATTTTCCCAGCTACTACCTTCTGGACTTTAATTTGTAATTTCAGAGTGAATTGTTGTAGTAGTGGCTGGGCTACAGTACGGTGTAAGGGGTACAGAAGCTAAGCTGTAGCGGCGATGGCTCATCGCCGAACACTATAAGGTCTCAACCAGAAAAACAATGAGGGAATAATATATAAACATATTTGCTTGATTTGATTACATTTTTAAACTATATTACTTAGTAAATTCATGTTAATAAAGAGAGATATAATGAACAAAAGAGATTACTTAAATTTATTTCAAAATACAGGAGAAATAACCGCACTCCTAGCAAATAATAATGACATATCAATGATGGTACAGCAGATGGCAGAAATGCTTGCTGAGCAGTTTTCCGCAAATGTATGTTCAATATATCTTTTAAATGATGAAACCGAAGAACTAATTCTTAATGCGACATATGGACTCAAAAAGTCGGCAATAGGAAATGTTAAACTCAAATTAGGAGACGGACTTGTTGGTTTGGTGATGCAAACAGGAGAGCCAATTATAGAAAACTATGCAAGCCAAAATCCTAACTTCCAATATATACCTGAAATTGGTGAAGAAGCATTTGACTCATTTATAGCCATACCAATAATACGTGGTGCTGACAAGATTGGTGTGCTTGTACTACAAAGACTTGAAACGAATCACTTTGTTGACGATGATATCATTGCCCTAGAAGCTGTTTCTGCTCAGCTTGCAAGCATGATAGAAACCGCAAAA
>Ga0307987_1001319_pt1 | contig 13639 bp, 13 predicted proteins | sample EllFjometagen181_FD_203157 | JGI IMG/M metagenome (GOLD analysis project Ga0307987, IMG submission 203157) | Marine microbial communities from Ellis Fjord, Antarctic Ocean - #181 | ecosystem: Environmental > Aquatic > Marine > Unclassified | place: Southern Ocean | collected 2014-10-08
CGGTTATAAATAATACCGGCATCCCGCCCAGCAAAGCGAATGAAGCGCTGGTGACAAAATTTGTCGCCCCGGGTCCAAGGGTGGAAAGGCAGACGCCGGGTTTGCCGGTGAGTCTTCCATATGTTGCAGCCATAAAGCCTGCTGCCTGCTCGTGACGAGTAAGAATCAACCGGATTGTTGAATTCCTAAGCGCATCAAGGAAAAGGAGATTTTCTTCGCCGGGAATTCCGAAAATATATTCAACCCCTTCATTTTCAAGACATTTGATAAAGAGTTTTGCTCCGTTCATTTTCAAGTATCCTTATTGGGGCTGATTTTATTATTTTCGTTCATGATCTTTCTCAATACATACGGCAAAATGCCGCCGTTTTCAAAATAATCAACATCGACTTCGGTATCGAGCCTTACGACGACTTCAAATTTGGTTGTCGTGCCGTCTTCTTTAACAGCTTTTACCTGTAAAACCTTTCTCGGTTCCATGTCCTCAATTCCGGTGATGAAAAAAGATTCCGCCCCATCCAGGCTGAGACTTTCCCAGCTTTCATTCTCTTTAAATACCAGCGGCAATACACCCATCCCCACAAGGTTGCTTCTGTGAATACGTTCAAGCGACTGGACAATCACAGCTTTTATTCCCAGAAGGCCGGTTCCTTTAGCGGCCCAGTCCCTCGACGAACCGGTCCCGTATTCCTTTCCTCCCATCACGATCAACGGAATGCTCTGATCCATATATTTCATGGCCGCGTCATAGACATACATCTCCTCTCGGCCAGGGAATTTTATTGTAAAACTGCCCTCTTTGGGCGACACGAGTTCATTTTTTATCCTTATATTGCCAAACGTACCCCGCATCATGATTTCATGGTTGCCCCTCCTGGAGCCGTATGAGTTAAAATTTTCTTTATGGATGCCATGATGCAGCATGTATCTTCCCGCGGGATAATCTTCGGGAATAGCCCCGGCTGGTGATATGTGATCGGTCGTAACGGTATCCGCCAGCATCAGAAGTGCGTGGCCATTCTGTAAATCGGAAGGGATTTTTAGCCCGGAGGTAAAGTCGTCAAAGTAGGGTGGCTTTCTGATATACGTGGAATGTGTATCCCAGGCAAATGTTGTACTCTTCGTAATGTCAAGATGCTGCCACAACGGATCACCGTCAAAAATTCTGGCATATTCTTTTTGATAAAATTCCGATTTTACATGGTTTTTTACGAGTATTTCAATGTTTTCCGCTGATGGCCATAAATCGTGAAGGTAGACAGGATCACCCTTTTCATCAAACGAGACCGGTTCTTTCGTTAAATCGATATCAATCCTTCCGGCAATGGCAAAAGCGATCACCAGCATGGGGGAAGCCAGGTAGTTCGCCCTGATACGCTGATGTATTCTTGCCTCAAAATTTCTGTTACCGGAAAGAACGGATGCAACCGTCAGATCGTTTTTAACGATGATCTTTTCAATCTCAGGATCGAGCGGTCCGCTGTTTCCGATGCAGGTCGTGCACCCAAAACCCGCCACGTGGAACCCGAGCGCTTCAAGATACACCATGAGATTTGCGTCAATCAGATAGTCTTTAACGACACGGGATCCTGGCGCAAAGGAAGTTTTTACCACAGGATTTGTCTCTATTCCCTTTTCAACGGCATTCTTCGCCAGAAGACCGGCGCCCATCATGGCATATGGATTGGATGTGTTTGTGCAGGATGTAATAGCGGCTATCACGATACTGCCGTCACCGAGATTGACGGTTTTTTTCCCGAGATTGACGGCATATGTTTCCGTACTCACCGGCTTGCAGGTACTGGACCGTATGGTCTGGCAGCCGGATTCATCGAAAAATTGAGACATGGGGATAACGTCTTCATCCGCATCATATTCACATCCGATAATTCCGGCGAAGCTCTTTTTTACAACATCCAGGCAAAGCCTTTGCTGGGGTTTTGCCGGCCCGGCAATCGACGGTGTGACGGTTGAAAGATCCAATTCAATAACCTTGGTATATTCCGGCGTTTCCTTCCCCGTATAAAACAACCCCGTCGCTTTGGTATAACGTTCCGTGATTTCCGCTTGTTCTTTCCGGTTAGTCATGTTCAGATATTTGACTGTTTTTTGATCCACCGGGAAAAATCCTATGGTTGCACCATATTCCGGCGCCATGTTGGCAACGGTTGCCCTGTCCGGTACATTGAGCCTCTCCATACCCGGACCGAAAAACTCCACAAATTTTTCAACCACATTAAGCTTTCTTAAACGCTCGGTTATGGTAAGCACCAGATCCGTGGCGGTTATGCCAGGTCCCAGGTTTCCGGTCATTTTTACGCCGATGACTTCAGGAATAGACATGTAATACGGCTGACCCAGCATTACGGCTTCAGCTTCTATTCCGCCCACACCCCAGCCGAGGATACCCAGCCCGTTTATCATGGTCGTGTGAGAATCGGTACCCACCACCGTATCCGGATATGCCAACGTTTTTTGTTCGTTTCTAACGGTGATGATCACCTGCCCGAGATATTCAAGGTTCACCTGATGACATATCCCCGAACCCGGCGGAACTACCTTGAAATTATCAAAACTCTGCTGCGCCCATTTCAGCAGACAATATCTCTCTTTGTTTCTCTGAAATTCCTTTTCCATATTTTGGGACAACGCATCCGCCGTGCCGGAATAATCGATTTGCACTGAATGATCGATTATCAGATCGACCGGAACCAAAGGATTGATGGCATTTGGATCGCCCCCCAGGTCTTTTACAGCGTCCCGCATAGCCGCCAGATCGACGACCGCAGGCACGCCGGTAAAATCCTGCATCAGAACACGGGCGGGATGATACGGTATTTCGACGGGGTTTTCATAGGTTCGTTTCCACCCGGCAATATGTTTCAAATCCTCCCATCGGACGACTCGCCCGTCCAGTTTCCGTAAAAGATTTTCAACCAGAATTCTTATGGAAAAAGGAAGCCGCCCGATATCGGCTATTTCTTTTTCCTCGAGCATGGTTATATCTGAAACCGTGTAATCGGTTCCCCGGATTTTAATCTGCCTTATAAAGTCTTTTGGATTCATGATTGACTCCCTTCAGGTTAATGGTCTAGACCACACGCAGTCGGCAAATCTGAAGAATGGACTACGATGTTAACAACTTTGTCGTGACATCCAACGGATCCTTATAATAATAAACATTTCAACGGTTTATATTTTCCTATGCATGACGGAAAGAAGGCCCACCCAGACAAAACCGATTGCATAAATGAACAGGAAGGGACGTAATAAATGAAGGTTGGCCCTTGTATAGAAAAGAATTCCCGAGAGACACCAGAGTCCGATTAGGATTTCCACTAAAAATAAGGCATTTATTGGGGGGCGGTAACGTTTTTTTAATTTACTGCCCTGTTTTGGTGTTCTGATAAACTCGCTTTTTTTCCCAAAGAGGGCCTCCATAACGGCCCGAGTATTGCTGATTGCCAGACCGCAGCCAAAAGGTATCAGCAGGGGGAGGTAGAGAAGCTTTTTAGTCCATCCGTCACCTGCCCGACTTTCAGCTACAAAGTAGAGCCTTGATGGGCCTGTTGAGGCTATAATGAGAGCCATGATCAGGGCAATAAAGGCCGGCGTGGAAATCTGAATGTCTGTGGCAAGCAGAAGAATTGGTGATAGAAGGGCAAGATATGCCATAAGGGGATGTATCAGATAGTGCGTCATGTGAAGCGTTGCCTGGACCTTACAAAAACCGCTGAACCCGGAACGCCAGACACGTGGCAGAAGCTTTATGGCCGTTTGAATGGAGCCTTTTGCCCATCTGAACTGCTGGTTTTTAAAGGCATTGATATCTTCCGGGATCTCGGCAGGAGCGACAAGGTCCAGGACATAACGACACTTCCAGCCTGCAAGCTGCATGCGATAGGAAAGGTCCATATCTTCAGTAAGGGTATCCTCCTGCCAGTTTCCTGCATCCTCAATGGCCTTTTTTCTAAGGACGCCGGCCGTCCCATTGAAATTCATCATAAGCCCATTCCAGTTCCGGGCCGATTGTTCCACCATAAAATGTCCGTTGATGCCAATAGATTGAAGTCTGGTTATGAGGCTTTGATCCGCATTCAAATGGGTCCATCGGGCTTGAACAAGACCTAAACCGTGATCCATGACAAAAAATGGCACGGATTTTTGAAGGAAGTCTCGTGGGGGAACAAAATCTGCGTCAAATATGGCGATTAATTCTCCCCTTGCCCGTTCCATGCCGTACCTGAGAGCGCCCGCCTTAAACCCTTTGCGGCCGGGACGGGTGATATGACTGATGCTGACGCCCCTGTCTTTGAGGGCCTTGACTTTCTTCGCAACAATTTTGAGGGTTTCATCCGTGGAATCATCCAGGACTTGAATTTCGTGTCTGTCCGGGGGGTAATCAAATGAGGCAACCGCATCGATAATCCGCTCTGCCACGTTCAATTCATTATAAATCGGGATCTGAGTGGTTATAAAGGGGAGTCTCTGTGTATCCTCATGGGCACAAAAATCCTCCAGAATCCTTTGATCCTCTCTGCTTCGCTGGTTGAACCGCCTTTTGAAAAGATGAATCATCACGTGGCAGTTCAGTCCGTAGAGCATGAGCAAAAAGCAGGCCGCCAGGTAAGTTATAAGAATAATTTGGGATAGAAAATTCATTCGGTTACGTTTGTTCTAATTCAAGAGCGCAAGATGCAGCCCCCAGCAGGGCCGTTCTGTCATTCAAGATGACCCTGACAGGTATTTGTTCCAGAAGATCTTTAAACCTGCCCTTGTTTGTAAATGCCTCCATGAAAGGGCCTTCCTTCAATACGGATAGAATCTTAGGGGGGATACCACCTCCGAGGTAGATGCCCCCGGTGGTCATACCGGTCAAGGCCAGATTCCCGGAAACCGCCCCCAAGATCGACACAAACATGTTCAGCACTGCAACGCACAAGGGATTTTTCTCATTTATTGCAGCTTCGGTAATGACCCTGGCAGAATCCATCTCTTTAATTTTTCCGGCCAGCCATGCCGGTTCTCTGTGCCGCTCGGAGTCTTTTATCCACGAATAGATATTCAATAAACCAGGCCCTGACAATACCCTTTCGATGCTCACATGTCCAAGGCGTTTATGAAGGTACTGCCATAGTTTAACCTCATCTTCGTTGTTCGGGGAAAAATCGGCGTGGCCTCCTTCGGAAGAAACGGATATGTAACGATCTTCCTGGTAGATGAGTAATGCCTTCCCCAGGCCTGTCCCGGGGGCAATGAGCCCGAGGTTCCGTCCTTTTCGGGGCCTGGGACTGTTTAAATAAACCAGTTCCCGGCTGTTCAGGAGGGGGACGCTCCGGGCCGTCGCCATCAGGTCATTGATTAAACGGACTCTTTCCCACCTAAAGAGCCCTTTAATTCGAGCTTCGGAGACATCCCAGGGTAGATTGGTGGTCTTGCACCGGCCATTGACAACGGGACCGGCAATACCGAAGCAGGCGCTTGTAATGGAGACGTGATGTCTTTCAAGAAATCGCTCAATGATGTTTTCCAGTTTGAGTGCTCCCCGGCTGGAATACGTCTCAATTACTTTCAGCAGCGGGCGCCTCTTTCCTTTGAGGAAAAGACCCAGGTTTGTCTTGGTTCCTCCAATATCTCCGGCCAGAATGACGGATTCATTATGAATATTTTTCATGAGAGTGCTCCTTGGGGCAGGGGGGGTGGGGTCAAATCTTTATTCTTGACACATAGCGCGTCTTCTCCGCTCATAACGTCGCTTCTTTCTCCGGCGTTTCCTTTCCCTTAATTTTTTTGATGATCTTGGGGATGAAAAAGGAGAAGATAAAGAGGCCGACAGAGAAGAACACCTTGAAGGAGATGAGTTCTCCCCAGTTCCCGGAGGCCCAGACCTCTTTCACGGTCCCGATGAAAAACGTAAAAATGAATGTCCCCACAATAATGCCCAGGCCCGTACCGAAGAAATAGTCCCGGAACCGCACCTTGGTAAGCCCCATGCCAAAATTCATAGGGGTGAACGGAAAATAAACAAGGCGTAGATAGAGCACGGTCGCAAAACCATTCCGCTCGATCCGGTCATCATATTTTTTCAACCGACCACCGATGAGAGATGCTGCGAACTCCCTGCCCAGTGTTCGGCCGATAATAAAGGCCCCGCTCGCGCCGAGCATGGCGCCGATCCACACATACAGAAATCCCCAATAGGGTCCAAAGATGGCCGCCCCCAACCCGGTCAGCAAGGTGCCGGGCAAAAACACGCACACGCCGACGGCATAGACGGCCATGTAGACAATAGGCGCCCAAACGCCCGCACTGTCCAGAAATCGGCCTAACGCTTCGGCAGTGAGAAACCCCTTCACCGGCGTAAACCTCACCACATAAATGGCCACAATAACGAAGGCTGCGAAAAGAGCCGCCTTGAGTACGACCCCGCTTTTCTTTTTTGGGGGTGCTCCATTGGTTATTTCATTCACTTTCTTTCTCCTCTCAACCTGAACTCAGGAACTGATGGCGCCGCCTCAGGTAAAGCCGGCTCCTGCAGTGCAGGTGTAGCAATGATCGCCGACGGCAATCGAGCTTCCTGCCGAAGGTGGGCCCGTTATTTCGGAAACATGCGTCTTCCGTTTGCCCATGTGCAACCCCCTGGCCAGATTAAAATCGCAGTCGTAGAGAGTTCCATCCCATGAAATGGAAACCATGGTTCTGCACATAAGCCCGTTAATCGCACAGGCATTGAAACCGGACGCAAGACGTTCCAGATAGGATTCAAGATTTCCTTTTTCTTCAAGCCAGGTGCGGAATCGCCCCAAAGGGACATTGGCAAAAGCAAAAAGATTGTTGAAAACAATTCCCCACTTATCCATGAGCACTTCACGAAATCTCTTTGTGACCGGCTCTTGAGGTGCCGGCAGAAATGCCCCCGTAGGGTTGCATACGAGATCCAGTTGCAAACCTGTTTCTTGCTGCCCATAGCCGAGGCCATTGAGATTCCGAAGCGCGTCGATGCTTTTCCTGAAAATACCATCCCCTCTCTGGGAGTCTGCTTGAGCTTCATTCAAAGAGGGAAAAGAGGCAACGATGACCGCCCGCTTATCCTTTAATAAATTCATCAAGTGGTCCCGCTTCCCATCGTTCAAGGCACTCAAGTTAGACCGGAACATGAGCTTTGGCGCATGGGGGGAGAGCCCTTCGATGAGTGTGACGATGTTCGGATTCAACTCGGGGGCGCCACCGGTAATATCGATGGTCTCAAAGTGGCTCCTCTCGGCATAAGCGATGACGGCATCCGCCGTCTTGGCGCTCATATTCTCTTTTCGACCCGGTCCTGCACTTAAATGACAATGGCGACAGGTCTGATTGCAGAGAAACCCCACATTGATTTGAAGGGTCGTCGTCTTCCCTCGCTCCAGGCTGAGGCCATGCCTGAAAAGGGTTTGGCGGAAAGGTTCCAGATCGCCTTCAGGCAAATCGGTTTCCCGCAAGGCAATGTCATTATTCATGGCTCCCGACCTCCTTTACATGGAGAGCTTTTGAGCGATATTACGCATTTGCACCCCGTGTACCAGGGAAGCGCCTCCCCTGATGGCTGTGACGACGTGGACCGCCTCCGTCATTTCCTCCAGGTTGGAGCCTTTCTCCAGACATCCCTGGGTGAAAGCATCAATGCAGTAAGGACATTGAACAGCATGAGCGACCGCAAGCGCGATCAATGATTTCTCCCGCTCGGTGAGGGCGCCTTCGGCGAATACCGCATTGTAATAATCAAAGAACTTTTCTGATAACTCGGGCGCCTGTTGACCTATTTCGGGGAATTTGGGTAAGTCTTCCGGTTTGTAGTATGTCTCCACAATAAACCTCCTGTTTTTTCTGTTATATGCTGATCACTATGCCGCCTTCAGATCCCGCAGCGTGTCGTCTTTTATCAATATCTCTTTCTCGGAGCCCTTGTCATTATTTTCCGTTCAATGACCAGTTATAATCAAGATATTCAACCTTGATCTTTTCTCCCTTGGCTTCCAGTCGCTCTTTCAGATCCCCTTTTGCGTACTTTAAAAAGAAGCCGGGGATATCCCCGTTAAAATCCTCTTCAAACCAGTCAAATATCTTGCTCACATAGAGTTTATTCCCTTCCAGGCGATTCCTCGATGGATCATTGATGAAGGCCGATGTCATTTCATTTAATTGTTGATCCAATTCGTCCCCACGGTATGGCCCGGATCGTAGCGGAGGGCAGCTTTTAGCGGCGCAATTTATGGCAAAATGTACCCGGGGGTCCTTGAAACGGGGCCTTAATATGTTATGCTCAATGTCATCTAAGGTAATGACTTTTCCGTCGATACGAGCAATTTTCTTTTTCCATGGGCTCTTGAAAAAGCTCCCCAGATCTTTGATGGATTTTACCCCGGGGTAACCGGTCAGGATCAGCTTAATGGTCCAGGCGTTGTAGGCATTGATGTAAAAAGCGAACTGCTCGTTACGAGGAAGCGCTTTTACGTCCGTCTTTTCCAAGGTACCGAGATACTGATTGAGCTGGGTCTCTTCCTTTTTGAATCCTGCATAATCCACCACGCCGTTTTTCACATATTTCTTTAACAACCCGGCATAAAGACTATGGTCCACTTTTTGAACGGCTAAGGATGTCGTTGCCAAGCCCATGATCAGAAAAAATGATAGAATACCAACACATACTCCATGGCCGTGATATTTCATGGTGTTTTCCTCCTTTTACCATTCAGTCGTATGTCAAATGGAATCCTTACATGGAATGGAGATCTTTAAAATACTTTTTATTCCTAAACTGTTCCGACACCTAAAAGAATACCGCGAATGATCATCAGCCTGATTTCTGCGCCCGGCTTTTATAGAATCTAACGAGGCCCAGGACATCCTGTGGGACGAAACGGCCTATGGGGCCTGAGCTGTATGCGGCAACCTCAATGGTTTTATCCGGACGGATCAGAAAGCACGCAGGCTGGATAAATTTTCTATCCTTTTCATAAAATACACCGGTCTTCACACAGGTCGTTTCCATATCCATACCATAGGCAACCGGGTAGGAGAGTCCCAATTTTTCAACAAATTCCTTTGTCTTGTCGAGGGGGTCCACAGAACCGGCTACGATTTTGATGTCTTCGCCCTCAAAATCTTTAAGGACCGACTGGAAGTCAGCCAACTGCTGACTGCAGAAGGGTCACCAGTATCCGCGATAGAGCAGAAAAACAGCGTATCCATCACCCAACTCCCGGGGGGTCTTCATGGGTTCGCCGGAAACGAGGTGCAGTTCCATTTCAGGGAAAAGATCATTGGTATCCAACAAGTTTGAATCAAATCTGGCCATGGTATTCTCCTTTCTTTATTCTATATGTTCATAATACGGGCTTTTCTCCAATCTCTCTTTGTAAATCGTGTGCTGGTGCAGCTCGGAGGCCATCATGATGTACTCACCTGAGAAGTCTTCCAGACTGTACTGGCAGAGCAAGAGCCCTTTTTCTATGGGAAGCATAAAGCTCGACGCTCGCTCGAGAGCGCTCAAAGCCGCAAAATCCCAGCCTTTTAGAGTGGTCCAAATCATATCGCCCAGCAATCTGAATTTAGGGGTTCTGGTTGCAAATTCTCCCAGATACCGAATCATTTCCTCTGACGAATCCATCCCCGCAGTTACCGTCAACCGACCGCTTTTGAGCCAGGCCGCGACGGAAGGTCTCTGTCCATCCAGATTTTCCAGGAGTTTTCGGCTCTTTTCGGGAGGCATGACCACAAGCAAATCCTCACCCCGCTTAGCTCCCTCAAGCAGGTACGGCACTGACACACCCAGCGCTTCGTTATTTCCTGAGTAAAAATGGGTCATGTGGGATCCCTCAGGCGCCTTCTGTCCTCTGAACCCCAATGGCTTCAACCGATGGTTTTGCGCGTCATGAAGAAGTTCCTCCAGATTGTTCATGTAAAAACGTCTCTCTCGTTTTCCGCCCACCCGGTAGCACTTCAGTTTCCCGGAATTGGTCCACCGGCGGATGGTCATCTCGGAGACGTTCAGAAACCGAGCCGCATCTTTTATGTCCAACAGGCTTTCCATCAGATATGGTTTTCCTCCTGCCCTATTGTAAGGGCCGTATCTCCTTGTTTGAAGTTTTCAAAAATAAGAATTGAAATCTTGATCATTTTCATTTATTTTGATATACAATATTGTTCATCATCATAAATGTCAAGGGATTTAGAGATAGGGTTATGGTCCCGAATACGGGATGGGGAGATTCGATGATACGGAACAGGATGATCAACGTGACGGTCGCGCTCATAGTGGTTTTGATCATGGTTCTCATGACGCATCCGGTTGTCCCGGCCGAATCCCCATCCGTGATTGAGGTGGGTCCATTTTCAGCCGAAACAGCGGTTAATCCCCTTCCAGCCCACTGGAAACCCTTCAACTTTAAAAATATCGAACACCACACCCATTACCGGCTGATCGAGGAGGACGGACAGGTTGTAGTGAAGGCGGCGGCTGAAGCATCAGCCTCCGGTTTGATTCGAAAGATCGCCATTGATCCCAGGGAATATCCCATCATCCAATGGCGATGGAAGGTTGCCAATATCCTGAAAAACGGCAACGTCTATCAAAAAGAAGGGGATGACTTCCCGGCCAGGATCTATATCGTTTTTGAATATGATTCCGGCAGGCTGGACTTCGTTGAAAAGATTAAATTTGAGATGGTAAAGACGCTCTACGGCGAATATCCCCCCTCAGCCGGCATCAATTATATCTGGTCTTCCAATGCGCCGCTGGGGATGGTCGTACCAAACCCTTACACCGACCGGTCCATGATGGTGGTGGTCCAAAGCGGGAAAAAGGATCTGAATACATGGGTCGATGAAGAGCGAAACATCTATGAGGATTACAAAAACGCTTTCAAAACGGAACCGCCCATGATTTCCGGAGTGGCGATCATGACCGATACGGATGACACCGGGGAATCCGCGATTGCCTATTACGGCGACATCATGTTCCGAAAAGATCCGCGCTGAAAAGAGCCTGTATGATATCCTCAGCCAACCCGCCAGAAGCAAAGGAAGACCGTATGGCGAAAATCGGCTCCTATAGGACGTGGCCGTCACACATTTTACGGAGAAGGACCTTCGCTATCTGAGTAGGCATACTGATTATGGGTATTTACAGTTTGGTCTTTTTATTTCTGGGAATTCTTGTTATTGGGCTGGTCTATGCCAAAACTGATAACAACCGGATTTCTCATCATTTCTTGTTTGCGTTAATCCTTTCCTTATTTTTGCTAATTTTCTTTTCCATTCATCATCATTTTGAGAAAAGCTGTGCTATTTTGCTTGCTGGAAATTTAGATCAAATCGTCGGACTGATTCGTTCCTGGGGAGTTGCCGCTCCTCTAATGAGCTTGATTCTGATGATTCTTCAAGCGATTGTGGCGCCCCTTCCGGCATTTTTGGTGACCGCAGCTAACGGTATGATTTTTGGTCTTTTCTGGGGGGGGATTTTATCCTGGATCGGTGCGCTTATGGGGGCTTTAACGTCGTTCTATATTGCCCGTCTTTTCGGAAATGTTGCCACAGAAAAAATTATTCGGAATCAAAAAGTTGTTGCATTCATAAAGCGCGCCGGCCAAAAAAGAGGCTTTTACGTGATTCTTCTTTCCAGGCTTCTGCCATTTGTTTCTTTTGATCTTATCAGCTACATGGCAGGATTGAGCGGTATCCGCCCCGGGGCTTTTATTCTTGGGACAGCTATTGGCATGCTTCCCGCCACGATTATCTATACGTTATTGGGTTATAAAATTCCCGTCATGGAGGAACGCTCGCCAATTGTTTTAACCATAACAGTCGTTTTTATATTTATTCTAATTGTATTCTCTCTTGTTCAGGGATTAAGAAAGAAGGCCTGAATTTCCTTTCTCTGTCATGGCATACGCGCATTTCCCAATCGAAGGTTAACTTTGGATTGACACACAAGACCGGATCACCTTATAGTCTGGGTTCAAAAAAGGGCTTCCTATCTCCAGCCTTGGGCCCTCGGGATATCCTGACTGTCATAGGTGTTGATAAGATGAAGAAAGAAATGGGCCGGTAAAGTCAACCATCGAGATTACAATTTCCAACAGCAAAGGGCGAATCGTATGCAAGAGAAAACGACCCCCATGTGTGATGCAGCGGAGCAGGCATTTTTTGCCGTGTGCCGAGACTGTGGGAACTTAAAAGACGCGTCATTTGACCACAAACGCTGTGAGTGCGGCGGCGTATACCACGTGGACTCGGCCCGGTGCCTGAAATGCGGAAGGCGCTATCCTTTTTCCTGCGTTGGGAAGAAATGCGCCACAGGCGACGGGGGAGACATCGTAGCCAAGATGGTCTCCTGCCCGTCATGCCATGCCAACATGCCAATAAAACACCTGGGTGAAAACTGCCCGGTGTGCAATGTTCAGCTGAGAATGGAGGGATAGGTGGACCAGCGGACTGAAAATCCAGACACTTTCCGGGATGACCCCGTGGAGGGACTGCGTGAGGACGCCCTGGCAATGGTCTTCCAATGTATTGAGTGTGGCTCGTGCTATGTGGACTGCGCCTTTGGCAACTACCCGGAAAGCGTGGACACCTGCAAGGAATGGATCAGGGAGTCCAACGACTTCATCCTGGGCAAACGAAAGGATATCGGAAAAGCGCTCAAGGATGCCAATCTGAAGTGCGCAGAATGCAACCGGTGCCACGAGACCTGCCCCGAAGGCATATACCGCCGCCATGGCAACATGTACATGAAGCACCTGACGGGAAATCCCCTGTGGCACGGCATGAACATCCACCCCTATTCCAACTGGCGTATCAAGCAGCCCGCCATCGAGAAATTCGTCCTTCCCAAGTGGGAGGAAGAAAATCAAAAATGGTACCAGGGCCTCAACACCATGGAACCGGCCGAAGTGCTTTTGTACCATGGGTGTTATGTTTATTCCCAGCCGGACCAGTGCATAAAGTTGGAAAAAATGCTTTCCGCGGCCGGGGTCTCCTTCACCTCGGTGGGAAAAATCGAATACTGCTGCGGGACCTTCGCCTTTTACAGAGGCCACGACGATATGGGCACCATCCGGCCCCGCCTGGTAGAGATGGTTCGGACCGTGAAGCCCCGGCGCATTCTCACCAACTGCGGGCACTGCTTCAACGCCATGGTCGACCTGGCGGCACACCTGGACGAAGACGAACGCCCGGAGGTCCGGCACCCCGTGGAGGAACTGCTCGATCTGAACATTGACCGCCGCCTGGAATTTGCCCATCTGGGCAAGACTTACAGTATCCATGACTCTTGCAATTTCAGGTCCCTGCATGACCCACACGGACCCTTGAGAAGCTTTTTGCGGCGCATAGGGGCCATTCACGAACTGATGTCCCATGGAAAGCGCGGCAAGTGCTGCGGAGATGTGTCTCGCTACTACGCACCGGAGCATATCCATGAAAACAACCGGAGGGATAAGGTCCGTGAAATCATCGGCTCCGGTGCGGATGCTCTGGTGACCGTGTGCGCGGGATGCGACGAAAGCTTCCGGAACGTGGGGGCCTTTGACTACGTCGACCTGATGGACGTGGCCTACGAGGCCTTCAGCCGGGCGCGCGCGGAAGACGCGGAAGCGGCGAA
>Ga0307987_1001321_pt1 | contig 13623 bp, 3 predicted proteins | sample EllFjometagen181_FD_203157 | JGI IMG/M metagenome (GOLD analysis project Ga0307987, IMG submission 203157) | Marine microbial communities from Ellis Fjord, Antarctic Ocean - #181 | ecosystem: Environmental > Aquatic > Marine > Unclassified | place: Southern Ocean | collected 2014-10-08
AGTACTTCTTGGTGATGCAGGCCGAAGAAGACACCCCCTTCGTCATCGACAAGCTCGACATCGGCGCATCGGTGAAGAACTGGTGGACCTGGAGTGAGACCCTGGGTGTCTCCTTGAGCAACGTCGAGGTGCAGCGCCCCGAAGGCTGGGACGGCGGCATCAACGACACCGGCACGCCCTTCCCCTTCGACAGCGACGAGCCGGTGGAAGACACCGACGATCCCGGCGACCAGGACGACACCGGCGACGCCGATGACGACGAGGACGGGATCTGTGGCTGCAGCAGCGCCGCGGGCGCCCCTGCAGTGGCGTCGCTGTTCCTGCTGGGTCTGGGCCTGGCCGTGCGTCGCCGCCAAGACTGATCGCGACTACTCGGTCTTCGCCCGGGTGACGATAGTGAACTCGACCCGCCGGTTGCGGGCCCGGGTCTGATCGTCCGAGTTGGGACCCAGGGGTCGGGTCTCGCCGTAGCCCTTGGAAGCGATGCGGTTGCGGTCGATGCCGTAGCTGGTCAACCAGGTCATCACCGCTTCGGCCCGCTGGTCGCTCAGCCGGTAGTTGGTGTCGTCGTTGCCCTGGTCGTCGGTGTGCCCCTCGATGAGGATGTCCGTGATCTCCGGATGCTCGATCATCAGCTGGCCCACGGCCTGCAGCACGGGGGTGGACTCGGGCAGCAGCCTGGCCTTGCCCAGCTCGAAGTAGATCTTGTCGGTGATGACGATCTTGTCATCGGAGATCTCGGCGAGCTTGGGGCAGCCATCCGAAGTGGCTGGGTTCTGGCCAAAGCGGATGGCTTCCCGGGGGCACTTGTCCCGGTAGTCCGGGACCCCGTCGGCGTCGGTGTCCATCTCATCCTCGGGGCAGCCATCGCCGTCACGGTTGCCGTCGAAGTCTTCGGCGAGCTCGGGACACTGGTCCGCACCATCGGTGATGCCGTCCTGATCGGCGTCGTACTCGGGGCAGCCGTCTTCGTCACGCACGCCGTCGAGATCCTCGGGATCGTCACCGCAGCGATCGTCGGCATCGAGCACGCCGTCGTTGTCGTTGTCGGGATCGGGGCAGCCGTCGTCGTCCTCGAAGCCGTCGCGGTCTTCGGGCTGGTGGGGGCAGCGATCGGTGCGATCGCCCATGCCGTCGCCGTCCAGGTCTTCTTCGGGGGGAATGCCCGGTTCGGACCAGCCCACACCCATGACCACGCGCAGGTTGCTGGCGCCCACACCATTGGTGAGCCCACGACCACCGCCGAAGTTGGCGTACAAGCCCATGGGTAGCCGGACCCGGCCGTGCACCAGGGCCTCCATGGGGAACTGTTCGCCGCTGAGGCCGTAGGTGGGGGTGGCGTGGAGCTCGGCCGCGATGCTGGCTTCTTCGCGAATGCGGTAGGACATGCCGAAGCCGGCCAGCAGCCCGGTGCCCCACTCGACGTTGCGCACCACCATGCGCTGACCCGTGCGACCGCCAACGTTCAGGGCCCAGCCCACCGGGCCGATCTCCTGAGCCACGGCCAGGGTCGCGCCCAGGCCGATGCCCGCGTCGCCCAGGTAACGATCCTGGGCCCCTGTGGGCGCCCAGATGGCGGGGACGATGGCGATGCCGGGGATCAGATCGTGGGGCACCATGATCGGAACGGTGGCATCCAGGCGCATGTCGCCCATGGCCGCGAAGGACCCGATCTGGTCCTGTGCGTAGGGATAGACGGGGACCGCCAGGTCCACGCGCATGAAGCCCAGGATGGACATGCCGCCCACCATGTTGGCCGCCAACACCTGGTCGAGCACTGGGACGATCTCGTCGCCCACGGATTCTTGCAGGGGGTTGTCCGCGAAGTCGAAGACGATCCCTGCGTCCCAGGCGCCTTCCCAGCCGGGGAAGGGGTAGGCCAGCTCGAGGTAGCCCATGGGGTTGCCTTGGTGACCGGCCACGGAGAAGCCATGGGCGTCCAGTCCACCAATGTCGGCGGCCTGGACCGGTTGCGCGAGTGCGAGTGCGAGTGCGAGCAGAACAGCGTTCAACATGGAGCTTCCTCGTCGTCCGCTAGACGTCCGTCTGGCGCCGACGAACGGCTAAGCCGAGCACCAAGGCCAGGGCACCCAGCGCACCGGCGGGGGATGAGCTGGGGCTCGAGGTGCAGGAGCAGCTGCCGCCGCCGCCTTCGAGGTCGCCGGAGGCGTCCAGGTAGTTGGGGATGCCGTCGGCGTCGTCATCGCCCACGCCTTCTTCCTCGTCGGGCACGCCGTCATCGTCGGAGTCGGTGTCCAGGTGGTTGGGCACTCCGTCGCCGTCCACGTCGGTGTCCGGCTCGCCGTCGCCGTCGATGTCCTCGGTGCTCTCGTCGATGGTGTAGATGCCATCGTCGTCGTCGTCGGCGTCCAGGGCGTCGATGTCACCGTCACCGTCGGTGTCGGTGGGGTTGTTGGGATCGGGGACTTCCTCGCCGTCGGTGTAGCCGTCGTTGTCGCTGTCGGCGTCTTCGGGGTCGGTGCCCAGCTCGGCTTCCTCGGCGTCGCTCAGGCCGTCATCGTCCAGGTCCGACAGGCCGGTGCCTTCGTCGATGAGGCCGTCGCAGTCGTTGTCCACGCCGTCGGCGAGCTCTTCGGCGTCGGGGTGGACGCTGGCGTCGCTGTCGTCGCAGTCGCCGTCTTCTTCGGTGTAGCCGTCACCGTCGTCGTCGCTGGTCTCGGTGTCCTCGTCGATGTCGCCGTCGCAGTCGTCATCGACCCCGTTGGCGTCTTCGGTGGCGTCGGGGTTGACCGAGGCGTCGGTGTCGTCGCAGTCGCCCTCGTCTTCGGTGAAGCCGTCGCCGTCGTCGTCGTAGGCGTCGGTGCCTTCATCGATGTCGCCGTCGCAGTCGTCGTCGATCCCGTTGGCGATCTCGGTGGCGTCGGGGTTGATGGCGGGGTCGTCGTCGTCGCAGTCACCGTCGGCTTCGCTGAAACCGTCGCCGTCGTCGTCGTAGGTGCCGGAGCCTTCGTCGATGAGGCCGTCGCAGTCGTCGTCCACACCGTTGACCACCTCGGTGGCGCCGGGGTTGACCTCGGAGACGGTGTCCACGCAGTCGTCTCCGCCGTAGGCGGAGCTGTCGTAGCCGTCGCCATCGGCGTCGTAGTCCGAGGCACCGTCGCAGTCGCTGTCTACGCCGTCGTACCAGGTGTCGCTGGCCCCGGGGTTGATGGTGGGGTCAGCGTCGTTGCAGTCGCTGCCGCCGTAGCTGTCGCTGTCGTAGCCGTCGGCATCGGCATCGAAGTCCGAGGCGCCGTCGCAGTCTGTGTCCACACCGTCGTACCAGGTGTCGGAAGCGCCGGGGTTGATGGCCGCCGAGAGGTCGTCGCAGTCGGTGCCGCCGTAGGCTGAGCTGTCGAAGCCGTCGGCGTCGGCGTCGTAGTCCGAGGCGCCGTCGCAGTCGCTGTCTACGCCATCGTACCAGGCGTCGGAGGCGCTGGGGTTGATGGCCGCCGAGAGGTCGTCGCAGTCGGTGCCGCCGTGGGCGTCGCTGTCGAAGCCGTCACCGTCGGCGTCGTAGTCGTTGGCCCCGTCGCAGTCGCTGTCTATACCGTCGTACCAGGTGTCGGAGGCACCAGGGTTGATGGTCGCCGCGGCGTCGTCGCAGTCCGTGCCACCGTAGGCGTCACTGTCAAAGCCGTCACCGTCGGCGTCGTAGTCCGATGCGCCGTCGCAGTCGCTGTCCACGCCGTCGTACCAGCTGTCGGAAGCGCCGGGGTTGATGGTGGCCGCGCTGTCGTCGCAGTCCGTACCGCCGTAGGCTGTGCTGTCGTAGCCATCGCCGTCGGCGTCGTAGTCGGACGCGCCGTCACAGTCGCTGTCCACGCCGTCGTACCAGCTGTCGGAAGCGCCGGGGTTGATGGCGTCGTCGCCGTCATCGCAGTCGGTGCCCCCCGCCACGATGGCGTCATAGCCGTCGCTGTCGGCGTCGCTGAGGTCCGAGCCGTCGCAGTCCTGGTCGATGCCGTCGTAGGGGATCTCCGTGGCGCCGGGGTTGATGCTGGCGTCGGTGTCGTCGCAGTCATCGGCCGACATGTAGCCGTCGCCGTCGCCATCGGGGATGATGGCGTCGGGCCCGCCATAGGCGCCGATGTCGGAGATGGTGCCGTCGTCGTCGTACATGGCGGGGGAGCCCGCGTCGATACAGGCGGACCCCGGAGTGAGCACGAAGTTGTCGTTGGTCTCGTCACCGTCGATAGTGTAGGCGTTCAGGCCCGGGTCGGTGGAGATGTTGCCGGAGGTGCTGGTGAGGTCCGAGTAGTACCCCGCGTAGTTCCCACCGGAGTTGCCGTACACGTCGTTGTAGAAGAAGTCGGTGTAGGTGGAAGAGGCCGAGGTGCTGTCGTTGGCGTACACACCACCACCGTCCACCGCCAGGTAGAAGATGTTGTTGATGATGTCGCCGTAGGCCGAGGTCTGGAACAGGTGGCCACCGTAGTAGTAGGCCTCGTTGCCCGCGAAGGAGTTGTTCACCACGTACATGTTGTAGTTGGTGGTGAAGTACATGGCGCCACCGGAGTACGACGCGTAGTTCTCGGTGAAGACGTTGTTGGTGTAGGCCCCGTCGTAGTAGCTGTAGTAGTCGTAGATGGCGCCGCCGTAGTACGCGCTGTTGTCGTGGAACACGCTGTTGTTCACGTCGGTGTAATGCGGGTAATAGTTGTAGATGGCGCCGCCGTGGTAGCTGCTGCCCACGGTGTTGGCGGTGTTGCGGTAGAACTCGCTCTCGGTGACGTACAGCTCGTAAGGGTACTGGGAGTACACTGCGCCGCCGTGGTAGTAGGCGCTGTTGCCGTCGAACAGGCTGTCGCTGATGTTCACGCTCTGGCTGCGGTTGTAGTAGGACCAGTACAAGGCGCCACCGTTGCCATACATCGAGGTGTTGTCCGTGAAGGTGGTGCCCACCACGTCCAGCGTGTTCGAGTTGGTGAGGTACATGGCGCCGCCGCCGTAGTACGCGGTGTTGCCGTCGAAGGTCACGCCCGTCATGGAGTTGTCGTAGTAGGGGCTCTCGATGTAGATCGCGCCGCCGTGGTAGCCCGCGTAGCTGTCGATGAAGCTCGAGCCGTCCAGGTCCATCTGGGTGTAGTGGTAGGAGTAGACCGCGCCGCCGTGGGAGCTGGTGGTGTTGACGTTGCCGTCGAACACCGAGCCGGAGTCGGTCCAGGTGCTGTAGTTGTACAGGTGGACCGCCGCCCCGTTGTAGTAGGCGGTGTTGTCGGTGAACTCGACGTTCTCGGTGGTCAGCGTGGCGTAGTACTCGGCTCGGATGGCGCCTCCGTAGTAGGCATAGTTGCCTTCGAAGGTGCTGTCCGTGACCGTGAGGGAGCCAGAGTACTGGTAGACGGCGCCGCCGTAGTAGTTGGTGTTGTTCGTGAGGGTCGAACCCGAGATGCTGACGTCGGAGTAGCCCGTGGCGTAGATGGCGCCGCCGGAGTAGCCCGAGGTCCATGCGCCGGCGTAGTTGTTGTCGAAGGTGGAGTCCATCACGACGAGGGACGAGTAGTCCGAGACGTACACGGCGCCGCCGTAGCCGTAGTACCCGTAGTTGTCGTGCATCGAGGTGTCGGACACGACGATGTTGGACCGCTCGGCCCAGATCACGCCACCGTAGTAGACCGAGTACATCCCCGAGAACTCGCTGTCGTAGAACTCCGGGTAGGCTTCTTCGGCGTAGATGGAGCCGCCGTAGTAGGCCTCGGAGCTGGAGAAGCTGCAGTCCTGGAAGGTGGGTGCCGCCGAGCCGGTCATGCGGACATCGCCGCCGTAGTAGCCGATGTTGTCCTGGAACGTGACGGTGTCGAACGTGGCGTTCGAGGCACTCATCATGACGCCACCGGTGGTGCTCGAGTACGAGTAGGAGCTACCGTTGTTGGCGATGGTGCTGTTCTGGATCGTCGGGTTGGACGCGTAGATATACAGCCCCCAATAGGAGGGGGAGGTGATGGTGAAGCCATCCAGCACCGCCGCGGTGCCCTCGCCGCTCGAGAAGCTCACCGACGCCGCGGACGTGCTGGTCGATGAGATGGTGGTGGACGCCGCCCCCGCCGTGGAGATCAGGGTGACGTCCTTGCCGTAGAAGTCTACCGCTTCGTAGTAGGTGCCGGCGTTGACCTGCACGGTGTCGCCGGCGGTGGCCGAGTTGATGGCGGCCTGGATCGAGGTGTAGTCACCCGCCCCGGTCTTATCGACCGTGATGGTGGCGCCCAGCGCGATGCTGGGCACGCTGAGTGCTGCGGCCAGGATGAAGAGACGGGAAGCGTGGCGTGACATTGAGCGGACCTCCTAAGCTCGTGGAGAATATCACGAGCTTGGGAGGTGTCGCTGTCGAAGTCATTTCAGGCGATGGCCGCCTGCGGGATTATCCCTCTCGCCTGCGCCTCAGCGTCAGGCCCAGCGCCATCAGCAGCACACCGAAGGCTCCGGTGGGCGTGGAGCCTTGGCTCGATGTGCAGGAGCAGCTGCCGCCGCCACCCTCGAGGTCACCCGAGGCGTCGAGGTAGTTGGGGATGCCGTCGCCGTCATCGTCGCCCACGCCCTCTTCCTCGTCGGGAATGCCGTCGCCGTCGGCATCGGTGTCGTGGGAGTTCAGCGCGCCGTCGCCGTCGACGTCGGTGTCGTACTCGCCGTCGCCGTCGATGTCTTCGGTCAGCTCGTCCACGGTGTAGATGCCGTCGTTGTCGTCGTCGGAGTCCAGGGCGTCGATGGTGCCGTCACCATCGGTGTCCACCGGGTCGTTGGGGTCCTTGACCTCATCGTAGTCACCCAGCCCGTCGCCGTCGCTGTCGGCGTCTTCCGGGTCGGTGCCGATCTCGGCTTCTTCGGCGTCGGTCAGGCCGTCGTTGTCGAGGTCCGACAGGCCGGTGCCCTCGTCGGTCTGGCCGTCGCAGTCGTTGTCCACGCCATCGGCGAGCTCTTCGGCGTCCGGGTAGGTGTTGGGGTCGTCGTCGTCGCAGTCGCCCTCTTCTTCGGTGTAGCCGTCGCCGTCATCGTCGCTGATCTCGGTGTCTTCGTCGATGTCACCGTCGCAGTCGTCGTCGATGCCGTTGGCGGTCTCGGACTCGCCAGGGTTGATGTCGGGGTCGGAGTCGTCGCAGTCGCCGTCGTCTTCGGTGTAGCCGTCGCCGTCGTCGTCGCTGACTTCGGTGTCCTCGTCGATGTCGCCGTCGCAGTCATCGTCGATGCCGTTGGCGGTCTCGATGGCGTCGGGGTTCACGTCGGGGTCGGTGTCGTCGCAGTCGCCGTCGTCTTCGGTGAAGCCGTCGCCGTCGTCGTCGAAGGCGCCTGAGCCCTCGTCCACCAGGCCGTCACAGTCGTCGTCGATGCCGTTGACCACCTCGGTGGCGCCGGGGTTCACATCGGCATCGTCGTCCTGGCAGTCGTCACCCCCGAAGGCGGATGAGTCGTAGCCGTCGCCGTCGGCGTCGTAGTCCGACGCGCCGTCACAGTCGCCGTCCACCCCGTCGTATGGAATGTCGGTGGCGCCGGGGTTGATGCGGAAGTCGGCATCGTCGCAGTCGGTGCCGCCGTGGGCATCCGAGTCGTAGCCGTCACCATCGGCGTCGTAGTCCGACGCGCCGTCACAGTCGCTGTCCACCCCGTCGTACCAGGTGTCGGTGGCGCTGGGGTTGATGGCAGCCGAGCTGTCGTCGCAGTCGGCGCCACCGTGGGCATCCGAGTCGAAGCCGTCGCCATCGGCGTCGTAGTCGCTCGCGCCGTCGCAGTCGCTGTCCACCCCGTCGTACCAGGAGTCCGGTGCCGCCGGGTTGGTGGTGGCCGATGTGTCATCGCAGTCGGTGCCACCGTGGCGGTCGCTGTCGTAGCCGTCGGCGTCTGCGTCGTAGTCCGAGGCACCGTCGCAGTCGCTGTCGACCCCGTCGTACCAGGTGTCACTGGCGCCAGGGTTGATGGCGGCGTCGCTGTCGTCGCAGTCGGTGCCTCCGTGGGCGGCGCTGTCGTAGCCGTCACCGTCGCTGTCATACTCGGCTGTGCCGTCGCAGTCGCTGTCGATGCCGTCGTAGGGGATGTCGGTGGCACCGGGGTTCACCGCGGCGTCGCCGTCGTCGCAGTCCGTGCCGCCGTGGGCGTCGGAGTCGTAGCCGTCGGCGTCTGCGTCGTAGTCGCTGGCGCCGTCGCAGTCGCTGTCCACGCCGTCGTACCAGGCGTCGGTCGCCCCGGGGTTCACCGCGCTGGTGCTGTCGTCGCAGTCGGTGCCGCCGTAGGCGTCGGAGTCGTAGCCGTCGCCGTCGCCGTCGTAGTCCGACGCGCCATCGCAGTCGCTGTCCACGCCGTCGTACCAGGCGTCGCTGGCGCCGGGGTTGATGGCGGCCGAGCTGTCGTCGCAGTCCGTACCGCTGTAGGCGTCGGAGTCGTAGCCGTCGGCATCTGCGTCGTAGTCGCTGGCGCCGTCGCAGTCGCTGTCCGCGCCGTCGTACCAGGCGTCGGTCGCAGCGGGGTTCACCGCGGCGTCGCTGTCGTCGCAGTCGGTGCCGCCGTAGGCGTCGGAGTCGTAGCCGTCGGCGTCTGCGTCGTAGTCCGACGCACCGTCGCAGTCGCTGTCCACGCCGTCGTACCAGGTGTCGGTAGCACCGGGGTTGATGGCCGTGTCGCTGTCGTCGCAGTCCGCGCCCCCCGCCACGATGGCGTCGTAGCCGTCGGCGTCGACGTCGGCCAGGTCTGCACCGTCGCAGTCCTGGTCGATGCCGTCGTAGGGGATCTCCGTGGCGCCGGGGTTGATGCCGGCGTCGGTGTCGTCGCAGTCGTCGGCAGCCATGTAGCCGTCGCCGTCGCCGTCGGGGACGATGGCGTCGGGGCCACCGTAGGCACCGATGTCGGAGATGGTGCCGTCATCGTCGTAGATAGCGGGGGAACCCGCGTCGATGCAGGCCGAACCAGAGGCGAGGGAAAAGTTGTCGTTCGTTTCGTCCCCATCGATGGTGTAGGCGTTCAGGCCCGGATCGGTGGAGAGGTTGCCCGAACTGCCGGTGCGGTCGGTGTAATACCCCGCGTAGTTGCCGCCCGAGTTGGCGTAGACGTCGTTGTAGAAGAAGTCGGTGTAGGTGGTGGAGGCCGAGGTGGAGTCGTTGGCGTAGACACCGCCACCGTCCACCGCCAGGTAGAATATGTTGTTGAGGATGTTGCCATAGGCGGAGGTCTGGAACAGGTGACCGCCGTAGTAGTTGGCCTCGTTCCCCGCGAAGCTGTTGTTCACCACGTCCATGTAGTAGCTGGTGGTGAAGTACATGGCGCCACCCGAGTACCGCGCGTAGTTCTCGGAGAAGACGTTGTTGGTGTAGGAACCTTCGTAGTAGCTGTAGTAGTCGTAGATAGCGCCGCCGTAGTACGCCGAGTTGTCGTGGAACACCGAGTTGTTCACGTCGGTGTAGTACGGGTGGTAGTTGTAGATGGCGCCGCCGTAGTAGTTCCCGTTCAGCACATCGGCGCTGTTGCGATAGAACTCGCTCCCGGTGACGTTGAGTTCATAGGGGTACTGCGAGTAGACCGCGCCGCCGTGGTAGTAGGCGCTGTTGCCGTCGAAGAGGCTGTCGCTGATGTTCAGGCTCTGGCTGCGGTTGTAGTAGGACCAATACACCGCGCCGCCGTGGCCGTAGGCGGTGCTGTTGTCGTTGAAGGTCGTGCTCACCAGGTCCAGCGTGTTGGAGTTGGTGAGGTACATGGCGCCGCCGCCGTAGTACGAGCTGTTGCCGTCGAAGGTCACTCCCGTCATGCTGTTGTCGTAGTAGGGGCTCTCGATGTAGATGGCGCCGCCCCAGTAGCCCGAGTAGCTGTCGATGAAGCTCGAGTCTTCCAGGTCCATCTGGGTGTAGTAGTAGGAGTAGACCGCGCCACCGTGGGAGGCGGTGAGGTTGACGTTGAAGTCGAAGGTCGAGCCCGAGTCGGTCCAGGTGCTGTGGTTGTACAGGTGCACCGCGGCGCCGTTGTAGTAGGCCTCGTTGTCGGTGAACTCGCAGCCGTCGGTGACCAGGGTGGCGTAGTACTCGGCCCGGATGGCGCCGCCGTAGTAGCCGTAGTTGTTATCGAAGACGGTGTCGGTGACGGTGAGATTGCCCGAGTACTGGTACAGGGCGCCGCCGTGGTAGTTGTAGTTGTCCGTGAAGCTCGAGTCGGAGATGTCCACGTCGGAGTTGGCGTTGGCGTAGATGGCGCCGCCCGAGTAGTTCGCGACCGAGTAGTTGGCGTCGAAGCTCGAGTCCATGACCACGATGGACGAGTAGTCCGTGGCGTAGACCGCGCCGCCGTAGCCGTAGTAGCCGTAGTTGTCGTGCAGGGCCGTGCCCGAGATGACCACGTTGGAGCTGTCGGCCCAGATGGCGCCACCGTAGTACGTCGCGTACAGGCCGCTGAACTCGCTGTCGTAGATCTCGGGGTAGGCGCCGTTGCTGTACAACGAGCCGCCGTAGTAGGCGTCGGAGCCCGAGAAGGTGCAGCTCTGGAAGGTGGGGGCGGCCGAGCCGCTCATGTTTACGTCACCACCGTAGTAGCCGATGTTGTCCACGAAGCTGACGGTATCGAAGGTGGCGTTGGACCCGTAGAGGTAGGCCCCACCGGTGGTGCTCGAGTACGAGTAGGAGCTGCCGTTGCCGGTGACGATGCTGTTCTGGATCGTCGGGTTGGCCCCGTAGATGTAGAGACCCCAGTAGGAGGGGGAGGTGACGGTGAAGCCATCCAGCACCGCCGACGTGCTCTCGCCGCTCGAGAAGCTGACCGAGGCCGCTGAGCTACTGGTGGACGAGATCGTGGTGGACGCCGCCCCCGAGGTGGAGACCAGCGTGATGTCCTTGCCGTAGAAGTCCACCGTCTCGTAATAGGTGCCGGCGTTGACCTGCACCGAGTCGCCGGTGGTGGCGGAGTTGATGGCGGCCTGGATGGACGTGTAGTCCCCAGCGCCGGTCTTATCGACCGTGATGGTGGCGGCCAGAGCCGTGCTGGGCAGCGCGAGGGCGGCCATCAGGATCAGGAAACGGGAAGCGTGGTGAGACATCTGCGGACCTCCGAAGTCCGCAAAGAATACCACGAGCTTTCCGCGCTGTTCAGTCCGCTGGCCCTCAATATTGTTGGAGCCGGCGGAACACCGCCTTCATCCCTGGCGTCGGCGCCTCAGGACCAGGCCCAGGCCCAGCGCCAGCAGCCCGAGGGCACCACTGGGGGCGGAGCCCTGGCTGGAGCTGCAGTTGCAGCTGCCGCCGCCACCCTCGAGGTCACCCGAGGCGTCGAGGTAGTTGGGGATGCCGTCGCCGTCATCGTCGCCCACACCCTCGTCCTCGTCCAGCACACCGTCGTCGTCGGCGTCGGTGTCGTGGGAGTTCAGGGCCCCGTCGCCATCCACGTCGGTGTCGTACTCACCGTCGCCGTCGATGTCTTCGGTCAGCTCGTCAATGGTGTAGATGCCGTCGTCGTCGTCGTCTGAGTCCAGGGCGTCGATGGTGCCGTCACCATCGGTGTCCACCGGGTCGTTGGGGTCCTTGACCTCTTCGAGGTCACCCAGGCCGTCGCCGTCGCTGTCGGCGTTCTCCGGGTCGGTGCCAATCTCGATCTCTTGGGCATCGGTGAGGCCGTCGCCGTCGAGATCGGAGAGGTCTGTGCCTTCATCGATTTGATCGTCGCAGTCGTTGTCCACGCCATCGGCGAGCTCTTCAGCGCCCGGATAGACCGAGGCGTTGTCGTCGTCGCAGTCGCCTTCTTCCTCGGTGTAGCCGTCTCCGTCGTCGTCGCTGATCTCGGTGTCCTCATCGATGTCGCCGTCGCAGTCGTCGTCCACGCCGTTGGCCACTTCGGTTTCGCCGGGGTTGATGTCGGCGTCGGCGTCGTCGCAGTCGCCTTCTTCTTCGGTGTAGCCGTCGCCGTCGTCGTCGCTGACTTCGGTGTCCTCGTCGATGTCGCCGTCGCAGTCGTCGTCCACGCCGTTGGCGGTCTCGATGGCGTCGGGGTTGACGTCCGGATTGGCGTCGTCGCAGTCGCCATCGTCTTCGGTGAAGCCGTCGCCGTCGTCGTCGTAGGCGCTCGAGCCTTCGTCCACCAGGCCGTCGCAGTCGTCGTCCACGCCGTTGACCACCTCGGTAGCGCCGGGGTTGACGTCGGCGTCGTCGTCGCGGCAGTCGTCGCCGCCGAAGGCGGACGAGTCGTAGCCGTCGGCGTCGGCGTCGTAGTCGGACGCGCCGTCACAGTCGGTGTCCACGCCGTCGTAGGGGGTATCGATGGCGCCGGGGTGGACGCGGAAGTCCGTGTCGTCGCAGTCGGCGCCGCCGTAGGCGTCGCTGTCGTAGCCGTCGGCGTCGGCGTCGTAGTCGCTGGCGCCGTCGCAGTCGCTGTCCACGCCGTCGTACCAGGTGTCTGACGCGTCGGGGTTCACCGCCGCATCGGTGTCGTCGCAGTCGGCGCCGCCGTAGCGGTCGCTGTCAAAGCCGTCGTTATCGGCGTCGTAGTCGCTGGCGCCGTCGCAGTCGCTGTCCACACCGTCGTACCAGGTGTCCGACGCGCCGGGGTTGATGGCTGCGGATGTGTCGTCGCAGTCCGTGCCACCGTGGGCGTCGCTGTCGTAGCCGTCGGCATCCGCGTCGTAGTCGTTGGCCCCGTCGCAGTCGCTGTCCACGCCGTCGTACCAGCTGTCGGAGGCGCCGGGGTTGATGGCCGCCGATGTGTCATCGCAGTCCGTGCCGCCGTAGGCGTCGCTGTCGTAGCCGTCTGCGTCGGCGTCGTAGTCACTGGTGCCGTCGCAGTCGCTGTCCACGCCGTCGTACCAGGTGTCGGAGGCGCCGGGGTTGATGGCTGCGGAGCCGTCGTCGCAGTCCGTGCCGCCGTAGGCGTCGCTGTCGTAGCTGTCGCCATCGGCGTCGTAGTCGCTGGCACCGTCGCAGTCGCTGTCCACGCCGTCGTACCAGGTGTCTGAGGCGCCGGGGTTGATGGCCGCCGATGTGTCATCGCAGTCCGTGCCGCCGTAGGCGTCGCTGTCGTAGCCGTCGGCGTCGGCGTCGTAGTCGCTGGCTCCGTCGCAGTCGCTGTCCACGCCGTCGTACCAGGTGTCGGAGCCGCCGGGGTTGATGGCCGCGTTGGCGTCGTCGCAGTCGGTTCCCCCCGCCGCGATGGCGTCGTAGCCGTCGGCGTCGGCGTCGGTCACGTCCACGCCGTCGCAGTCCTGGTCGATGCCGTCGTAGGGGATCTCGGTGGCGCCGGGGTTGATGCTGGCGTCGCCGTCGTCGCAGTCGTCCGCTGTGGCGTAGCCGTCGCCGTCGCCGTCGGTCACGATCGCGTCAGGTCCACCGTACGCACCGATGTCGGAGATGCTGCCGTCCACGTCGTAGATGGAGGGAGAGCCCGCGTCGATGCAGGCCGACCCGGAGAGCAGGTAGAGGTCGTCGTTGGTCTCGTCCCCGTCGATGCTGTAGGTCGTCAGGCCCGGGTCCGTGGAGAGGTTGCCGCTGGTGCCGGTGAGGTCCGAGTAGTTGCCGGCGTAGTTGCCGCCCGAGTTGCCATAGACGTCGTTGTAGAAGAAGTCGGTGTAGGTGCTCGAGGCGGAGGTGCTGTCGTTGGCGTAGACCCCGCCGCCGTCGGCGGCCAGGTAGAAGATGTTGTTGACGATGTCGCCGTAGGACGAGGTCTGGTAGA
>Ga0307987_1001322_pt1 | contig 13619 bp, 3 predicted proteins | sample EllFjometagen181_FD_203157 | JGI IMG/M metagenome (GOLD analysis project Ga0307987, IMG submission 203157) | Marine microbial communities from Ellis Fjord, Antarctic Ocean - #181 | ecosystem: Environmental > Aquatic > Marine > Unclassified | place: Southern Ocean | collected 2014-10-08
GTTTTGCCAAAAAAGTGGAATCCGGTTGGCTGCCTGCGATCTGTGAGCGGGGAGAATCCATGCCTGATCCTATCATAAAGCAATGGGCTGAACGGCGCAGTGGTGCCAAAGTGCGTGTATTGTTCATTACCGGAAAAAAACGGGGAATGTTTGAATGCTTGTCTTTGGCAAAATCGTTTGATTTTGAGTGTGATGTAATCCCTTCTTGGAGTAATTGGAATTTATCGAATAGAGATAAGGACCTTTGGAATATGCTCCGGTACTACCTTTCTTTTAAACAATATGATGTTATAGCTGTTTCAGGTATATGGCTATCATACCTACCGGAAGATTGCCAGCAGGAGATTGCATCGTTGATAAAAAATCAAGGGGTGGGATTTGTTTATGCTATGCATGGTATTTTTCCGCGTGTGCCCAGACTGGGTGGTACGCCAAGCCCCATTTTGAATCCTCTTTTGCCTTTGGATATGAATATATCCTCTTATAAAAAACTAACCCAAAAAGCCGCTCCTATGGGTAATCATTTAACCAGTGGTCAGGATTTCTCAGAAATCAGGTGGATGTGCAATGTTGACACCGGCCTTCGCGAGGGATCAACGCCGTTACTGCAAGATGAGGATGGTACTCGAATACTCGCTGCGGTTGTCACCCGAGGTAAAGGACGAGTAATGGCCTATAATCCGGCCTACGGAGAGCGTTCTAAAGGTCGTCCATTTTTTCTCCCACTGACGATTAAACAATATTCTTCTTCAGTACCGGGGAATCTGATGGATATGACGAAAAAGGATGGCATGGGAAAATTCAGCCGTTGGATGAATGGAATTGAATATGCAGATCAATTCTACGGTTGGTTGGGAAAATGTATAATCTGGGTGGCGAAAGCAGACTCCAACGCCTCACTTAAGTCGGTCACAGTTAATGGCGAAAAAATAAAGATTGACATAACCTCACCTAGTAAATCTGACCGTCAATATCATCTTCACGTAGTAAGTAGATCAGTTCTTAATTCCCGTCATACAGCACTGGACAGCTCCTTGGTATTGGATTCGAAATCTTATACATCCATTTTGCCTCTTCCTTCTACAGGTATGTTAGGTAAACATTTTCTTGATGTCTATCTTCTGGACAATGACGGTGAAGTTCTCGATTGGAACTCTTCATCTTTTGATGTTTTGGGTAATCTAAAAGTCATCTATAAACCTGATTATTCGCTTTTCAATCCATCTGATATTATAAAACCAACATTTCATGTGTCAGTTGCACCTGAATCTAAAAAGGTAAAAGTTTCAACAGAATTATTTGATTTAAAAGGTCGCTTATTGATCAAGCAGGAAAAAGAAGTCAACGTTTCTCAAACACAGAATCTTCAGAATATTTCACTCTTATTGAACTTGTCCGACACAGGAATTCAAAGTAGGCTGGCCAATGCTAGATTCACCTTTAGTTCTTTAGGAGAAAGCATTGAGATAAGAGATCAGTTTTTTGTCAAACAGTCTCCCGGTTGGGATGAGTATCATATCATGGCCTATGAAGGATTTAGTAATAATCCTATGAATGATGTTTTATGTGCTGTATTGGAAAAAAGTGGACATGATACTATTCAAAACGGTTATCCTTCTCCTGTTCGGAGCAGGCTTTCAACTGAGACTGGGTTGAGAAACTGGGGTAACTGGTTGATTTATAGAGGGACAACGCCAGAAATAATAGAGAGGCTAGTACAATGGTTTAAAGATTTCAGTCCTGTCAAATATGAATTTTGTGATGAGCCTGAACTGCAAGTGTATCCAGCTCTGGAAAACCGATTTGCATCTTCTACATACAAAACAAATTTTCAGGTTTGGCTGAAAAAGAAATACTTAAATATCGCGACACTCAACAAGGCTTGGGGAACGCAGTATAAAGAATGGGGGGATGTAATTCGCCCTTTGTGGTATGAAACGATTGATTCTGACAATTGGACGTCATGGTTTGATTCTCACCGTAATCTTGATGATCAATTCATCAGTAAATACGCAAATGGCTCCAAAGCAGTGAGAAATATCGTGCCTAATGCAGACACGGCAATCAACCCACGGTCTATTGGCACATTCAGCGGTACCAATCTCAGAGATTTCTCAAGAAGTCTTGGCTCATCTTATCTCTACAATGATTTTGTAAAAGGAAACTCGCCTATGGGGTATCTGCATCTTGGCTGGCGCTGGTTTGATCATGTGGAAACTTTTATCGGTTATACATGGGCAACTGCGCCGGGCGCCGAGCGGATAGCACATGAAGCGTGGGATGCCGCCCGCAGAGGTGCAAATATTGGTTGGTTTGCTCCGTGTTTCACTGAAACGCCTCCTTCTGCCGATTGGTCGTATTTTAATGGTGATTTCACTCTAAATGAAAAAGGCAAGGCAATTGCATCAATTAACAAGGTTTTGTGTTCAGGAATGGGTGATTTAGCTGTCAACACAAAACCACTTGACGAAGGAATTCTTGTTTATTACCCCCGTACTCTTTTTTATAATAATGATCTTGGTTTTTTCAAACAAAGCCTTTTAAACAACCCTCAGCAAGATCGCAAGAAATTACGGGGAATGAGTGTATGGGGCGCAAATCAGATTCCCAACTCATTTTTGCCTCATCTTGACGCATTGGGTTATCAGTATGAGTTTTGCGATGAGCTGGATCTGACTGCAGAACGTCTTAAAAAAACTCGAGTGGTTCTCCTGCAGAACGTGGTCTGTCTTGGCCATGAAAAACTGGAACTTCTGCGTGACTTTGTCGAGAGCGGCGGTTGTGTTATAGCCGAAGCTGGGACCGCCCGCCGTGACGCAAACGGTCGGGTTTATGCACAAACTCCTGAATCCTTCAAGGACTTGTTTGGGATCGAACGGACCAAATCGAATCCGTCTCCGCTTGTTTTACGGGAAAGCTTCAGAATTGTATCTAAAGATGCTAATGACAGCGAATTTACATCTGGCAATTATGGCCAGGTGTTCAGAAAGGGAAACGCTTTCTTTATTAACTTTTCAATGCCAAAATCTAATGGAGGAATTAGACTTCTGGATAAATTGCTGATGGCTGCTGGAGTTGAACCCACCTATGGGCTTCACAACAACTGGCTTGAAGTGGGCACACGGTTCAACCTGATATGCTCCACGATAGTTCGTACACAAGGCAAACTGACTTACCTGTTCCTTACTGGTGATGGCAATAAGACCGATAATGTTTTTTCTGTTAAATTGCCAGAGTTCAAATGCGTATATGATGTGCTTGCTGATAAAAACTTGGGGACTATTGATGTCATTAAAGGCAACATTAACTATAGCGAAGCACGCCTGTTTGCCTTAAGCCCATCACCTGTCCGGTCTTTTACACTCGCATCGAACAGAACAACAACCAAGCCTGGAGAATGGTGTAACCTGAGGTTGGAGTTGACAACCGAAGACGGAGCGCCAGATAATAGGTTGGTCATGCTGAAAATCAGTTCAGCCAGTAAAGGAATTCTGCCCTTTATCCCCAGAAAAGTGATGCTTAAGAACGGTAAGGCTACGATCAATATAATCGTTCCGTATAATGTGTCATTGGGAATACTTAAACTGACAGCCAGAGATTTGACTTCAGGAGCGAAAGCAAATATCAATCTGAAAATAACAAATTGATTGCTGCTTTAATACGAAATACAGGATGTTGCAGAAATTTCTTGTCAGAAACCTTAGATTTCTGGTTGAGAACTCAAACTTACTTTTCAATCAATAGAATCAAAGATTGAGTTTTAGTCTTTAGTCTTTTGGGTGATAAAAATGAAATATATATTTTCGACGACCAACGGTCGACGCTACAGTACACCCTAAGAGATACTAACACTAAACTGTAGCGGCGATGGTTCATCGCCGAACAAAACAAGGTCCAACCGTAAAATCAAGGTTGAGATTAATAAAAAATGATAATAACACACACGGAGTTTACCTTTATGCAAAAATACATAACCAGTCTATTAATAATATTTATTACAACATTATCTATAAATGCGAGTGATGATTTATTACTTAATGTCCGTTTTGATGGCACCTTGAAAGCCGATAAGGCTAACGGTCTAAATTTGCCTGCGATTAAACGAATGGAGCAACCGCAGTTCTCCAAAGGAATTTCCGGCAATGCTGTTCGTTTAAATAAAAGTGCAAAGATAGTTTATTCCCTTGAAAATAATATAGATCTTAAACAGGGGACTATTGCTTTCTGGATACGTCCGATAGATTGGGAGCCGTCCAAGAGAACAAAGAATTATCACTGGATATTCTCGGCAAATAAAACTGGGGCAAAAGTCGATAGATTGCAGTTCTTTAAAATGCCTGGACCGATGATGTTACTATTTATCGGCGAGAAAGACAACATCAAACAAATTCCTTTTTCCACCAGTAAGTGGAAGACAAACCAGTGGCATTGTATTGCTTTCTCATGGAACAGTGACCGAGCAAAACTATTTGTTGACGGGCAGCTTCAAGGTACTGTTAAGCTTGAAAAAGGTAAATTGCCTGTTGATGTAGGTGAAAATATAAATTTACAGGCAGGGATTGAAACAACAGATTATGATGATTTAAGGATATATAAGCGTACTCTAACCGACAGCGAAATAGAAGCATTGTACATTGAAAATGCGCCATTATCTGCAAATGGGGCAAAAAAAATCTCGGTAACTCCGGCAACTCGGATTTCTAAAGTTTTGTCATCGCCGGTACTTGACGGCAAAATTGCATCAAATGAATGGGCTGGGGCCAGTTTAATTGATGGTTTTCTTGAAATACCTGAACTTGAGTTGTCTCGACGCAAAATGTCGATGAAATTATGTTACGATAATGATGCTTTGTATATTCTGGTTCAATCAAAATTGGGCAAGGATAAAAAACATTTTTCTTCATCAGATGAAAATGTTTGGTCTGCTCCTTCTGCTGAAATATTGTTTCAGTGTGGTATTCAGCCGGATCTGGCGATAAATCATTTTGCACTGAACATCTTTGATCGTCATTTTTCACAACTTAAAAGCGACATAGCGTGGAACCCTCTGTGGACAAGTGTTTCAACAGTCGATAATGAAATATGGACAGCTGAAGTAAAAATTCCATTTGAATCGCTAGGACAAAAGCCACCGCAGCCAGGAACCGTATGGCGCTTTAATTTTGGCAGAAACTTTATTGCACCCAAAAATTTTGCGAATCCGTCAGTTACTTTGGCATATGCTGATGTAAAGGCATTTTGGGATATTCAATTTGCCGAATCCGGACAAGGTATAGGAGTGGACTATTCTATAGATCCGGCACTGAAGAGCCTGAACTTGAAAAGCGTTAACAAGACTGAATTTGAAACTGGTGATTCTTTTGAGCTTTATATAAAAAAAATGCCTGTATTGCTTACAAGAATTGTAAAAAAACTCAATAATATATCAACGTCTCGCGGACAGGTCGTTACCAATATGACAGATCTAAATATTGATAGTTTTGTGAAAAATGGCATAACTGCGAATTTACCTGGAGCTGGACGCTATGTTGCACTTGCAACTATCAAGGAAAAAACAGGCAAAGTCATTTACCGTCAATTATTACAGTTTATAATCCGGGACAGTTTCTCGGTTGCGCTTAAATTTCTTTCTAAATCACAAAAAATGTTTGTGGAATGGGAGCTTAACTCCCCTGTAAATCCACCATTTGAAATTAATGCGAATATTATTGACGATAACGGCAAAATTGTCAGGACTGAAAAACAGAAGATTGAAAGTAAAACTTTCAACGGTAAAATAGAATTTGATATGTCACAAATGAAGAAGCTGGATTACACTGCTGAAGTAACTTTGAGTAGCAAAACATTTAAGCAGGTTCGGGAAATAGCGTTTAAATGCTACTATAATGCTCCATGGATTGGGTTTGAACAGAAAACAGCGAAATCACACAAAGTACCAGCACCTTGGACTCCTATTGAAATTGATAAAAAAAACATAAAAACGCTTACTTTAAATTACCAGCTTGGAGCGCAGGGATTACCGGAATCTATCTTTGCCGCAGGAAAAGAGTTGCTGGCGCAGCCGATCAATTTGAAATTTAGCACTGGTAACTCAGCATTCAAACCGTCCGGTGATATAAAATGGCAATCCAAGTATTCGGACATTGCTTCATTTATAATTCCTTTTAAATCACAAAATGCCACCGCCAAACTAACTGGCTCCGTAGAGTTTGACGGCATGATACGCTATGATTTAACAATAACACCAAATGATTATCCTGCGCAACTAACCGACATGGTGCTGGATATCCCACTTCAAAATGATTGTGCAGAATTAAAATATCCTTACTGTGGTCCTTATCAAAAATGGAATATTTGTGATGTGGAAGGAAAAGTAAACAAGTATTACGCAGATGCTTTCATGCCGCATATCTGGGTAGGCAACACCAGCCGGGGGCTAGCATGGTTTGCTGAGTCAAATGAATTATACCGTCCGTTTGGAAGTGAGAAAGTTGTTGAATTGAAACGTTTAGGTGATCAAACTGTTTTACGAATAAACATGGTGACTTCGCCGCTAGAATTATCCAAACCAGTTTCTTATACATTCGGTATCCAGGGAACTCCAATGAAAATAATTGCTCCTGATTGGACTTCGCGAACTCTTTCCAGTTGTATTTCAACGAAGCGACAAGATAAAGCGATTACTATGGGATATACTACTGGTGGTGAATATCACGTTATGGCAGGAATTCCATACCCAACAAAAGATCCGGATCGTGCCAAACGTTGGGTTGAAAGTGTTCACAAAGTAAAAGATCGTCGTGCAGTTGTTTATGCAACCTCAAATGGCATTGGCAGTAAATCCCCGCAATATTGTTTTTTTGAACAAGAATGGAAGAATCCGTTGAGTTGCGATACATGGAGTCTGGCCAGTCGTGGGGAATATCATCAAGGAACTTCTCCTAGCGTTTCGACGTGGCGTGACTTCTTCTTGTGGACAGTTTATAAAGCTCTTGAAGAATATAATATTGATGGTCTGTACTACGATTTTGGAACAGTTGCTCCAGTGTATAATCCTGATGCCGGTTGCGGGTTCAAATATAATGGTAAACAATATCCGACTTGGCCAATTTTTTCTGATCGCCAAATGAGGAAACAGGTTTACCAGCTGGTAATGGACAAACGTGGGCATGCGGATTTTGTCTATCACAATTACAGTAAGTCCATGGCTCCTATAATGTCGTTTGCATCAATGTTACTGGATGGTGAGGTGTATCAACAACGCACTGGAGTTATCGGGGCAAAAATTACTGACGATTATACTAAATTAATTCCTTTATCAAGACTACGGGCAATGTTTGGAGCACAATGGGGATGTACACCGTACTTTCTAGCCAAACTTGCGAGTGAAGGCACGGCGCGAACTAAAGCTACGCGTTGTATAATTGCCATGATGATGCCTCACGGTATTCCAATATGGGGATTCTATTGCGATATTCCTGAACTTAATAAATATACTGCTGTTCAAGATAAGTTTGGCATAGGAAACAGCAAATTCTTTCCCTGTTATGAACTAAACATGAACAAACTGTTATCTCCAGCTCCGCAGGAAGATAAAGTCCTCGTTGGTTACTGGCTGAAAAAAGATTCCGCTCTTGTGGTTGTAGGTAATCTTTCTGATAAAAAATATTCTGGAGTCCTTAATGTTGGAGCAATTCTAACAGGAACCAATAAAGCAGAAAATACGTGTGTAGCTGGACAGAATATGCTAATTACAGCAAAAGGTATTGCAATAGAAATTCCCGCCAAAGATTACTTATTGCTGAAGATTGATAACTAAGGTCAGCGGAGATGGCAACCTTATAGGTTATGATTGTACTTAGGGTTGATAAAAGAGGAAAAGCAGTGAGTTCAATGACTCCTGTAATTCGTGTTCCGACAATGGAAGCATTAAAAAGAAATTAACAATTGAAAGAAAATTATGAATATTATATCACAACATGACATTATTTATGACACACCGCCGTCATGCTGGCAGGACGGACTGGTTATGGGTAACGGCAGTCTGGGGGCGGTCTGTTTTTCCCCTGAAGCATTGACCTTTCTGATTAACAAAACCGATGTTATAGATGCTGGAACTAAAAAGGTGAAGCGGGTGATTCCTCCCGCTGAAGCGGCAGAAATGGTTGCAAACGGTGCTACGGCGCAGGACTTTATTGACGCGGAAATATTGGAGAATCCACCTGAAGGAGTTGGCCCTAAAACCTGCTGTGTCTTGCAGATGGATCTGGGTATGACGGCAGGTGCCGGCACGCGTAGCGCAATGCCTTCTGTTAGCTCCCGCCTTGCACTCCATGATGCCTCTGTCAGAATAAAGATGGACAAGCATCTTTGTCATCCCCGTCTGAACGCATTTGTCGATGCTAATTCCAATACGTTCGTGTTTCGGGCCGAAAATATCTCTCCTATCGTCTCATTCACCAATCGACTATATTTTTCCCGCCCGCAGGACATCGGAATCGGAGACGCTAATCTGTGGAGCGAGAATGACCGCGTTTTTATGAAGATGGAAATTCCTGAGTCCGGTTATTATATTGTCGGACTCCATATTGTTTCGCGCGAAACAATGGATTACAGAGAGTTAATCAAAAAAAATATTAGAAAAAAATATCATGCTCCTGAAACAGGAAAAGCAAAGACGACAGTGCGTGGCAACTATGGTATTATAGATGTTCAGGGTAACTTTGATCTGTTTCTCAGCGTTGTCACAAGCATTGAATCTGATAATCCCTTGGAACAGGTTAATGACAATCTGAACATTGCCTTAGACGCGGGCGTTGATGCAATCGACACCGAACATCGCAAGTGGTGGCACAAGTTCTGGAGCAAATCAACAGTCGAACTCGGTGATCAGAAGCTTAATGCTCTGTTCTACCGTTCACTCTACGCGCTTGGATCTTCTTACAGAACTGCGCCTATGTCCGGCTTGCTAGGTCTTTATTACGGTCCTACTCCCGGCCCAATACAATGCACCCCATGGAATGGTGATTTGCATCATGATCAGAATGTTCAGTGTCCATTCTATCCTGTTTTTGCCTTGAATCATGGAGAGCTTTTTGATGCTTACCGGGAAACGTATCACAGCTTTCTGCCGGAAGCTAGGCGACTTGCACGGGATGTCTTTAAAGTCGAAGGCGCACATTTTGATATGTGCTTCAATGCACAGGGGCATTCAATGTTTCAAGGTGTGGGCCAATACCGTTATGGTTTTTTGGGATCGTATGTGGCTATCGTTCATTGTATGGCCTGGCGATACAAGCAAGACATTCATGAATTGCGGGAGCGTATCTATCCGTTTCTCAAAGAAATACTGACCTTCTATCAATCCATCATGCAAAAGGGGACTGATGGCCGGTATAGACTCTGGCCGGCAAATGCTGTCGAGTTGGAGGTTATGGATTGTGCCAACCCTGTTCAGACAATCTGTATGCTTAAGGTCTGTCTCAAAACTGCCATCGAAGCCGCGGATATTTTGAATGTCGATAAAGAACTGCGGTATGGCTGGCAGGAATTCCTTGACAATCTTCCTGATTATCCGCTGGGTGTGGATAATAAAGGAAGAACCGTGATAGTAGATGGAGAAGGTATTCATCCCGATCACCACATCGGGCAGGCAAGTGGTCTTTATCCGGTTTATCCCTGCAGTGAATTTGATGAATTTTCCGATCCGGAAGTGTTGAAACTCTACCGGCAGACATTTGAGGGCGTACTGGAGAAAACGAATGAAATCGTTTATGCCGATAACGAAAGTTACTATTACAAATGTGTATGGGCCTGTTTTTATCGGGCGATGACGGCGATTCGCTTGGGTGACACCGATGTATTCTGGTCACACTATCTGCCCATGTTCATGAAAGCTTATGTAAAACCAAACGGCTTATGCAGTCATGATGCTTGCATCATTGTGGATCCTGATGTCAGCGAGAAACATCTCGAAACAATACCGGACGAATATTTGATGGATGTGGATGAAAGGATGTCAAAATTTGAAGTGTGGTGTGGGCACAGTGGCACTTCAACGCCTAACGTGAATGCTAAACGTTACGCCGTTCCGTTGATTGAAGCCAGTGCCGATTTTCTGACCATGATTACCGAAACTCTTTTACAGAGCCATAACGGCGTCATTCGTGTTTTCCCTGCATGGCCGAAGAACAAAGATGCAAGTTTTGAGAATCTGGTTGCAGAAGGTGATGTTAAGGTGTCGTCCGAAATAAAAAGTGGACGGGTAACTTTTGTTCGAATGGAGAAGGGTGCAAACTGCCGACGATCGTCAGTGACACTGAAATTGCCATGGACAGAAACCGTGGAAGAACATATGTTTCCAAAACATGGGGTTATCATAATATGAACATTTACAATTTATAAATGGGCCTTAAAAAGAGTATAAACTTTTTGACAGAATCATTTAATGACAGAATCATTTAGGATAGGATCATTTTTTAAGAAAGAAATTTAATGTTCTCAAGCGGGAAGATTTAGTCAGGTTCTCTTCTTCTTTAAATTAAGCAAAGAAACGTACGATTTGCCGTTCTATAAAAAGGTCACTTGCGTGGAATCGATATGAAAGAGCAGGGACGTATGGCAGTGCGTATGATGGAGACGTTATTGCGCGGTGATGAATAGGATGAATATACGGTGATGATATCTGGTAAATTGATTAAAGGAGATAAAGGGAAATAATGTACATGATTAAGTATACAAATTTATCAATATGGGCTCTGGTGATGCAACTTGTTCTGTGTGGTTGGTTATCAGCTCAAATTAATGTTAAGGACTTTGGGGCAAAGGGTGATGGGGTGACTGATGATACTGATTCAATTCAGGCAGTTCTCAGCAGTGTCTATTCTGAGCATTTAATCAGATTTGTTCCATATGATGCTAGTTTTCCTGAGGTTGTTTTTCCTGAGGGAACTTATGTCATTTCCAGACCTCTTGTACTTTCAAACTGGATGAATATACGAGGTATTGGTAATGTTGTTATAAGGCAGACAATCCCTGATGCAGATATATTCTATATACATTGGGGCTTTCGGAATCTGATTGAGAATATTTGTTTTGACGGTGGTAGGCGGCAAATAAAAATATATACGAGTAATGCTAATACCGCCCGTATCATTATTAGGAATTGTAAGTTTCGTAATTCTTTAGATTATGCCATTGAGTGCATTATAAAATCAACCGATGGCACGCAGCAGGGAGTTATAATTCCTTATCAGATTACTTATACTAATGGACTTCCGATGTTGGCAAATGTAGATGATCAATCAAGAGGGAACTATTGGTATAATTCTACGTTTCTTCGGATTACAGGGAGTCAGTTTGTAAATTGTATGCGGGTGTTGCATAGTAATGCTGATATGTGCGTTATGGATAACTCCAGAATAGAAACACGACCGGATATGGTGGGTGCCGCCATTTGTAACGGTGCATTGATGAAAATTGAAGATGTAACAGGCATGGCTCATGTTACTAAAGGAAATCATCAGCGGTGGATAGATAACCGGCAATATGGGCTTATCCTAAAAAATACAAAACTGGATTCTGATTCAGAAACAGGAATGCTGGCGATTAATAATATAGGTAAGTATCATAGTTCATGGCATGGTGTAGCACGGTATGTTATTGTGGATGGATGTGAGTTTAAGTGTGCGGGCAGTGCAGAAAATGTTTTTATATATTGTGAGGAAATTCCTAATTTAATATCTGTACGTAATTGCCGTGAATTGTCAGGAAAAAAAATTCCTGTTCTCGGATTCAAGAGTATTCCTGATAATAATTATTTTGATGCGATCGATCCGGCAGGGCTTTCTTTTGTTATTGATGACGGGAATACAAATCTAACAAGTGACCTTCCCGAGACAATGGTTCCTTTTGCCGAAGCGGCTCTTCCACTGAATATTGGGGCGTTGTTTCATGAAGAAAATATAATTAATGATGTTTCTATGCGAGATCATATCACGCATACAATTTATGCAACTGATTTCGGGGCCAAGGGGGATAATGTTGCAGATGACACTATTGCTGTACAGGCGGCTTTTGATAAAGCGGGTGAAACAGATATTACTGAGGTGGTTTTTTCAAACGGCGTATATCGTATAAGTAGACCGATAAAACTTCCACCGAAAGTGTCTGTCCGCGGTCTTGGTTGTGCGGTATTTGCTGCTACGGATGACATAGATATATTTTATGCGAAGGATGCAAGACGTATTTCAATTCTTAATTGTGGATTTTCGAAGGGACGTACTGCGCTTCATATAAATACGCAGACTAATGTTGAGAGTTTGATTCTTGTTGATACATGTCTTTTCAGAGATGCAACATCGGCAACTATTAATTGCATTAGTGGCAATGGTATGGTGAATGAAGCAAATATGACCCAGCTTCGAATAAGCAACTCAACATTTCATTCTCGTGCTCTTTCTGCTGGTTCTAATTCATACTGGAAGGTACTTGTTTCTAATTTTCATTATGCATTACTGGATAATACATGGATTAGTACTCATGTGAATATGCGTGATTCTGCGATTGTCAATAAAGGGACTCTACATCTTAAGAATATACTGGGTGTGCCCGGAGTGACTCGAATGAATGATCAGCGCTGGATTGATAATTATTATCGTGTTGCTTGTGATGATGTTAGATTTGGTGGAGAAGGTGCTGGATTCTGTTTGATTGTTAACAAGCCTAGTAAAGATATTGTTACAGACGGATTTGCCCTTATAGAGAATGGTTGGACATACTGTTTGGGAAATCCCTTGCGACGTTCTATGGTTTATTGCGAGGCAGTTCCAGCAACAATTGCAATTCGCTCCAATGTTGGGTTTGAACCTTCATCTCAGTCGATGGTTATGATAGATTCATCTGTAAAAACAAATACTTTGGCAGGTCATTTTTTTGAGAGTGGGAATAGTGTGCCTGGTAGAATTGGAGTATCTACAAAGTTGCATAATGGCACTTGTGGTAAATCTGATTAGGGCATTTGAATACTGAAAATATTAAAAAGGATGGCTCTGTCGCGATTTCCGTGGGTGAGACGTTTTTGTTCGACTCGTCCAGAGTCGTATGTTTGTGTTATAACTACCACCGCATTACATGCGGGGCTACTAAAGTTTGACTACTCCGTAGTCTTAGAACTGCGACTCGAGCTTGCAAGAGAGGCTTCAGCCACTGATAACAAACTTAATAGGCTGAAGCAATGAGCAAAGCGAATGGCCTACCTGTTCAATGTTAATAGCCATGCATGAAATGCATGGTTACTTAATCATTATCAATGAACGACTGCAACGCAGTCGAATTTAAAGAATTTAGGTTTCATCCACGGAAACCGTGACAGAACCAAATGGATTATATGATGTTAATAGGGACACGAACAACTAAAAGTGCCGCCTCAATATGAAATACAGGATGTTGCAGAAATCTCTTGTCAGAAAAATAAAAGTAAAAGAAATATTGACGTATTTAATCTAAACTGGTATAGTTGCACTAGTTTAGATTAAAAAAGGACTTTTAAAATGACTTTATTTGAAACTGATATATCCCCACGGGCACGGGAAACATATAATGCATTACGTAACCGCATT
>Ga0307987_1001323_pt1 | contig 13619 bp, 11 predicted proteins | sample EllFjometagen181_FD_203157 | JGI IMG/M metagenome (GOLD analysis project Ga0307987, IMG submission 203157) | Marine microbial communities from Ellis Fjord, Antarctic Ocean - #181 | ecosystem: Environmental > Aquatic > Marine > Unclassified | place: Southern Ocean | collected 2014-10-08
CCGTGTACAACTTCCATCCTCGGAACGCCGCGCTGAGCACGCCCTCCGGAGATTTGTAATCGCCATCGATGATTTCTTCACCGGTTTTCGCAAGCGTTGCAAAGTTGCTCTTAATACCAAATTTAACCCCGGTTTCAAGCAATGCTTTCGTGCTCTTCTCTGTCTCAATATCTATCGACGTTCCATGCATCTCAATCTTCGAATTCATCTGCAGATTCTGCGCGTGAAGCAAGATACCCTGACTGTAAATTCCTTGAGTTGCATTGAACTGCAAAAACCCACCAAATATCATCGGCAATTCATGAACCACACTCGTATGACTATGCTTCCTCGTATCTATCGAAACCGACGCCTTTACCGCATACTCACCACCCTTAGCCGAAAATCCAACCCCGCTACCCAGCTTGTTCAGGTACGTATATTGCGTGTGGATGCCAGGCGCGGATTCCAAATGAATATTCTCGGCATTGATTGTACCTTTCATTTTGCCCGGATTATCTGGGTCTGGCAAAAACATCGGCTGAACGTGAACGTAATTGCCGCTTGCATATACGTAAAACTCTTTCTCTATTTGAAATATAGATGGAATTGGAACGATATGCGCTTCACCCCACCCCTGTTTCTTCTTCTGCGCGAACGTAACGCCGTTGTTTTCAAACTTAAATGCAAATCCTGCTGTTTTTGTATGGACTTCCATTTGAGAAATTTTAGTGGCAGGCAAAATCGCTACCCCTGCTGTATGTTCCGGAGTGCCCGCAATTAATCTGGTGGTCTTTGCAACTATGTTTACGCCCAACAACCTTTGATCTTTCGTCGTATTTGTATCAATGTGCGGAGCGTTCAATTCAATTAAAGTCGGGGTTTCGCTCGCTTGCCTTATTTGCCTTGTCTTAGTTTTGTACCAGCTCTTTTTCGTATGACGCTCTTCTAACTTGATCCAGTTTGAGCTGGCTTCCATCACCAACCGACCATTCTCTGACACCAAACTAATCGTATCGGCCGCCGTGTAGTTGCCCCCCTTGATGCCAATGTTTCCACCACCAACGATAACAATGCTGCCAGGTGGCCTTGCACCATCAGAAGACGAGACAATTCCGTAAGCGGGTTCGTTTAAGTTCTGCGTGCCATTGCCCTTTGCCAGAATAAATGAATCATGCATCCGCATCTCTTCATAGCTGCGATAGAATTTCTTCCCGAATTTGGTCGCTTTGAAGTATAACTCCACAGGAATGACTAGTGTTTGAGCTTCTGATTTTACATAAACATCGCTTCCAATTATCCGCGCGCCCTTTAATCCAACATTTCGGCCAGACATAGTCACCTTGCCTTTTGCGTCAATGAAACCCTCTTTTTCTATCGTTGAGGTGATCTGATTGCCAAGGTCGCTGACCGTTACCAGAGTTGCAATTACCAAATCCTGAACAGTTTCTATCGTTACATCTCCGCCCGATTGCACATGATCCGTCAATAGCGCATTTACCGCCGTCAATGCAAAACTTTCTGTGGCATCCACTTCCCGCAAGAAAACGCCGCCCTTGCTCGATATCGATACTTTGCCACCTTTGATCTTGCCAAAACTTATAACATTGCCATTCACATTTAAATCAACTTCCCGACCACGAATCGTGCTGATCGTATCCATCAACACATTCCCCATTACTTTCAAATTGATTCCTCCCTCTGAAATCATTCCGCTTTCCCAAACGAAACTCTTCACACTCTCTGCAGTAAAATACACCCGCGGAATAAGGCAAGCACGCCCAGTCTCAAGGCAGTTTTCTTTGTTGATGAACCATGCGATAGGTTTCTTCAATTTGCTCAGCTGACTTTGTGTTAATGGCTTTCCTATTTCAAACGGCTCGCCCCGTTCCGCCGCCAGCCAAACTTCCCCATCCGTTTTATCAATCGCATTGCCTATCAACGTTTGTGCCAGATTTGAATTATCTAATCCTGAAATATATCCGATATTCATAAAGATCTGATCTTCGAATAGCTGCTCCAAATAGCTCTGGTCACCCAATAAAAGCACTGTCGTTTGAGAATCCGATGCCCATGCTCTAATAAGCTCCAAATAATCTTCAAAGTGATTTCTGGTCGGCTCATAACTCTGGACGACCATTGCTCCCTCCGGATATGCGTAGTCAATTAACCCGACCCGCTTGCCGATCAAAAAGGCTATTTGGCCGGGTCTTAATTCGACTTGCTCGTTTACCTGGAAAATGTTGGTGTTGAGATGACCAGGAAAAGGAGTGATATCTAATTCAGCTCCCAAATTTACATCTCGCACCAAAGACTGTACGAATTTCATGTAGATTTTTCTCTGCGTTTGAACAAGAGTTGAAAGCTCGCCGACAGCATTTGGATCGTACAGAACCAAATCCTTGCCATCTCCAGCAGGTATTTGCGCGTCCGGAGATTCCATCCAAGAGGTATCGCCCATTAAAATCGACCCGACAGCGCCTTCGATGCCTTTCTTAGCAGTGCTTTGTGAATTGACAACAGATTCTATCGCTGGATTATTATAAGTGTCGAGCCTAAATAGATATTGAGCTCTACCATGACATTCACAACAAGTGGTCCCGCGCGAGGTATGAGTAGCCATACCGTACCCATTTAATCTTTCTGTAAGTTTACCGTGATAACCCTCAACAAAACCAGCTATGCCTCCATAATCACATTCTCCCCGCCTGTATGTTTTAAAATCGTCACGTAAAATTGAAGTGTTATAAAAATATATTCGACCCTCCACTGACACTTTACTGGAAACAATCTTCAACACATCAATGTATAAGTGCAAAGCCTCCCCCGCAATTAATTTGGCTGGGACCGGATAGGAAGTTACGTGTTCCTTATAAAAATTACAATCAAAAAAATCTTTACCACAACCAGGATGATAGTTTTCGCTTGTAATTAATTCAAATGGTGTCTTAGCAAAATTCGTAGCCGTTAGTTGCATTTCTTTCGCATGCACCTCTCCTCGATCAACCGTAATTTTGCCTTCGTTCCTTACAATCTGAAGTCGCTCGGCATCTTTTACTCCAGTGCCGATGTAGAGTTGCACGGCGCTTATCACTCCTTTGGGCGCATTGTACAACCCTTGGTCTAATACAAAACGGCCTAGCTTGTTCACCTTTACAATCCCGAAATTATAAAAATATGTATCCAACACCTCCAATTCGTTTGCTACAATTTGAGCATGGTTTTCAATGCGTCCCTTGCTGGTAACCGAGATTTTGCCTGCCGCTCGCAAATTTTCTACGATACTAAATCCATCGCCCAAATGTTCGATAGTTAAATCTCCTCTCTTTGCATCTATCATTGCATCAGCTCCAATCTGCTCGCCTCTAAGCCTGTACTCTCCCACTTCAAGCCCGCTGGAATTTAAAAAACCAATGACCTTGCTGTCTACACTTAAAGTGCCCGGGATTACAGCTCTGCCATTTTGAACAAAAGTGCTGCTGTTTGCTTTGAAATCTGTTAACCAATTCGTTCCCTGCAAGACTACGTTTGCTCGAGCATGCATGCTATACACTGGATTTTTTTCTGTTCCCACGCCATTAAATATAGCGGTGCCATTGCTTTCTTCCGAATAAATGATTGATGTTCCATTCTTAGTTACAGACTCGACAATATCAACCATCCAGATGTTTTTAAAATCAACGTCTTTTAATACCACACATGGCGATGCAATCGTTAAATTCGCAGGACTGGTTGTTTCAATCGTCCCAAAAAGATTCAAACAGCCGCCAAGCAAATGCAACACTATTTCGGTTATTGGAAGCTCGCCGCTGTCAACTTCATTATCAATGTGCCGGCCTGGCACGCTTCCCTCTCCAATTAACTGGTAGTACGTCCCCGATTCTCCTTGATCGAAAATCTCCTGATGCCCTACCAATTCATAGCTGTTGAAATTTGTATTCATTTACACCCTCTAAAACAGTTAACTTTTTATTCGTATACTTTGAGCATTTGTCTGTCAAGCAAAAGTTAATTAGGTACCAAAAAACGTTCAGTTATTTCTGGTCAGCAATTTCGTCAATCTCAGCTTTATTTACTGGACCTTCTCTTAAGATTTTGTATCGTCCCGGCATGGACATATCCACAACTGTCGATGGAAGGCCGCTGGCGGGCATCTTAGGGGTATCGTTCACGATAATATCTACACAATCTCTTATTTTTTCAGGAATTTCCTCTGAGGTTCTAGCGCTAGCTTTTCCAGAAATATTTACACTGGTTCCAACCAAAAGATGCGAGTAATTCTTTAATATTGCCTGGGCAGTCGGATGCTTTGGAATTCGGATTCCTAAAAAATCCGGCCAGTTATTTAAAGCCTTATTAGGCAAAATGTAAGTAATCGGCCCGGGAGAAAATTTTTTCATTACAGATATAGCTTTGTCATCTATAAAGACATATCGTTTCGCAGTTTTGATATCATAAGCCAAAAGAGACAGAGGCTTGTTTGCGTCTCGGTTCTTTATTTTCTGAATTCTTGCTATCGCATTTGGCAGGGTCGCGTCGCACGCCAATGCATATACAGTCTCTGTTGGAAAACAGATTACACCACCCTTTCGTAGACACTCAGCAATTAAGTCTCCACTTCCAGATAAGTTTTTCAAAATCAACATGATTGATGCCTTTAGAACTTTAATTTAGCTTAAGCGCCTCCAATACCTTCCTGTATAACTTCAATTTTTCTTGAATAGCATCAAAAGAGGGGCCAGCTTTATCGGCACTAATAAGTTTATTTTCAAGCGCTATAATTTGATCATGCGCTTCTTTGCCATCGAGATCTTGCAATCTGACTGCTTTATCTGTTACGATCTCGATTTTATCTTTATGAACCTGAGAAAATCCGCCATAAATAAATATCTGCTCATCTATAGCTTTGTCCTTTTCATAGAATTTCACAAGGCCATTGCCCATTTTAAAGACAAATGGAACATGCGAAGTCATAATGCCAACTTCACCGTCAAAGGCGGGAAGAATAGCCATATCAACCTCCTTTTCTATAAAGATCCCATTTAAAGTTGCAATTATTACAGATACTGGCATTTAGCTCTCTAGAATTTTGTTCTAACTTTTCAGCCTCTCAGCCTTTTTTATTACTTCGTCAATGCTTCCAACCATATAAAAGGCCATCTCTGGTAATTCATCGTACTCTCCAGATATAATCCCTTTGAAACTTTTGATTGTATCCTCAAGCACAACGAATTTTCCAGGTATTCCTGTAAACACTTCGGCTACGTGGAATGGCTGTGATAAAAAGCGCTGAATTCTTCTTGCTCTGTTCACCACCAACTTGTCTTCCTCTGAAAGTTCATCTACACCAAGGATTGCAATGATATCTTGTAAGGAGGCATACTTCTGCAGGATCTTTTGTACAGATCTTGCGACCTCATAATGTTCTTTGCCAACAATTTCGGCAGTTAGCATTGTTGAAGTGCTTTGAAGAGGATCTACAGCTGGATAGATTCCTAATTCGGCAATTTTCCTCTCTAAGCAAGTTGTAGCATCAAGATGCGAAAAGGCTGTTGCTGGAGCTGGATCAGTAAAGTCGTCAGCTGGAACATAAATAGCCTGAACGGATGTAATTGACCCTCGTTTCGTTGAAGTAATTCTTTCCTGCAAGGTCCCCATATCTGTCGCAAGAGTTGGCTGATACCCTACCGCAGAAGGAATTCGTCCAAGTAAGGCAGACACTTCAGAGCCCGCTTGGGTAAATCTAAAAATATTATCGATAAATAACAAAACATCCTTTCCTTCCTTATCTCTAAAATACTCAGCTTGCGTTAAACCGGTTAATGCCACTCGTGCCCTTGCTCCTGGGGGCTCATTCATCTGTCCGTATACTAAAACAGTTTTGGATTTCGATGGATCTTCCACATTTATAACGCCAGAAGATATCATTTCATGATAAAGGTCGTTACCTTCCCGGCTACGCTCTCCTACCCCAGCAAAGACCGAAACACCACCATGTGCTTTTGCGATATTATTAATCAACTCCTGAATAATAACTGTTTTCCCCACTCCAGCTCCTCCAAATAAGCCGATTTTTCCTCCCTTTGCATATGGCACTAAAAGATCGATCACTTTTATACCGGTACGTAAAATCTCACTTTTTGTCGATTGTTCTATAAATTTTGGAGAAGGCGCATGAATTGGCATGAACTTATTAGCTTTGAGCTTTCCTCTCTTATCTATAGGCTCACCAATTACATTCATAATCCTGCCAAGCACCTCAGGCCCCACAGGAACTGTAATCGGATTGCCAGTATCTATAACTTTAGTTCCACGAACCAACCCTTCAGTAGAATCCATAGCAATTGTTCGCAGTTGCTTGTCTCCAATTTGTTGAGCGACCTCAAGAACAAGTCTTCTCCCATCGACTTCACATTCCAGCGCATTTAGGATCTCGGGCAACTCGTCTTTGAAAGTTACATCTACAACCGCCGAAATAACCTGAGTTATATGCCCTGTTTTTTTGCTCATAATTTACCTACTGTTCATTTATGGCCTCAGCTCCGGATATAATCTCAACCAATTCGGTTGTAACCGCGGCTTGCCTCCTTTTATTATACGCAGAAGTCAGTGAGTCAATCATTTCGTTGGCATTCCTGGTCGCATTATCCATTGCTGTCATGCGAGCTCCATGTTCGCTTGCTACTGCATCTTGTATAACCGAGAACACTGTATCATTTAACACTTGGGTAATCAAATCTTTTAATAACAAAACTCGCCCAGGAGAACACTCAAACACAACCTTTTCCTCAATTACCACACCGTGATCTATTTCAATGTTTTTTTGAAATGGAAGTAATGTCTTGGTCGTAACTCTTTGCATTACTGGAGATAAAAACGTTGTGTAATACATCTCACATACGTCAAATTCATGCTCATGAAATTTTAAAACAAGATCTTGAGCAAATGCCACCATTTCTTCGGTGGTTTTTAACGATCGCTGGCACTGGACTACTTCTATTTCTTGCTCCTTCTTTAAGGCTCTATAAACCATATCCCCTATACACAAGATAGAGACTTGTTTCTTTTCTTTTAGCAAACGAGCCAGCCCTTCTTTTGCCTCTTTGATAATATTGTTATTAAAAGAGCCGCATAATCCTCTGTCCGAACCAATTACGATAAGCAGATATTTCTGAGAATTTTTTCCAAATAATAATGGAAAGTTCTCTTCAATTATTCGCTTATCCTTATCGGTCATTTCTTTGGACACATAACCCAAGATGTTGTTAAGGATTTTCGTATGAGGACGACTTTTTTCCACGGCATCTCTTGCTCGTTTGAGCTTAGAAGCTGAGACTAGCTTCATAGCATGTGTAACCTTCTCGATTGATTTTACGGTCGTTCTTCTTAGCTTTAAACTCTTTAAACTGGCCATGCTACTTGTAAGATCATATAAAACTAAACAAAATGATGAACAAACCCATTTAAAGTCTTTTTCAAGATCAGTTCAATTTCGTTTGTGATTTCTTTCTTTGCTATTATCTTGCTTAATACACCTTTAGCACCCTGCTTATGCAAAAACAAAATCAAATCATTTTCAAATCGATTTATATCTTTTATAGATATATTATCCAAATAACCGTGCATACTTGCGTACATTATAACAACCTGTTCCTCAGTCAGTAAATGTTTATACTGATCTTGTTTCAGCAATTCGGTCAATTTTCTACCTTTATCCAAGAGCCTTTTAGTTCCCTCGTCAAGATCAGAACCAAACTGGGAAAACGCCTCCATTTCTCTAAATTGAGCTAGATCCAGTTTTACAGATCCTGCCACTTGCTTCATAGCCTTAATCTGAGCAGCTCCACCAATACGACTTACCGACAGTCCAATGTTTACTGCAGGCTTAATACCAGCTAAAAATAATTCTTTCTCTAAATATATTTGCCCATCTGTAATTGAAATAATATTGGTCGGAATATATGCAGATACATCCCCCTCTTGAGTCTCAACAATTGGCAATGCAGTTAAAGAGCCCCCTCCTCGCTCGTCAGACATTTTTGCAGCCCGCTCTAGTAATCTGGAATGCAAATAGAACACATCTCCAGGAAAGGCTTCCCTACCCGGTGGGCGTCTAAGCAATAGAGACATTTGCCTGTACGCACAAGCATGTTTAGATAAATCATCGTAAATGATGAGAGCGTGTTTCCCGTTGTCTCTAAAAAACTCTCCCATTGTGCAGCCCGCATACGGAGCAAGAAACTGCAAGGAAGCCGCATCTGAAGCCGAAGCCACCACAACAATGGTATATTCAAGAGCTCCCTCTTCTTTGAGTTTCTCAACTATTCGAGCGACGGTTGATTGCTTTTGCCCAATTGCTACGTATATGCAATATAATTGCTGATCCTTGGCCACAACCTTATTAAGCTTTTTCTGATTTAATATCGTATCAATTGCAATTGAAGTCTTACCAGTTTGTCTATCTCCAATGATAAGCTCTCTCTGCCCTCTGCCAATAGGGATTAGAGCGTCAATAATTTTTATCCCCGTTTGCATAGATTCATCAACAGACTTTCTGTCAATTATCCCAGGAGCCTTTACCTCAACCTTGCTATAAGCTGCGCCTTTAATTGGGCCCTTTCCATCTATAGGATTTCCAAGCGGATCAACCACTCTGCCAAGCAATTGTTTTCCAACAGGAACCTGTACTATTTTGTTTGTTCGCTTTACCTCATCTCCTTCTTTTATTCCGCTAACTTCTCCAAAAATTACAATACCAACATTATCAATCTCTAAATTAAGAGCCATTCCCATCGTCCCATCTGCAAACTTTACAAGTTCGTTTGATTGAACATTATCAAGCCCATAAACTTTCGCAATACCATCTCCGACCGAAATAACTTGACCAACCTCTTTAAATTCAGAGGAAGTATCGAAATTTCGAAGCTGCTTCTCTAAAACTTTAGTTATTTCTGATATTTGTCTATTTGCCATATTTAAACTCCTTACTGAACATTCCCTGTTAGAGTAAATCCAACATTCTTAATTTTATTTGCGATAGACCCATCTAACACAAAAGATCTAAACCTTATTATCATTCCACCAAGAATGCTCGAATCCAAAGTGTTTTTCAAAAGCACCTCTTTGGCAAATTTCTTTTCAAAGAACTTTTCTATATACTCTAAATCTGCGGGCTTTACACTTTTCACAGATACAACTTCAAACTCTAATCTGTTTTTGTAATCCCCAAAAAGCTTATTCCAATGTTTAATCACTCCTTCAAGCAAGTCAAAAGACCTATGCTCAGCCAGTATATATAGCAAATTCTTTGTGATCTCATGAAACTTATACTCCGAAAACAACTTCCGGACAAACAAAAATCTTTCCGATTTGGTCGAAACGGAACGATTTTCGTTAAGAAAAACCTTCTTGAACTTAAGTTCAATCGTTTCCAAAACCTTAAGGTCGCTGCATATATACGGAAACGCCTTCTCTTCTTCTGCCACCTTAAAGTAAGCCGCAGCATATCTTTTAACTATCTGTGAACTCATTTTTTTATTAAAACCTTGATACAAGGCCAACCTATCATGTTTTAAGATTCTTAGCAACCAAATCTAGCTGCCGCACTGTTTTGGGCCAATTTAAACTTAAAAAGCTTTCATTCAATCATCATATGTGTTATTCTGAACTCCTACTTAAAAATAGGCGATATTTTATGAAAAAAACAACGAAAGATCCATTTAAAGTCGGAAGCAATGTAGTTTACCCCTCACATGGTGTTGGAAAAATAATTAAAATCGAAGAAAATGTAATTGGGGGAGTTCCTGTCAAGTTTTTTGCCATACATCTTGAAAAGGAAAAATTATCTATAAGAATTCCAGTAAATAAGGCTCAAAAGATTGGGTTAAGGCCGATTGTTTCTAATAAAGAAATGAATAACGTTCTGCAAATACTAGCCGACAAACCCAAATCTCATCGGGGCATCTGGAGCAAGAGGGCTAAAGAATACGAAGCAAAAATAAATTCGGGAGAGCTTCTTTTGATAGCAGAAGTGATCAGAGATCTATATAGGGAATCAAATAATACCGATAGATCTTATAGCGAAAAAATTATTTATGATTTGGCGATCAACAGGCTTGCAAGCGAATATGCGTTATTACATCGATTAGATCCCAAAAAAGCCCTAGACAAAGTCTTAACTTGTATACAAGAACGTCAGATCGCTTAAAATTAAGAGCTTCTCTTTAAATGGTTATTGAAAACGAAATTTCGCACCTTTATACTGGAGGCGTAGGTTTTAATAAACTTTATAAAGGGACAGCCCATGTCAAGACCAATTTATACCAATAAATTCACCATCATAATTTCCGGCATGCTAGCTTTATCTATTTTGGCATCTTGCGAAACAAAGCAACAATCCGGAGCTTTAATGGGGGGAACGGCAGGAGCATTGCTTGGCTCTCAATTCGGCAAAGGAAGGGGGCAGATAGTTGGCGTTGGAATCGGAGCATTACTCGGCGCGTTTGCTGGCAGTGAAGTTGGCAAGTACATGGACGGGCAAGATAAGATGAAAATGCAAGCGGCAACTCAAAGAACTCTGGAGAGATCTAGCACCGGGCAAACATCTTCATGGAGGAATCCAGATTCTGGCAACTCCGGAAAAATCACTGCAACACGCACCTTTCAAGAGGATGGCAGATATTGCAGAGAATTCAATCAAACCATCACTGTTGGTGGCAAAACCGAGAAAGGCTATGGCACCGCATGCAGACAACCAGATGGTTCTTGGCAAATTATAAATTAATAAGGGGTAGACCATGAATGCATTACACAAAAAAAAAAAAAAACTCAAGAACATTTTTAATTATTGCGTTGTTTATGTCGCTTACAATGCAGTGGGCAGTTGCGCTTGGGGAGTCGGAGGCTTGGGATAAAAAAGAAGAAGATGAGAACCAAAATGCTATAGCTGTGGCAGACTTAACTTCTAATATAGAGAATAGAATCGAAAAGAAAGGTAAGTTTTTAGAAGCAGAGGGAGTAGAGATTCTGAAAGGGGATCATATATATACCAGGTTCTTTAGTAAAAACAAAACGACATATTATACTTTTGAAGCAGGAGATGGCACTCCCATAAAAACAATGCCCCCAAAATGGGTAAAACTCGAATTTGATGCCGGAAGGCACCATCTTACTTGGACAAAAAAACAACAGCAAACTCCAGCACCACCGGAACCAGAACAAACGATAACAACACCAGCAAAGCCGGAACAAAAATCAAAAGCACCAACCTCGCCAAAGACTCCTACGCCACCCCCTTCAATGAACGCCCTAGAAGCACAACGTTCAGTCACTATGGGAAAAAGGCCCGCTGGTAAGTTGGAAAGACGAAGCGCAAGGTACAAAATGACTAAGGATAAGAAAGGCGCAGATAAAAAGGTGGATGCACCTCAAAAGCAATGGGGGAAAGTAGAAAAAAAGACGGATGCATACAAAAAGAAATGGGAAGACGCAGCAAAAGAAGAGTAGACAGAATCTAAACTAAAAACACGTTAGTTACTGGTTTGCGAACGCATGGAAGGAAGTTTTTTCCAGAGACAGCCGACCCCGCAGCAACACATGGGCTTTTAATCGATCGTTCTCTTGTGCAAGAAACGGAAATGGCCATCAAAGCCAAGATTAACGAGATACTTATTATTTTCATTTTATAACCCCTAGTAGTTTCATCTATTTCTACCATATTAAAAGAACAAGCTGATTTCAAATGAAATTTAAGAGCACCCTTGCTTTTCTTACAAAAACATCGAAATGTGTTGAAATACCCATTATACCCATTACACCTGAAGAACCCCGTTATACGAAGGCGGATTTCATGAAGAACGAGGAGCCCTGAAAGCGAGCAGAGCAGCGTACTCTGATGTACGTGAGCAGCACAGCATTTCAGAGGCGACGAAGTCGATTCTTGAAATCCGTGCATAAAAAATAATCGAGCTGTTGCTTACGGTTTTAATTTTGCGTAAACTGAGAATTCAATTATTTAAGCTGGCTTAAGAGAGAAAATGAAAGATCCGACAATTGTAATTGTTGATGGGTATAGCTTTGTTTTCAGGGCATATCATGCTATGCCGCCACTTACAAGGCCCGAAGATGGATTAGCTGTCGGCGCGGTGTACGGATTTACCTCGATGCTGATGAAACTGCTTTCTACCATGAAGCCGTCACACCTGGTAGTTGTTTTCGATGCGGGCAAAAAGACATACAGAAATGAGATTTACCCAGAGTATAAGGCCAATCGGCCTCCGCCTCCCGAAGATTTAATCCCGCAGTTTCCCTTGGTGCGAGAAGCCGCCAAAGCTTTTAATATAAAAATTTTAGAACAGGTAGGTTTTGAGGCAGATGATGTTATCGCGACCTTAGTGCGAATGGCCAAGGCAAACAAAGAAAAAATCCTGATTGTTTCGTCAGATAAGGACTTGATGCAGCTGGTTAACCCTGAAGTAAAAATGTACGATGCGTTGCGGATGAAATTGATTGGAGAAAAAGAGGTTAAAGAAAAGTTTGGAGTTTTTCCAAACAAAATGAGAGATTTACTTGCCCTGATGGGGGACTCTTCGGATAACATCCCTGGGCTTCCAGGGATTGGGCCGAAGACAGCATCTGAGTTGCTCAATAAATACGATAATATCCCAGAAATCATCAAACATTCAGGAGAAATCAAACAGCCTAAACGAAGGGAAGCAATTGAGAATGGCACATCAATTCTGGATTTATCAGTCAAGCTTGTTTCATTACGAGATGATCTGCATATTGACATAGAATTAAAAGACTTAAAAGCCCAAGAAATAAACTCAGCAAAGTTGCTCGAATTTTTAAATAGGCAAGGTTTCAAAAGTCTGGTCGCTCGGGTAAAAAAGGAATTCAATGTCAAAGAGATAGATTTAAGCAATCTGTCAGAAGAGGACGCCGCTACACAAGATTATTCCTCTAAGAGCGAGAACATCCCAGCAAATTGTAAGTTTAAGTCAGTCCTATCTATTGAAGATCTAAAAGAGCTTTATTCTGAAGCGACAGAAACTGGCAAGATTGCTATCTATCTCCAAAATAACTTTGCCAACTCTTTAGAGATCAAAGCGCCTGCTGACGTTTGCACTGTAGGAATCGCTTGTAGAAATGACCTAGTGCACGTCTTAAAATTTACAGATGAAATTTCATTCAAGGATTTTGGAGATTTCTTTGAGCAGCTTCTTGGCGAGGCTTCAATCACAAAAATCCTCTATGATTACAAGCTTTTCCTACACCTGATCGAGTCGGCCGAAAAACAAGATTATGATGATGGAGTAGAAGACGTCCTATTAATGGCATATTCTCTCGGCGGTGGAAAAAACATCTCCTCTCTTGAGAGGCTTTTGGAGATTTACTCAGGACAGCCTGATAAAGTTTTTTCAGATGTCGGCGGGATAACCAAATGTCGTTCCCGTTTTTCCGATCTAACTGAGGAGGAATCGGCAAATTATATTTCCGCAAAAACTCAAAGTTTATTTGATATATATCCAAAACTAATGGATTCCTTATTTAAAAATAACAAGCAAACCTTATATCAAAAATTCGATCGGCCTTTGTCTGTGATAGTTTACAACATGGAAGCATAGGGACAAGGACTTGAC
>Ga0307987_1001325_pt1 | contig 13606 bp, 10 predicted proteins | sample EllFjometagen181_FD_203157 | JGI IMG/M metagenome (GOLD analysis project Ga0307987, IMG submission 203157) | Marine microbial communities from Ellis Fjord, Antarctic Ocean - #181 | ecosystem: Environmental > Aquatic > Marine > Unclassified | place: Southern Ocean | collected 2014-10-08
AGTTAGAACAAAACAAACCATTGATACCATTAATGACTTAATGGATAGCGGGATAAAAAAAATTAGTGTCCTTATACGACATTCGGAAAGATTTTTTTCAGAGGATGCAGGCTTGGAACCATTTATGGGATTGACTGATAAAGGTAAAGATTTTGCTGTTGATTTTGGTATATGTCTCAGGTCAGGTATTCAGCCCAAATTATATTCCAGTTTTTTGGGAAGATGTATTGAGACCTCTTTTTTGATTGATAAGGGATTTACAAAAAATAATAAGCAAAATATTGATCATAATTGCATGAATGCCATGCTTTCACCATTTTATGTAAAGGATATCGAAAAAGCTGTTCCTCTGATTGAAAAATATGGAAATGAACTTTTCCTGCGCAAGTGGTTTGATAACCATTTTGATGAAACTATAATGGAAAATCCAAAAAAAACTTCCGATATTTTATGTGAATTTATGAAGGAAAAAATTAAAAATCTCAAAGAAAACCAGATTGCCATCTGTGTTTCCCATGACTGGAATATTTATCCTTTAAAAGAGTTCAAGCTGGATCTTAAACTTGAGGTTGCAGGGGAGGTGGGCTATCTTGACGGGCTTGTATTTTTTGAAAAAGAAAATCAATACTACATTACAAATTTTCAGACAGATTCGATATTATTATAATTAAGTTTTTGGAACAAATTAAAAAAAAATTTTAAGCCGAAAGCTTTTGCCTTCGGCTTAAAACAAAAGGGTGATCCCTTGGTAAAATTATTAAAACACAGAGCTAAGGAATTGTCCATGTGGCTGCCGGAATAGTCACAGCCTGAGTTTGAACATGTGTAACTGTAATTGTTGCAACTTTCCCTGAAACTTTAGTACCAACTGTGTAATCAGCTCCCATGGGAACATTTCCAACACCTGTCAACGGCAGAATGGTTGCATCACCTATGCCTTTTGCTGCCGCACAAAGCTCAAGAATAGACGCCGGTGCAGTACCATTGTTTTTAAGCAGGAATTGTCCATAGGCGTTTGAGAATCTGGCTTTTACTTCAGCAATAGCTGCCTGTCCTGATTTAATTCTGGCCTGATTCTGCAAATCCATATACTTTGGTACTGCAACTGCTGCAAGGATACCCAAAATTACAAGTACCGCAATGATTTCAATAAGTGTAAAACCTTTTTGATTTTTTAATGGATTTTCATGTCTTTTCATACCTTTTCTCCTTTGGTTATTAAGCGTTTATTTTTAGAACCCGTATATCTTATTTAATGGTAACCATTAAATGCAAAATCATTTGTTTTGGCCGTGTTTCTTTATGTATTTTGAACTATAATATAGCAATTTCTATGCCATTTATGAAAATTTGGAATTTATCCTTTCATATAATTGTTATTAAATCACAAATATACTCATTAACAACTTATTTAAAATGTTTGAACTTTATGAATTAATTGATTTTTATTAACGAATTGATTTAATTTTAGAGAATGTTATTTACGATACTATTTTATAGATTGTTTACGTAGAATGGCAGCAAATTAATATATAAATCATTTATAAAGCACAAAACAATGAGGTTTTTACTCCAAATTTTGTAGCTTTTGAAGAGAAGCTACATCGATTTCATATTTTTTTATCCTGTGCCAGAGGCTTCGTTTATTTATGTTCAACATTTCTGCCGCTGCTACCTGTTTACACCCGGATTTGATCAAAGCTGATATAATCATCTTCTTTTCCATACTCCTTAAGTGATCATCCATTGATACTCCTTCGGACAGACCAATAGTATTTAGGAAAGAAGGTATATTGTCTGTTTCGTGCTCCAGGATAGTTAAAGGAAGATGAGAGATCTCAATCACACCTGTTTCAGAAATAAGTGCAGCCCTTTCAATGGTATTTTTAAGTTCCCTTACATTACCAGGCCATGAATATGATTCCAGATAATCCAAGACTTCCTGGGAGATTATCGTTTGTTTCGGTGTGTTTTGAAAAGATTCCTTATTTTGAGATCCATCATCAAATTTATGTTTAGAACTTTGTAAAGGTAGATTTTCAAGAAAATAGTCGGTCAAATCCGATATATCGTCTCTTTGTCTTAAAGGAGGCAATACCATGGGAAACACATTAAGGCGATGATAAAGATCCTCTCTGAACTCACCCTTTTTTGTCATTTCGGGAAGGTTTTTATTTGTTGCGGTAATAAAGCGTACATCGACATTTATAGATTTATTACTGCCGATTCTGCTAAATTCTTTTTCCTGCAATACACGAAGCAGTTTTGCCTGTATTGCGGGTGATATATCACCTATCTCATCAAGAAAAATTGTTCCGGAATTGGCCAGTTCAAATTTCCCTTTTTTTTGAGCGATGGCTCCTGTGAAGGAACCTTTTTCATGTCCGAAAAATTCACTTTCCAGAAGATTTTCAGGAATAGCAACACAATTGATCTTAACAAAAGGCTTACCAACCCGACGGCTTTGCTTATAAACTGCATCGGCTACAAGTTCCTTGCCGGTACCGCTTTCACCCATTATAAGTACGGTGGCTTCAGATGGAGCAACCTTAAGAATCTGACTAAATAAGTGGCGCATGGTTCTGCAATGACCGATTATTTCAGGAAAAAGCCTTGTTGCTTCAATTTTTCCCAAAATATCTGTTGCATGGCTTAACACCTGGCTATAATACTGGATCTCATTATCAGGTTGTTTCCATGACTTTCTGCGTTCTTTGTTATCTCTTTCCTGGAATATTGGTAAATTTTTTGTTTTTGTAATAAATTGTTTAATGGGTTGCAGAACAAACCAAAAGAGTAGCAATCCGCATAAAAATGTCAGCACGCCCAGTCCTGTTCCTAATAACACTTTTGTAGTTGGACTGTACAAAGGCATATTTAAATTCAAACCAATAATAAAAGCAAAGATCGATATTCCAGCAAAAATTATTGGAATTAAAAAATAAAGACTTAATGTATATCTTAATTCAGTGGAAGGTTTTTTTTTGGTTTTTCTTTTATTGTAAAAAAATTTCAAAGCTGTCCCAATCAAACCATTTTTGTTAAATCCCACATTGGCAGGAAAATTGCTGTTGCAAAGAATCCAACAACAGCGGCAAGGCCTACAACAAGTATAGGACCCAATGCGTCTGACAGGCCTTTTGTTGCATACTCCACCTCTCTATCGTAATGTTTGGCAACCTGTTCCAGCATAATATCAAGGTCACCTGTTTCCTCGCCAATGGCAACCATATTTACAACCATGGGTGTAAAATATTTAGCCTGCCTAAGCGGCATGGAAATTCCCCTGCCTTCAACCAGGAGTTCTTGAATTTTATCAAATTCTTTTGTAATTGCATTATTGTTTATGGTGTCGGAAAGAATTTTTAATGAGTCGAGTACAGAAACACCACTGGCCTGAAGAATTGAAAAAATACTGCCAAACCGGGACATGGCTGATTTTATAAAAAGCGGTCCAATTAGTGGTATTTTCATTAAAAAGAGATCTTTCATAAAAAGTCCATTTTCAGTTTTAATATACTGGACAAGGAAAATGGTAAATCCAACTATGATTACAAGCATATAAAGCCAATAATTTGAAAGTACAGAATACATCCCCATACAGATTTGGGTCGGCAGGGGTAGGTCTAGACCTGCATTTGCAAATATCGCTACAAATTTTGGAATTACAAAGGTAAGAAGTACAAAAAAAGCGCCGAACAAAAAAAAGATGACCATGGCAGGATAGCGGATTGCTGATTTGATTTCAGACCGTACTTTTTCTTCGTGTTCCTGGATGTAAATAAGTCTGTCCAGAACAAGAGGGAGTGTTCCGGATAATTCCCCTGCTTTGATCATGCTCAGATAAAGGTTATTAAAAATATTTTTATGCCTGGCAAAAGCATCATAAAGAGAAGCGCCTTGACGAACGCTTTCCGCCATTTCTGCGGTGACACGTCGAAGTGCCGGATTTTCAGTCTGATTTTCCATAATCTGAAAGGTTTGAATAATAGAAACACCGGCCTTAATAAGTGTTTTCAACTGCATGCTATAAAGTACCAGCTCTTTGGGTTTAACAGATATAAAAAAATCTTCAAATTTTTTAGAACCTTGTTTTTTGCTTGAAGTTCCAGATTTTTTTTTGACAGATTCAGGGATATGACCTTTTGAAGAAATGAGCTCCAGGGCATGTTTTTTCGATTCTGCTTCGATTTCACCTGAAATTTCATTACCCTGTTCATTTAACGCTTTAAATTTAAAAATTGCCATATTAGTTTGCCATAACTGCAGAAACCGCTTCTTTACCAGTGGTATCACCATTATATATTTTTTCAGCGGCATCCATTTTAAGGGTTGTCAATCGCCCGGATAAAGTGGTGAATTTAGCAATCTCCTGGGCCGATTTTCCTTGAAGAATCATTAGTCGGATATCATCATCCATATATAGAATTTCATAAATTCCAATTCGGCCTTTATAGCCTGTATCCATACACTGAGTGCAGCCTATGGCTTTGACAAAGTTGACTGGATCTCTGTTTTCTAGTCCCCAGAATTTGAGTTCCTTTTCTGAGGGTTTGTATGATTTTTTGCAATAGGAGCAAACTCGTCTGACAAGGCGCTGGGCTATGGTCACCAGGAGAACTGAAGCCACCAGAAACCGTTCAACTCCCATATCCAATAATCGGGTTATGGCTCCTGTGGCATCATTTGTATGCACTGTGCTAAAAACCATATGTCCGGTCAATGCAGCCTGGATGGCTACTGTTGAGGTCTCAGAATCCCTTATTTCACCAATCATGACTGCATCAGGGTCCTGCCTTAATATGGAGCGAAGTCCGCTGGCAAAGGACATGCCGGCCTTATGATTCAATTGAACCTGACGTATATGTTCCATCCTGTATTCAACAGGGTCTTCAAGGGTAATAATATTTGTATCGGGTTTGTTGATCTCGCTTAACATGGCAAAAAGGGTGGTGCTTTTTCCGCTTCCTGTGGGGCCCGTACATAAAATCATTCCATAGGGTAAAGCAAGATTCCTTTTTATAGAATGGATGTCATTTTCAGACATTCCAATTTTATCCAAGGTGTTGATACCTGAACTTGAATCCAGAAGCCTTAATACAAGATTCTCCCCATAAACAGTTGGAATAGTGGATACTCTTATATTAACCTCTTTATGATTCATTATGATCGTTAACCTGCCGTCCTGGGGTATTCTGGAGATGGAAATATCAATATTAGATAAAATTTTAATTCTTGAAACAAGAGGTAAAAACATCCTTTTTGGTGGAGCCGGGATATTATGAAGTTTTCCATCAACCCGTAATCGTATTTCAATATATTCTTTTTCAGGACTAATATGTAAATCGGTTGCTCCCTCACGCACAGCCTGGGCCAGAATTGAATTTACAAGTCTTATAACCGGTGCCTCTTCAGCCATATCCTGAAGGGCTGATTCAACGACTTGATCCGGATAGGAGTCACTTTCTTCGACAACATCCATTTCTTCAATATCAAGAATCTGCTGCATTACCCCATCTTTTCCAGCATAAGCACCAAATATATTTGACAAAAGGTCATTAAAATCTTGCTCAGTACAAATTATAGTATTCACTTCCATATCTGTAAGGATTTCAATATGATCAACGGCCATGATATCAAGAGGATCAACCATGGCAACAGAGAGTATGCCGGCTTTTTCCCCAACGGGGATGGCCTGAAAGCGATTTACCGTATCAATATCCATAATCTTTGAAAGATCTGGAGTTATGGCATAATCGGTGGGATTGAATTTTTTAATGTTGACCTGTTCAGATATAGCATTAACAATAGCCTTTTCAGTAACAATTCCCTTCTTGATTAAATATTGTCCTAACTTAAAGCCACTCTTTCGTGCATCTGACAAAGCTTGCTCAAGCTGGTCTGTATTTATTAACTTAGCATCAATGAGCATTTCGCCAAGTCGTTTTCGTTTCGCCAAAATTTACCCCTTTAACTTTTTTCCGTTATTTTTCATTTGCGATACAGGCTTGCATTCTGCAAAAATAATTTCCGGTTGGCTCTTTTTATATTTGTTGGCAGCACTCAGGGAAACAAAAGATTTGTTAATAACAACAGGAAAGAAAAATCCTTTATCCTTCCTCCAGACGGGCAAAACTCGAACATTAAACTCAGAGGTTTGATAGTTATGTGCAGTAATAAATGATTTTTTAAAATTATCAGTTTCAAAAAGAACGATAAAAATTTTTTTGTCATCGGGAAAATCAGAGCTTTTTATAACAGGAAAATTTATATTCATGCCTGTTTTAACATTATTTGGATCATTGAGGTTTGAATTATATTTTATTAGTTTGTTTAAATACGAATATCTGAATGAGCCATAAATAAGTCTCATCATTCTTGCCAGTGTTGCATTTTCCGGGACCTTAATTTGACCATATGAATCAGGTTTTTTTAATGTTATCAGCGTTTTCCCATCAGATATCATGGGTTTTTTTTCTTCCGGTATTATCTTTGGCTTTTTCACAGATTTAACACTTGATTCAATCGCCGACTTTATCTCAGATTTAACACCTGTCACTATAGCTGGTTTTATCTCAGGTTTTTTGGATGGATTTAACTTTATCTTTTCTTTTTTAATGAGGGGTTTTTCAGCATTTAGAGTTGGAGCAGATTTTTTTATAACCTTTGGTTTTTGGCTAAAATATGAAAATTTATCAAAAATAGGGTTAATTTTATTATCATTTACAGCATACAATGACCCAATTATTACAATAAGTAGAAATGCAAATAAAAAACTGGGCCTGGCCATCTTTTTTTTAGGGAATACTTTTTTTATACAGGACCTGACAAAGAAGAAATTAGCTTTTGTTTTATTTTTAATAATTAGTGACAACATTATCTGATGGCACAGCGTTACAATCTTTCTAGGAAATCCCTTTGTGGCCATATATATAAAAAAATAGCTCAAAGGTGTGAACAAAGTAGTTTTTTTCCCTTTTATAAAACATTTTTCAAGGCGGAAATTGATTAACCTTTTAGAGTCTTTGAAATTTAAAGGGTTTAACTGGTAAAAAAAATTAATTCTGTCTTGAAAATTTAAAATTTGTTCTAAGGATTGGTTAAACTCTTTTTGTGCAAAAATTATTATTTGCAGGAGTTTTTGATTATTGGTTTCAAAATTTAAAAGCTCTCTTAAAATTTCAATACAGGTTAAAGAAAGTTTTTGGCCCTCATCAATGATAAGTACAATATTGATATCCTTATCAACCCCATAGGTAAAAAGGTGTTCCTTAATACTTTCTTTAAGAACATTCTCATCATTGGATTCATATTTTTTTTCAGGTTCAAATAAATGTAATAGATATTTTAAAAAAGAGATCCCACTACTGAATCCAGGGTCAAGCACCAGATAAAATTTAATTGAATCATCCTTGGAAATTTTTTGAATCAATTGACGGCTGATTGTTGTTTTCCCGGTTCCTATATCTCCTGTAATAATATTAAGTCCGCGCTTTAGACGAATAGAAATTTCAAGCTTCTGAAGTGCTTCAAGGTGTTGGGCAGAGCTATAAAAAAGCCCTGGATCAGGTGAGTTTGAAAAAGGCTCCATCTCAAAATTTAATATTTTATAGTAATCCATAGTTCTAATTCTTAGAAGTCTTAATGTAGTTTTGTTCCTCTAGGATATAGGGCGTGATAAAAATCAAGAGTTCTTCCATATCCTTGGTATTATTGATACTTTTAAAAAGCCAGCCTAATCCGGGAATATTTTTAAGACCTGGAATTCCAGCCTCACCATCTGAACGCTTTTCTTTGTTCAATCCACCGATGACCGTTGTCTGGCCGTTGAAAAGGGTAACATTGGTTTCAGCATTTTTTGTAATAATCGTTGGATTGCCGTTTACAGTATTAGAAAAATCAACTTCATCCTTGTGGGTTACAATTTCAAGCTTTATGATGTTATCACTGATAATGTGAGGAATTACTTCTAATTTTATAACAGCTTCTTTGAACTGAACAGTGACCTCACCGTCTGAAACAGTCTGAAACGGTACTTCCTTACCACTTTTTATAATCGCTTTCCTATGATCCATTGTTGTTATTGATGGTTTAGAAAGAATGTTGAGTTGGCCATCTTGTTCAAGAGCGGAAAGTTGGGTAAAAAGCCTGAAGTTACCAATATTTTCAGTCAAAAGACCAAGGGCCAGTCCCTGTCCCGTGGCGATTGAAGCAATGGGCAGGTTAACAATGGATCCGGCATTTGGATCATATGCAACATCATCACCAAACGTATCCACCAATGGGCTGCCGGATACAGAAGTCATGTCTCCGCCAATTGAAGTTCTTCTGTTATTGCTGTTTGTTGAAATGCCAACCCCTCCCCATTGTATACCCAGTTCTTTTGCAATATCTGAGTTGGCTTCAACTATATGGGCTTCGATGCGGACCTGTTTTATGGGCTTGTCCAATTCATTGATGATGGGCATGATTCTCATGATATCAGTTTTTGTCGCCTGGAGAATCAAAGAATTTGAGTATTCATCAATCATTATAGATCCATGTATTCCACTCGTTTCAGTAGCTGAATTTTCACCTTCAGCCTTTCTAACGTCACCTTTAAGATATTTTTCAAGATTTAGCTGCAAAATTTTCAGATCAGCATAATGTATTTTAATTATTTTAGTCACAAAAGGTTCAAGCGATTCCTGTTTTTTCAATATTTGAGACATGACAACAGCATGGTTTTTCTTGCTCTGTTCAAATTCTTGTTTTGCTTTCAACAGGTCTTTTTTCACATTTAGGTCTTCAACTGTAACCACCCTTAAAATCTGTCCTGACCATTCATAAGCAAGCCCATATGCATCAATAAGACTAAGAAATGCCTGATCCCATGGTACATTTTTAATATCTACATTTGCCAGACCTGTGATGCTATCATTTAAAATGATATTAATATTGGCGATCCTTGCCAGGGTTCTCAGGACGACAGGGACGGAAACAGCATTCATTCGCATGGTGACCGGTATTTCAGGTAATTGTATATATTGTTCCGGCAAACTTTGTATTTGGGGCCGCGTTAGGGAGGTGGTACTCTTTGTTAACTTTTTGTCTAAAAGAGCTGATTCAATCTCAATAGCATCCTTTATGGGGACAGGAGTTACAGGTTGGGAATTTTTAGCAAGGGTTTCCCATTTGTCAAATCCATTCACCTTTTTATCATGTGACGAACAGCCTGTAAGAATGAATATCAAAAATAAAAAATAAAAAAACAATCTGTATTTATAAAACCATGGTTTCATGATTTAATCCGTTTTACCCCTCATTTATATAAAGGACAATTTTTTTATTCAATTTACTGATTATAAGGACTTTTTCGCTTGTTATCCGGATAATTTTATATCCAGAATCTTTTATGTACTCACCTGTTGTGTATTCCATCCCGTCAATCACTGCAAGCATTTTATTACCTAATTTGATAAATCCTGAGTAAATCCAACCTTGCGCTTCCTTATCAATTGAAGATTCCTGATCAAGTGAGGATTCCTGATTTTTCTTTGAAAGTTTTTCAATCTTTGAAAAAGGGTCGTTTTTCCATTCTGATTCAATCATTGAAATCAGGTAATCAGCATTGGCCTTTTTTTTCTCTATTGTATTAAGATTCGTCAAAGTTGTATTAATTTCTTCTATAAAATTTGAAAATTGATTTTCAGTTACAGATTCTACCCCTTCTTTTTCATCGGATGACAGGATAAAATAATCAAAACCGCCATATAATAAAGCTGAAATAGCAAGAACAAGTATTATTTTTTCACGTTTTTTCATATTTTATTTGATATTAATCTTTAAATTCACAGAAAATTTTTTTAAATTATTTTGGGTTGAATTGATTTTAATTTTTTCAAATGAATCAAAAAAAGGTAATGAAATAATCGTAATGAGATAACTTCTAAAATCATTAAGTTTTCCTTCAAGTTCAAGAAACATTGAAATTGACTTGGATTTGGTTTTTAAAAACCCAAGGTCAAGATTTTTATTTGATAATTTTAAATTATGTTCCAAAGCGAGTTTGTGAAATTTAGCGGGAAGTTCCGACAAATTTATACGATCGATATTTTCTCTTTTAGGGATTGAAAATTTTGGATCAAATTTAATTTCTTTAAACTTTTTAGCTATTGCATATGCAGGAACAAATTTTTCATTTATTACCTTAATATCGTTTGAAACAGATTGTACATCCTGTCGAATTTTTTTAATTGATGTTTGTCCGGGTATAAGTATAAAAAATATGAAAATAAAAATAGTGATCGCTGAAAGTAATATAAAGATTAAGGTAACCAAGCTTAGCCTTTTATCTATTCTTTTATAATCAAACCCTAATTTATTTAGTTTAATTCCCGGCATTATATAATTTCCACACTCACCTTAAAATTTAAAGTTTTGTCATTACCATTATCATCATCTATATCTTTTTGTAAAACTACAATATCTCCAAAGATTTTGGAATTCCCAAGATTTAAAATATATTCGGTAAAATCAGAATCAGAATTTATTTTAACTGATCCATTTATAATTACTTTAGCCAGTATCATTCTTAAGTCTGGTTCGTCTTCATTTTCATTTCTTTTCGTATTTTGATCAGTAAAGTCACCCTCAATGGAAAAAACATTAATATTTTCAGGAGTGGTTGAACAAATTTCATTGATAACCGCCAGCGGGAAATAATCTGAAATATATTGGTTCCTTAAGTTTATTCTCTGCTCTGACCCGGAAATCATTTTAACAATTGATTCCTGATTAATATTAGGATTTAAATTATTCTTTAATTGGACAATTTCATTAAATTTTGTCATTTCCCGGTTTTTTATAAACCCTTGCCAGTTTGCAAAAATAGTACAAAATATTAGAATAAGTACAAATATAATGGATGCAGCAACATTTAAATTTTGTTTTTTCTTTTCATTTAATTTGTCATTGGACGTAAGCAAAAAATTCGGTGTATATTCGTTTGAAGATAACGAAATACTAAAAGCAGTCGTGACAAGTCCTCCTTCAGATGCATCTTCCGGATAGGGTCCGGCAGAGGAACCCGGCAGTGCATCAGAAACAGGATCAAAGTGCTCAACATCCGTTAGAGCTGTTTTGGCAGCAAGTTCCATGAATGGATCACAATCAGCTGTCTCACCTATAAAAAAAAATTTTTTCATAGGCACATTATCGGCAAAGTTTTGAGAACAATATTCACTGGTTCTTATGATTTTTTCAATCAAACGCTCACAAGAAAGTTTGATTTTTAAAAAACCTTTGCTTTGGATGCTTTTTAATGCAGAAAGGTATTCAACCACAATTTTATCAGGGGATTCAATAAAATTTTCAACTAAATTGTAAGAACCTGATCTAATACTTCTTGTCAGCAAAAGACTGGTATCGGAAAAACAAAATATTTCAGAATTGTTTCTGGATACATTTACAATTGTAAAAGGTGAATCCTGCATTTGGAGATGCTGGGTATGAATAAAATTTTGAAATGCAAAGGGTATGGTGGTTATTCCTTTAAGATTAAAACCTGCCTTTAAAAACATTGCTTTTAATTGATTAATCAGGGCTTTTTCTATAGTAAAAGCAAGAAGACTTTTCTTTTTGACGTTTTGTATAGTTTTTTCACCAATAATTTCAAAATCAAATATTTCCTGGTCTGCATCAAAATCAACTTCTTTTTTTAACCCCCAGAAAGCGGCATTGGCAATTTTGGACTGGGCAACATCTGGTATAGTGATGTTGCGCAATTTTAATTTGGCAGAGTCAATCGTGCACCATGTAGGAATTTTCTTGAGACCCTCTGTAAAATCTTCTAAACGAGACGCTATAAATGATGCATATCTGTCATCTTCTATTCCAAGATCTTTGGGAAGCTCAATATTTGCCCATTTCAGTATTTTTTTTTGTTTATTAGAACTTAAAGCAAAGGTTATGGTTTCAGGGTTTAACAAAACACCCAGATTCAGGGTATTTTTCTTTAATTTTTTTAAATTGACTGGGACACTTTTGGGTTGGACAATTGGGATTTTCTTTTTTGGCTTTTTATGATTGGGACCACGGATTACATCTAATAATTTTTCTGTAGAATTTTCTTTGACAGATGTTACCACGCTATCTCCACAATGCAAAAGGAAAATTATATTTTTATAGGACCAATAACCCTTAAACCGCGTTGATGTCAACTAAAAAATGAAAACTTAATATGTCTAAATTGAACGCTCTATAGACGATTAAGAAAATTTGTTAAATTATCCCTATCGTTCAGACTGATTGTCTTAACCATTACGCCTATCCCATCACGATTCACCCGCATGACTTTTGCTAAAAAGGTAAACTCTTCACCTTTGGGATCGGTTAACTTTATTGAGATGTTCTCACCTCTGGCAATCTTTTTTTTTGTTCTAATAAAAGCGCCAGTGGAGGAAATATCTCCTGTTTCCGCAACAATTTTTTCTTTTTCCATGTTCAAGCTGACTTCTATCATGATTTTTTTTCGTTTTGCCACACGTTCTTCAATACGATGGATATTTTCTTTATTGGGATTTTCTTTGGCTAATTCAAGAATTGACAAAATTTTTATATCGGTATCCTCATCTGTTTCAAGGATTTGTTTTATGATGTAGAGTTTGTCGATCATATTCTTTCTCCTGAACATTATTTGAGAAGATATTTTTCTGAACAATCTTGCTGATATCTGAAAAATTGTCAAGTAATTATTTGTGTGATTATATGCGCATAATTATTTGACCATTTAATAAAAAAAAATGTGTGAAAAAATAAAATCTAAAAAACAAAAAAAATTGATTCAAATAATTCTTATGGTTTATAAATTATAAACACAATGCTATGATAACTTAGTCTATAAAAGCTTATATCATAGATAATGAACCAGGCACACGGCGGGCGATAATTTTAACTAAATGAATACATTGAGTGTTATTAAGATAAACTACTATAATAGACCGGGATTAACCTGATTTTATAAAATCAGGTTAATCCAAAAATTATAATATGGTAAATTGACGGTTTCCTTTGTTCAGTGGATAGATAAAAACAATGCTAAATATAGATAATATAACAAAAGGGTTTGGAGATCAAATCCTGCTGGATACAGCGGGTTTTAGAATTAATCCCGGTGAAAGGGTAGGGCTGGTTGGCAGAAACGGCCATGGTAAAACCACTCTTTTAAATATGATATCAGGAAGTGACCATCCAGATGAAGGAAGCATATCTTATCCTTCAGGATATAGGATCGGCTTTTTATTACAAAAGATATCTTTTACTGAAATCAGAGTAATTGACGAAGCCATGTTAGGTCTTTTAGAACATGAAAAGGATCATTCATGGAAGGCTGAAAAAATTCTGGCTGGGCTTGGATTTTCTCAAAACGATTTAATAAAAGATCCAAATGAATTTTCAGGAGGTTTTCAGGTCAGGCTTAATCTTGCCAAAGTATTGATTTCAGAGCCGGATCTGTTGATACTTGATGAGCCAACTAATTATCTCGACATTACATCCATAAGATGGATTTCACGATTTCTTATTTCATGGCCCAGAGAAGTATTGCTGGTAACACATGACAGAGGGT
>Ga0307987_1001326_pt1 | contig 13605 bp, 7 predicted proteins | sample EllFjometagen181_FD_203157 | JGI IMG/M metagenome (GOLD analysis project Ga0307987, IMG submission 203157) | Marine microbial communities from Ellis Fjord, Antarctic Ocean - #181 | ecosystem: Environmental > Aquatic > Marine > Unclassified | place: Southern Ocean | collected 2014-10-08
CCCGGTTACCCGTCCACCACCAACCGATAGCTCTTGCCTGCGGCAACCGCATGCCGTACCCTAGATACCAGCAAGGAAGCGGCTCTCCGAGGAAGCCACCAGCCACACCCAGCCATTCCGGTGGAACACTGCACTATGCATAACGTCCCTCTTGACAATGTCCCCGAATCCGTGCGCGGAGCCTTGGTTCTCGTCGTGGACGACGAGAGCGAGAACCGTCACATCCTCCGGCTCCTGCTCGGGCGCGAGGGATACAACGTGAGTGAAGCAGGCGGCGGCCAGGAAGCGATCGATGCGGCCATGGGCGAACAGCCAGCCCTCATCCTGCTTGACATTGACATGCCCGACCTCAACGGGTACGAAGTCTGCGAGCGCCTCAAGCACGCGCCTGGCACGGCCGCCATCCCAGTGATCTTCCTGACGGCCATGGCTGGCGCAGAGGATATCGTGCGAGGCTTTCGAGTCGGTGGGGCTGATTATATCACCAAGCCTTTCCAGAGCGCCGAACTGTTGGCGCGTGTGCGCACGCATGTCCGGCTGCATCAGTTGCAGCAGGTGCTCCCCGTGTGCAGCTACTGCGGCAAGATCCGCAACGACGACGCCAGCTGGGAGCCAGTGGAGACCTATATCCGGCAGAAGACCGGTGCCGACCTCTCCCACGGCGTCTGCCCGGACTGCTACGAAGACATCCGCAGCCAGTTCGCACGTCGCCGCGAGGATACCTGATCCGTTCCGTCACAGGAACGAACGCATCGCGCGCGCATTGCCGGGTGCGCCCGGCCCCAGAGAGCCGATGATTGCCCCTATGGCGCTTGACGTACTCGATTGCAGGGGCGATAGATAAAGGGAGAGGGGCAAAGGGGGTCCACGACCTGCAAGCCTACCCAACCTCCCCCCTGGAGAACCGCAGATGAGCGAGAGGATACGGATCGCGTGTGCCTTGACCGGGTTGCTGGTGATGCCACTTCTGGGCCAGGAAAGGAAGGGAAACGATATGGATGCCAAGGCACCCACCTGGGAGATGCCAATCCTGACGGCAGTCTTCTCTGCGCTACCAGACGAGATTCCCCAGCCACAGAAGCCACAACGCATCCTGGTTGTGGATGGTCCACAGGCCGCCCCACCACCGCCCCGCGCCCCCGGTTGGTCGGTTCGGCAGAACGGCAAGGGAGCCTCATTCGAGGCCATCGGCCAGATCGGGGCGATGCGGGCGATGCACTGGTCGACGCCCCTCGCAGGCATCGAGCCAGGCCGCTACAGCTACTACGTCCTGCGCTACCGGATACACGGCATCGCACGAAGCCGCCAGCCATTCGGTGTGGTCTCCATCGAAGGCGAGAAGGAGGGAAAGGCGGCCTCCGCCATGCTGCTCGACGCGGCGGATGCGCGCAACGACAACCGGTGGCACACGGTGGTCGGCAAGTTGAGTCTGCCGCCCGTATGCAAGGAACTGAGGGTGCGCCTGGCCACTCTGGACTCCCTCGTATCCCTTGAAATTGGCGAACTGACACTGCACGCGGAAAGACCGACGATCAAACCCGAACTGGCGCCCTCAATCACGCGTGCCAAGCAACCGGTCGGCCCGTTCGAGCGCATGGATCTACAGGCGCAGTTCAATGACACCTGCGCGGCGGCGACCGACCGCATGTTCAAGAGGCAGGGGCTGATCATCGACGGCGGCGGGTTCCCGGCGGGCCAGGAGGTCTGGGCAGGCGTGGTGCCATTCCAGATCGGCGCAGCCCAGGCGGACCTCGTCCGACCAGCCGAGGACGCGTCGGTCAACCAAGCACCCGCCGAGTTTGCCGGGGTCAAGACAACCCGGCAGTTCCAACAACCCATCGGTCGCGACGACACCGTGGTCGTGCCAGTCGGACGGCAGGCGAGCGAAGTCTTCCTGCTCGTCGTCGCCGAACTCCCCAAGAGCTCCAGCCCCTACGCGAGCCCGCGCCAGCCAGTCATCGTCGAGGACGTGGGGGCGCTGGTCGCTGAATTGCACTACACGGAGGGCGAACCGGACATCGCATTCCCGTATTCACTGCCCGACCAGGGCTTCACCGCACACCGGATGTGCGCGGCCTATGCGCTGGCTGCCGACCCAACCCGGGAACTGCGCCAGGTATCGCTCCACAACCGCGTATTCGGGAATACCTTCAGCATCGCCGCAGCGACCGTGAACACGGGGTCGGAGCGAGTCATCCCGGAATTGGCGGCCGAGCCGGAGGCCAGCCGCCCGCCAGTAGTCAAGCCCCCTCCCCCACGCGCTCCCTTCGCGCGGCGCGACGGCCAGCGGATCACACTCGGCAACGGGTTCTACGAGATCGCCCTGAACTGCGAGAACGGGCTGTCCATCGAGCGCTTGGTCAACCGCTGGTCCAGCGCGTCGTTTGCCGTCTCCCCCGCATCGGGTCTGGAACTGCTGACCGGCGACATGGCATTCACTGGCCGCGCCTTCCGCACCACCAAGATCACAATTGCGGACACCACCGCCACCATCACCATGGTTGGCGGTCGTCCCGAACTGCCTCTGGAACTGACCGCGACATTCGCCGCCGACACCTCGCCCCAGCTACAGGTGCGGCTTGCCGCGCGCAATACCGGCAACGCGCCGCTGCAAGCGACCGTCAGCTTCCCCATGATCCGCGGGCTCACCATCGCCGACTGGGACGATACCTGGCTGTTTTTCCCGCAGTACCGCACGGTGATCACAAACCAACTGGGTACGTACAGCAGCCACAACGACCTCAAGTTCCCAACCCAAGTCTTCGACGCCTACAATCCACGGGTCGGAGCGGGGCTCGCGGTGCTTACCCGCAACCGGAACAACGCGACGCTGGACTACCATGCAGCCAAGCAGGCCGAGGGAACCACCCTCGGCATCCGTTACCCCGCTGACTTCCATACCCTCCAGCCAGGCGAGACCGTCCACTTCACCGACACCCGCCTGCTCTTTCACGCCGGGGACTGGCACCAGGCCATGCAGGCGTACCGCGACTGGCTCGCCACCTGGTACCGACCAGTCAAGGCCGCCGGACGAGACTGGTTCCAGCTCATCTTCGCCCTGCGCTGCCACCAGACCAAGAAGTTCTACTCCTGGGGCATCCCCATCTATGATGCCGACACCGGAAAGTACAGAGTGGACGACTTCGTGGCCGGCGATACGGAGTACCTCGGTCTGCGGCCCCAGATGATGCACATCTTCGGCTGGACAGACCTGGACAAGGGCTGGCACGGACATCCGAACAGCGACTACGATCCCAAGGGCATTACCGGGGGCGCAAAGGAACTCAGGAGGGCCGTGCACCGACTCCAGGAGGATCTCCAGATCCCCACCTCACTCTACACCATCTCCGACCGCTGCCTCAAGGAGTCGGAAGTGGGAAAGAAGCTCGGGAAGAAGATCGCCCGTCGGCGAGCCGATGGGTCACTCGTCCAGGATGAGGCCAACTGGTACGTCTGTCCATCCTCGGCCGAATGGCACGAGCACTACGCCCAGGGACTCAAACGCACCCAGGCCGAAACCGGGGTGAAAGTGCTCTACGTCGATGTCTTTGGCTACCCCAGGAACTCGGCATGCTACGCGACCGACCATGGTCACCCCGTTCCCTCGAACACCAATGAGGGCTGTCGCCTGTTGCTCGAACGACTCCGCGATGTGCTCCCGAAGGATGTGGTGCTCTGGTCCGAGTACCCGGTCAACGACGACGCTTTTCAGTATCTGGACGGCAATATCCACTACTACTGCCTGGCTTGGCACACCCACTTCTCAAAACACTACGACCACGGCGCAACCGCGCCCGCGACCGCCCCGGTGCCGCTCAACATCTGCCGCTATGCCTTCCCCGATGTCAAACAGTTCGTGTTCCTCTGTGGCGTCAACGGCTGGGCAAGCGACGCCAAGTTCCCGTTCTTCAACGGCGAGGCCCTGTACGACACCTCGTGGTTCCTCTACGCCAGTCCCCACCTGGACCGCATGCGCAAGAGCCTCGCCATCCAGACAAAATACGCGGATTGCTTTGCCAGCGCACAGGCCGAGCCACGCGTCCCCACCGCCCGCACGCACGTCCACGCCAACCGATTCCCCGGGAAGGGCAGGACCCTATGGACCGTGTACAACGCCCGCTACACGACGGTGCGCGGCCCAGTTCTCACCATCCCTCACCGGGAAGGTGCCACCTATCGCGACGTCTGGAACAACCGCCCCCTCGTCCCCAAGATCAGCGATGGCCGCGCCACACTGTCCCTGACCCTCGGACCGCAAAGCCTGGGATGCATCGTGCAGACACCCTGACCGCCACGGATTCCAGCCCAGTCCCGGAATCCCGCCCCCCCGAGGAGCGACATACTCTGGCGCGACCGGACGACTACCGGCCGGTATCCCCGTCGCGCCGGAAGTGGGGTTCGTATTGCGGCGGTAGGTCAGCGAAGCCGTCCTTGAAGATGTCCTTGTGCCAGATCTCGATCCAGGCAGCGCCGGACTCCACTCCCTTGGCAATGGTATCCCGCTCGAGGGCGACCAGATCCCGGTGCCGGATGAGATGCCCCTGGAGCCCGAACTTGAACCCGGCCTCGCGCTTGGTCTGAAGCAGCCGACAGAGAGGATGCGCGTCCTCGCCCCACCGGTTCCAGTGCGAGAGCCAAAGCCCCATCGGAAACACCCATTGGGTCTCGGGCGTCTCTCCGGCCATCGCGGCGTCGAGCACCCGTCCGGAGAGCGCCGTATTCCGGGCATGGACAACCTTCTCCCTGCTGGAGCCGGGACGGCAGCCGTACTGATCGGTAACGGCCAATCCCAGCGCCGTATGCGGGAAGACGCGCTTGAACTCCTGCGCGCACCGGGCCCAGGCCGCCACCCACAGGTCCTGTTTGGCGGCAGCGAAGTCAAAGCGCTGCCAGTCGTCGTAGAGAGGCATGGACCACTGGACCTCCAGGGCATTGCCGCCGCCCGGGCCGGTAATGGCCACATACATGATGTGCTGGGTAAGTCCCTGCGCTTCAATCTCGGCAGCCAAGGCGCGGATCATCCGGAAGAAGGCCGTGAAGTAGGTCTCGTTCAGCCCCAACGCCCCGTCCGCTCCGGTCCAGGGCAGAACGACCTCCGCCGGCCTCTCCACGTAGCCAACATCCTCCCGGCGCTGCACCTTCCGGTACCGGAAGACTTGGTCCGGGTACTTCCTCTTGTACCAGTCCGGGACGTGCGCGCCGCAGATCACGCCAAAGGCGAGCTTCTTCCCGTTGGCCTCTGCCTGGCGCAGCAGGTGGACAATCCCGTTGAAGCGGTACTCCCCTGGCGCCCGTTCCAGTTGGCTCCACTGCACGTACTCGATGATGCCTGCCATGCCCTCGTAAGCGAAGAGATCCAGCCCCTTCCGTTCCCCAACCGGAATGCCCTCGCCCGTTTCGGGATGGTTGTGGGTGTTGTCCACGAAGAGAATGCCGGCAGGCGCCACCGGAACAGACGCCTGGGAGACATCGCCACCATGCCCAAGGGGGCTTCGGCATCCGCCCATCAGGCAGACGCCGCAAACCAGAACTGCTGTCGATGGGACCCAGCTCGTCCGCATGGTCGTCTCCGCTCCTGATTCCGGGGCTTGGGCGTGGTGTCGTCTTGCGGGCGACAACCATAGACCATCGTGCCCGTTTCGCGAAACGCGAGACATCCACCGGCCACGCCGGCAGAGCCGGGAAGAGCCGCCTGGAGGCCGACACTTCCGGCAAGGGTACACGCAGACTGCCGCCGCCAATCCCTTCGCTACTTCTCTCCCGCAGGATTCGGTTGGATGATCCCATACGTGAGCGCTAGCGCCGCGAGTTCACTGGGGGCGCACCGCAGGGCGAGCAGAGAATCTTCCTTCAGTTTGCCATAGACAGCCGCAGCCCGGTCCCGCTCGGCGACGGCTTTCCGCAGTTCGCGCACGATCCTCTGGTTGGCATCGAGGTATGCCTCAAGATCGAGCTTGTACTGCCTCTGGATCCGCTGATTCGCGTTCCGCGAGGGTTTGTGGGGCCGAAGCCCGCTGGATTCGTTCTTCAGGCGAAATGCCTTCTGCTCCAAGGGCCTCAGCTCCTTGTAAGCCACCCGCCGCCGTCTGGAGATCTCTCTACGGACGCTCTTCCTAACCTTGGCGGTTTTCTCCTCCCCCCACTCCGGCTGGAGCTCGACCATTCCGGGGACCCTGACCTTGGCGATTCCCTCCTCCCCCCACTCCGGCTGGGTCTCGACCATTCCGGCGTCCGTGAGCTTGGCGATATCCTCCTCCCCCCACTCCAGCTGGGGCTCGGACACTCCGGGATCGCCCTCTCCGGGATCGCCCTCTGCGGCGTCCCCGTCTGCCAAGCCGAGGTCAACCTTCAGCTTCTCAACCACATCGCTGATTCGAGGCACACCGGCGGGACCGGGGGGAACACGTCGCAGCCACGTGGTAATCGCGTAGAAGAGCAACGCGCCAATGACCGCACTGAACAGGAATCTCACCGTCGTCCTCATGGCGTCTGTACTCCCTTCCGCTGATGTAACACCCACAGAATCCCCGGCGGAACACCTGGTGTAATTCGCGCCCGCGTCCTAGCACGATTTCTGAACATACGGGGCATTCCTGCCAACACAAGGCACGTGCAAGCAGGGCCGCTCGACCCCGAGCCCGGTGTTCCCGACGAGAGGCCGCCAGAAGCGGTTGGCGCAGGCGGCGTCCTGCCACATTGCGGAGTGCCCGTTTCGCGAAACGCGAGACATTTGCCGACAGCAGGCCCGCTCGCGCCCCCCCCGAGGTGCGGGGCAGCCCGCGCATCCTCCCGACAGTTCCTCCGGGACCGTCCCGGACAAACCGGCGGACGAGTGGGCGCGGCCCAACTCCCCGAACCTCCTGGCGCAACGACCATTCGAGCGCTACTGTTTCCGCATCCAGGGGCACCAGAGACGCCCAAAACTCCCACCAGTCGGTGCCACGGCTCAGTTCGACAAGCACTGTGCCTCGCCACCGCTCGGAAGAAACCATCGGGGCTAGTGCAATGTCCATGAAAACCATGCGCCATTTCCGGGTTCCACTCATCGTCACCGGTGTCGCTCTTGCTCTTGCCTTGGTTCTCGGCATTGCCGGGGTCGCATGGCTGCACCGGACTGAGGCCTCGAGTCGAAGGAGGACTGAACGTGCGCGGCAACTGGGGACTGGAGCGGCAGCGGCCACGTGTCTGGTGATTGCACCGTTCTGGCTGGTTGCCGCCGCCAAGGTGGGCAAGGCGCGCCGGGATTCAAAGACGCGGGGGAACTAACGGAGTAGATGCCCGCAGTGACTACTGGCGGGGCACCGTCGGACATCCCCCGCTGAACCAGCTCCTACAGCTGACGCTGCATGGTCGCGGGAACCGGAGCAGGAATGCTCCGGCTACGAAAGACGCCGCCGGAGAGGCAGCCGGCTCTCCCACATCGAGGGAACCGGAGAGAAGGTGGGCGCACCGTGGGCGGCGACGTCCCCGATCACGCCGCGTTCACTTCGGGAAGGCGCACTGGTAGAGAGCGAACGCCGACAGATGGACGTCCCCTCGGCTGGCCAGGATGCGCAGACGAAGGCGGGAGGAGGTTGCCGATTTGAGGCGGAGCAGGCGGCGGTGGCCGATGGTCGTGCCTTTGGCGATTTCCTGCCATTGGCCGGCGATCTCGGCATCCACGGCGAAGGACTCCACGTGCTGGCCTTCGGCAATGTTCTCGCGGAGCATGACCACGTTGAAGGTGGCAGGGGAGGCAAGCTCCAGGAGGGCCTCGGCGGGGGCGTTGAATTCCCAGGCCGTTTCCTGTTTGTCGTCGGTCAGTGCCTTGGCCGCCACGCCGCGGGCGCCCGCGGCGAAGTCGCGGGCATACATCCGGCCCACCAGGGCGCGCAGTTCGCGCAAGCGGGCGTGGTCGTTCTCGTGGATCAAGCCCCGGCGGTCCGGGGGGATGTTGAGCAGCAGCACGGAGTTCCTGCCGATGCTCTTGAAGTAGATATCCACCAGTTTCTTGAGACTCTTGACCTTGCCATCCTGGCTGGCGTGGTAGAACCAGCCAGGACGGATCGAGACATCGCACTCGGCGGGGTACCAGACGTAGGGGCTCTTGCCCTCGTGCCGCCCAGTCCGGCGCTTGACACTCCATTCCGTCTCGCGCGCCACGCCCGTCTCGTTGCCGACCCAGCGCACATCGGGACCGGAGATGGCGATCACGGCCCTTGGCTGCAGCTCGCGGATCAGTCGGTAGTAGCTGGGGAAATCGTAGGTCTGTCGTTTGCCGTTGGGGCCTTCGCCGCAGGCCCCGTCGAACCAGACCTCGGAGATCTCGCCGTAGTTGGTCAGTAGTTCGCTCAACTGCTTGCGGAAGTGCTCATTGTAGACGGGAGAGTTGCCGTATTCCGGGTGGTTCCGGTCCCAAGGGGAGAGATAGACCCCGAACTTGATCCCCGCCCTGCGGCAGGCGTCGGCGACCTCGCGGACCACGTCGCCCTTGCCGCCACGCCAAGGGCTGTGCTTCACGGAATGCTCGGTGAATGCGCTCGGCCAGAGGCAAAACCCATCGTGGTGCTTGGCGGTGAGGATCAGGAGCTTCATGCCTGCATCCTGCCAGACGCGGACCCACTGATCGGCCTCGAAGGCGGTAGGGTTGAAGAGCTTGGGATCTTCCTTGCCAGTTCCCCACTCGCGGTCGGTGAACGTATTGATCCCGAAATGCACGAAGCCGATGGCGTCCAGCTGTTGCCAGGCGAGCTGGCGTGGGGACGGGCGTACCTCGGCCGTCGCTGCCAGGGCCTGCTGCTGTTGCTTCCGGTAGCTCTCCGGGAACTGGTCGACAGGCACCCGCTGCCGCACCTCGATGGTCTTGCGGGCCGTCTTGGCCAGCTCCGCGAGGTCCGCGACCACGTGCGTGCCATCGAGCACGCGGGGCGCCCCGAAGCAGGCGTAGTGTTCACCCAAGGTATCCACGGCCAGTTCCAGCACACAGGAGCGTCCGGCATGGGATGTCAGATCGATGGTCCACTCCCGCCAGGCACCCTTGTTCTGGAACTCGGCCCAGACCTGCTGCGTATCCACATAGACCCGGAAGATCACGCCCGCCGTCGAGCCGTGTCCGTCACGCAAGCCCGTGAAGAAGTGCAGCTTGGGGTTCTCGGTCTTGGCGAGATCAAGCGTGAACTCGCCCAGAACCCGCCCCTGCCCGCCGCCTTTCCACGGGGGATGGGCGAAGATGCTCGTCTTCTTCACCCCCTTGCAGGCGCAGGTTTGCTTGGCGAACTGCGCGCCTCGCCCCAAGGGCTCGCGCTTCGGAGCGGCAAAGCCCATGCCCGAGACCAGCAGCGAGGCACAGACCAGCCAGAGAGGGCGGCATCTACTCATCGTCGGCCTCGCGCGTTTCGTCAGCCGTCGGTTCGAGGGGCTTCATCATGACCCGGCCAACACCAGTTGGAGCAGTGGGTGCCTGCTCAGCTTCGCGCTTGCCCCAAGGCAGCCGGAGACGGAAGCGTGGCTTCGCCTTCGGGCCGGAAGCGGCCGGCTTCGGGGATTTGGGCCCGTCACTCTCGCCAGCAGGCTCTTCCTTCGGTTGCTCCGCTGGGACCACGGTGACGGGAGGAGCCTTCGGGGAGACGGCAGCAGGGACCGGAGACGGAATCGCCGAGGACACCTTCGCAGGAACTGTTGGCTTCGGTTTCTGCGGCGGCTTCGGCACCTCGATCAGTGCCGGCGGCTTGGGGTCTGACGGCTCTTCTGCGGCTGGCGGGTCGTCTTTGATGAGTGGCCCAAGCCTCACCGGCGGCTTGGCTTCTGCTGGCTCGGCACTCACTGGCGGCACCATCGGCGCGGGTTCCGGCACCTTCGGCGGTTCCGGTTTCAGGGGGACAACCTTGGCGGGCGGATCGTCCTTGAGCAATGGCCCAAGCTTCACCGGCGGCTTGGCCTTCCCATCTGGTTTGGCCTGCACTGGTGGCTCCACGGGCACCGGTCCTTTCTTTGGGGGGGCCTTCGGCGGTTCCGGTTTCGGGGGGACGACCTGGACGGGCGGATTGTCCTTGATCAAGGGCCCAAGCTTCACCGGCGGCTTGGCCTTCCCAGCTGGCTTGGCCTTCACTGGCGACTCCACGGGCGCCGGTTTGGGGGCCTTCGGCGGCTCCGGCTTCGGGGGGACAGCCTGGACGGGGGGATCGTCCTTGATCAACGGCCCAAGCTTCACCGGCGGCTTGGGCTTCCCGCTCGGCTTGGCCTTCAATGGCGGCTCCACGGGCAGGGGCTTGGGTGCCTTTGGCGGCTCCGGCTTCGGGGGGACAGCCTGGACGGGGGGATCGTCCTTGATCAATGGCCCAAGCTTCGCCGGCGGCTTGGCCTTCCCGGCTGGTTCGGCCTTCACTGGCGGTGCCACGGGCATCGGTTTGGGTGCCTTCGGTGGCTCCGGCTTCGGGGCAGGTGGATTAGGAGGGACAGGCTTGGTGATAGGCTTGGGCTCCGGGGCGGCTGCCAGGCGCAGGATCGCGGCTTCGGAGACCTTCCAGGTGGAACCGCCGGTGGCACGGAGCATGGTCCATTCGTTGGTGGCAGTCTTGCGGACCGACAGGTTGACGTGGCAAGTGCGACCCGCCTGGGGCTTCACCGCCAGTGCCGCCCACGGGATCCGCCACTCGCATACCCAGACCTCCCCGGAAATGACCTTCGCCGAATACCCAACGCCCTGCCCCGCCCGTTTGGCGGCGCCTTCGTTCTTCGACGCCTCTGGACTGCTCTCAAAATGGCCGGTTGGGTAGCCGCGCAGAACAGCAATCGGCGCGGAACCCTGAGCCATGGCCACTTCCACGGCATCGCAACGGCCCCAATCATTGCCCAGAACAAGGGGTTTCGCAGTGGAGACGCGATTCTCGAAGGCGACGAACAGGGCCTCTCCGTCCCAACGCAGCCAGGCGCGCGAGGGGAAGCGGCTCCGTCCCCCTTGCAGGTTCTCCTGAACCGCCAAGGGCTGGTTGGCCGCCGACCATTCCCCGACCCCAAGCACGCCGTCGATCACCGGGGGAACACCCGCAGCGATGGCGAACTCGTCGAGTGGGACCTTGGGCATCTCGGGACGGGGCACAACGACCCGTTTCGCAGGCAGATGCGCCACCGGCCACTCGGCGCGCAATGCACTGCGCTTGAGCCCGATCAAAGCAAAGGGGATGGGCTTGAAGCCAGGCAGTTTGGCAAAGACGGGAGAATCGGGCTTGAGCAAGAAGTTGAGCGCCCTGGCATTCACGAACCCGGGGTCGTCGGTCACTTCCAGATTCGCCTCCGCCATGTGGAACTCCTCGCCACTGAGGAAGTCCTTGCAGCGAACGGCCACGTTGTTGCGCGCCACATTCAGACGCGGGCGCTGCCAGCAGCTGAAGAAATCCTTGAGGCTGGGATAGCGCTCGGTATACGGGGCCTTCGTGATATCCACATCATCGACCAAGCGCCTCTTCATCAACCCATGCTTGGCCGGATCGAAGTAGTCCCGCCAGCGCTCGTCGCTCCAGTGGGAATGCCCGATGGCTCGGTCGCAGTCGACAAACACGTTGTTCTCGAAGGTATTGGCGTGGCCGCCGTGGGTGAAGATCGCGCCCATGCTGCCACCCGAACTCCGACCCGCCTTGTAGAAGACGTTGCCAAACACCGTCTCGCCCACATCGCCGTCGTCGAAGTAGATGGCGTTGTTACCGTGGCCGAGCGGGGTGCCTACATGGTGCCAGAAGTTGTAGCGCAGCACGTTGCCCTGCCAGGCTGGGTTGCGCCCCTTGTAGAAGGCCCCGCAATCGTCGGTCTCCAGGCAGACATCGTGGATCTCGTTGTACTCGATCAGGCAATCGTTGGCACTGCCGAGGATGGCGCTGTGCGGCGCATCGTGAATCAGGTTGTGGTCGGCACGCAGACCGACGCCGCTCAGATGCAGCCCTCCGGCATAGGTGCGTTGCCGCCGCGCGAAGTGATGGATGTGGTTGTTCGTGGCGCGATGCCGACAGGGAGTGAGAGTCTTCGGGTCCCCGCCTTTGAGGAGGACACCGCCCGTGCCGATGTCATACACGTCGCAGCTGTCAACACGACAGTCCTCGCCGCCACTGACCGATATCCCATAGCCACCCGTGTGGCGCACGGTGCAGCCAGCGACACGCACACGTTGACTGTCGCGGATCTCAAGGCCACCGCCGCGCACGTGTTCGAACGTGAGTCCCTCCAGCCGCAGGTCGCTAGCGCCGGCGACCTGAATCAACGGCTCGGCCAGCATGGAGAGGTGGACGGGGCCGGTCGTCCCCTTTGGGGGCCAGAAATACAGCAGGCCCTGATCGCGGTCCAGGTAGTACTCCCCGGGACGGTCCAGCTCCTCGAGGAGATTGAAGGCATAGTAGCGGCGGGCACTGCGCGCTCGCCCGATGCCGTAGCCATGGGGCGCGGCCAAGGTCACGGTGCGCTCTTCGGGATCGATCGCGCCGACCCGAATGGACTCCTCAAACCAGTCGTAGCACCAGTACCCGTTCAGATACAGATCCTTGGCCTGAGACCAGCGAGCATGGCGGGGATCTGCGTATTTGAAGACTCCGGGCCGTTTCGGCTCGGGATCACCGCTGGTGCTGCCCCGATCCACGATCCGGGCCACCACGGCCCAATCGGGGCGGTTGGGCCAGCGCGCCAACTCCATGCGCTTTCCGCCATAGAAGAGCTCAAGCACGGGCACGCCGCCCCGGAAGCGAACGGGCAGCCGCCCGTAATCCGTAATCTGGAACGCCTTCAGGTTCACCACCCTCGTCTTCTTGCGCGCAGACACTGGCAGACGTTTGAGGATCGCCTGGTCGGTCACTCGGGAGAACGCATCAAGCGGCAATGGCTTCGCGCCACTGAGCAGAGGCTTCTCGCCGGGAGCGCCACGATAGACCACTGGCGCCTCCAAGCTGCCGCCATCCGCCATCCCCAGCAGAAAGGGAGCATGCCGTTCATAGCGGCCACCATGGACCCAAACGATCACCCCGTCCTTGCCAAGGCCTTGTCGCCTGGCCTCCGCCACCGCCTCTCGGGCGCGCTCCAGCGTACCAAACGGGAACTCGGCACTACCCGTGCCGGTGGCACTGCCACGCGGTGCCACATGAAACTCCACGGCCACCGCCATGCTTGCCGCCATCATGACCAAACAACCTGTTCTGAACCATACCATGGGATATCGTCTCCAAGTGCTGATTCCCGAATGTACCTTGGCTACCAACCCGCACAAGCGACCCGCCAACAGACCATTTCCGACGGTGACGGCTTGACAGACAGGCGACTTTGTATCATATAACCGCGGCTCGTTGCGCGTGCGGGGTGAATCCCCGGGGACCAGTCCACTAGGCGCGCCGCGACGTACACGACTCCACTTATGCCTCAGGTTACCGAGGGTGTCCATGGCCGAAAGCTCAACTATTCCGCCACAGGAAGCGCAAGAATTCCTGTTCTTCCGCAACCGCACCGAAACGCGGCGCACGATTGTGCAGACGCAGGATGTGCGGAAGGTGTACAAGATGGGCAAGATCGAGGTCCACGCGTTGCGTGGCGTCGGGATGTCCATCTTCGAGGGGGAGTTCATGGCCATCATGGGCCCCTCCGGTTCGGGCAAGT
>Ga0307987_1001327_pt1 | contig 13587 bp, 8 predicted proteins | sample EllFjometagen181_FD_203157 | JGI IMG/M metagenome (GOLD analysis project Ga0307987, IMG submission 203157) | Marine microbial communities from Ellis Fjord, Antarctic Ocean - #181 | ecosystem: Environmental > Aquatic > Marine > Unclassified | place: Southern Ocean | collected 2014-10-08
TTGTCTTTGATCTTCTGATGAAGCATCTTCAAAAAACGCTTCATATAAATTTTGTTTGATTTGGCTGATAACTGATCGCATGAATCTTTTAAATCAATTGGTGCTGAAAAAACAGTTGCTCCTTTCACTTGATGAGGGAGTTTATCTTCCTGTTGTCCAAGATAGAGTAAGCTCAAATTAGCACCCATACTAAATCCAACTAGGATTATGTTTTCATATCCCTTTTTTGTAGCATGCCGAATAAGCAAATCCATGTCATCAGTGCTACCATTGTGGTACATGCTAAGTTTTCTGTTTGTTTCTCCGCTACAAGAACGATAGTTCCATGCAAGACAGTCAATATTAACTTCGTTAAGTGCTTTAACCATTCCTTTTACGTAGGTGCGATGGCTGTTTCCCTCCAATCCGTGGGAAAGAATTGCTAAAGTTTTGTTTCCAGAAGCTGACCAGTCAAGATCCAAAAAATCATCATCAGGTGTTTCTATACGTTCCCGCTCATAACAAATACCCTCTATTTTTCGGAAGAGTGATGGGCAAAGGCTTTGAATATGTCCATTTCGGAACCATAATATTGGTTTATAATCGTAATAATCTTTCATTTGTATAAAGACATTTGTCCATTCGTTGGTTTTATGATTATTAGTCTTTCCAATTCCACCACTTAAGAAGTTCTGGCTCATGAGGGCTTACGGTTGCGTAGTATATGGCACAACGCAAAACATAAAGCATACAACGATCAACTGTTGTTTCTTTTTTATCACAAAGTTGCAGATATAGTTCTTCTGGGTCTTTGTCATCTAAGTCATGGACTTCAGAAATACCAATGTTGACCAGATCGTGGGCTATTATTTTGCCTACTCCCGGTATTTGCGTTAAATCATTTGTTGCTGTTTTCATTTTTCTCTCCCAATTAAAACAAAGTTCTGAACTCTTTTCAATTTCTTTCTTAGATTTATCTTCTTTTAACGTATAGGTGTTCGGTGCAATGTAAGAGCGTCCACACCACCTGCTGATTAGAATCTATAGAGTTTTATACCACACTGTAAAATCACATTGAGTAGCCAATTCATTGATTTTGTCAGGATACATAAGTTCAAAAGGCTCAGTCTTATTAGGAACATAACCAATTCTATTGTACCATTTTTTTAGAAAGGTTTTGCTTGGATGTTCCCAATTTTTAGGAGTAAGTAACTCTAGGCGCATTCTGCTGAAATTTTGAGATTTTGCCCAACTCTCTGCAGCATCTATCAATGCTGAACCAATTCCTAGTCCTCGATAAGCTTGATCAGCCACGAGCATTCCAAACTCGCCGGTTTTTTTATCTGGCATGCTTTGTACAGCTACAGCTCCGACTATTTTATTATTAGAATAAGCTACAATAAGGTTCTTTTTCTGTATTAAATTATTAATTTCCTCAGGAGTGGTTCTCGAGATATTCATCTTCCACATTCCAGATTCAGCATCATTGTACACATTATTTATGAGTTCACTTAGCTTAAGTATGTCATCATTGGTAAATGACTCTTTTTTAGGTATTATTGTTTCAATCAAAATGTATTCCTCTTCTAATTCTAACGTCTATCTTGAGGGTTTGCCGCGTAAGAGGCAATATCCTCGAAGATTTTGTTGGTGTTCTTGCTTCTCCCTCTCTGCCAGGCTAGAGCCCATTGGAGGCAAACCATGGTGCTTTGTCAGTACAGAGGTTAGGATCATCCGAGCTCCACAAAGGGTTAATATCCTATACATCCACGACTTATCGTAGTCCACCCTCAATGGAATTAAGAAAGACTGCTTTTCTGTCTCTGAATGTAACCAGTCTTTCTTTTTGGTTTCGGTCAAGCGCACTCAGGATTTCTTCGTACCCAGCCCCGACTTGGTCAGCCTCATGTGCATCTGAGCCAAAAACGTACATGAGTTCAAAATCTCTTGCCCACACAAGTACTTCCGGGCACGGTAAAATTGATGAAAAGCTTTTGGTTAGGCCACTCGAATTCACCTCTATGGCAACACCTCTCTTCTCCATTACCGTGAACACCTTCCGGAAGGCATCTTTATGTTTTAGTGGAACATAGTTGCCGGACCAGATTCCAAACCGATTCTTATCATTTAGCCAACGGACAAAATCTAGGTGAGCTATTGCATCAAACAATCCGGTTTCTACTGCTTGGAAAGTCATTTCCAACGCAAATTCGATCGCTTCGTCATAGGACTTGCCACGAATGTTCTCTTTGTAGAGGTCACTGTGAACATGAATAGTACCCAAGACGTAATCAAACGGATACTTCTGGATCAGATGCGCAGCATCTGCCACTAATTGAGGATGATAGTCCAATTCGATTCCAAGCTTGACTCGAGGTAACGAAATTTCCTCAATAAGTTCCAAGGCAAGAGCAACATATTTGTCAAAAGCCGTTTTTGATTTTCCTGGCAACAATGGACAGTGCTCGGTGAAAGTCAACTCTTCGAATCCTCGTTTCTGCGCATCCATAATGAAAGAACGCATCCCGTCTTTAGATTCTGCATGTTCAAAGGGGTGCGTATGGTTGTCTGTTTTGATGGTCATAGGCTCTCCAGCAGGTTCACGGTCGTTAGGTAAGCTTCCTGTGCAGCACGAGTGGTTGTTTCAATGTTGTCGTCACGTTCGTGGGGAAGCTCTAGATGAAAATCTCCCTGATACCCAGCTACCTTCAAGGCACTGATGACTCTAGGCCAATCAATGGTTCCCTTGCCCGGTATCAGGTGTTTGTCGTAGGGCTCTCCATGATTGTCACTCACATGGAGCCCGTAGAGTCGGGGTCCACAATGTTGAATAATGGCCGGCAAATCAAGATGTTGGGTGTGACCGTGGGCTGTATCCAGATTCATGCCCAGTTCAGGTGCCTCAGTAAGAAGCATTTCAAGGTCAATGGGGCGTGCGCCGAATACTTGTCTTTCGAAATCCTTTCCGTCAATGAGATTCTCTACGGCAATCTGTATTCCAAACTTGCCGGACACATTCGACAGCCGTCTAAATGATTCTCCATTGAAGCTTATACAATTATTCCACGCAAATGTCCAGGGAGGGGCGTCATTCAAGTGCTTAGCCTGCGGTACTTCAGGTTGATCCGGATGTAGCACGACAGTTGTCACTCCCAGTATCTCGAGAAGCGGAAAAAGAGATTCCACTCTTGCGCAGGCCTCCTCACGCGCAGCCCTGTCACTCGAGGCAAATGCAAGAGTTGGGCCATGAGCCTGAGATAAGGAAAACTCCCTTTCATTGCAGAGAGCCCGAAGTTTCCGAGCTGATTCAAGGCTGTTCGTTCTGTGTGAGAGCCTGTCAAGGTATGGTTCGCAGAGTTCTGCAGCCCTAAAACCTACTTCCGAAAGCCTTCGAATTGTATCTTCTAATGGAATGTTGAATTTACAAAACATTCCTGTCCATAGGGCGGGTCGCATACCAATTTCTCCTAGAATACTATTATTGTTATCGCCAACATTGTTAATGCACTGATCTGAAAACAGAATAAGTCTATACCCTGACGACTAGGGAATATGCGGCGCATAGTGACCGAGGTAAACCGTAAAGGGTCGGTCTTTGTTCAACTCAACTCATTGTCTAATTACTTCGATAGCATTGACTAATTTAACACTGGGATCATGGTCGGCATCCGAAATAAACCGGATCGTTAGCCATCCCTCCTTCACGGTAATTCCCTCGAACGTCTTAACAACTACATTCGTGAAGTCGCTATGACACGCTGTAACCACATCAAAGTTTTCCAAGACACGTTTTCCTTGAATTTCAACACTGAAGACAAAAGTGTCCGGTTTGAAGCCTGGCTCATAACCTGCTTTGAGATAAAGCCGGACTTGATAAGTACCGGGCTCAATTTTGAATCGGTAGGCATCGAGGCCGTACACTTCCGTCATGAACAACTCAAAATCGTCATGCAGAATTCCTTCGACCTTCCGGTTAACATTCTTGGCTGACCCGACAAATCCATAGTTTCTCTTCCCCACGGCCTGGCCCGGGAAAAAAAGGGTGCCGCTGCTGGAACGGAAAAATTCGGTCGAACCACAGTTGACGGCATAATGGCCACGCTGTACCATTTCAGCTTGCTCAGCAAAGTTCGAGATGTTTTCCGACTTGCCAATGGCATCGCGGACCGCTAGGGAGAAGAGCAACCGGTGCAGCTCGGCAAACCGGCCTTCCAAAAGCAACTCCTGCATCGTCACCATCGCCTGTGTCGCCTCCTCACAGGCGATGTCGTCGTCGCTCAACCACTCGACCGCCTGTTCGACTTTGCCGATCTGCTCACGGGCATAACGACCCACCGCTTTGGGCACGATCGTTTCAACTGCCAGAATCTTCAGACGGGGATCGATGGAATGAAAGGATCGAAGTTGGTAGGCCTTTAGCGCAAGGCGGGAACCCGTAATACTTTCCCCCGTTGAGAGATCTTCAAGCGGCGACTCGCCGGAAAGCGTCAAAATTACATCACAGGTATCCCAAAGCATTGACGCGGCATAAAGATAGCTACCCTCCGCTGTATTGAGCACCCGAACCGTCACCGGATCCTGCACACCGGGCGCATTCTCGAAAGGCAATGCGGGCAACGCGCAATACGCCTGTGCGAATTCGCGTGTTTCCAGATCGCGGCCCCATGTGCCGAGAGGTTGCGCGCCAATCAGAATACGCTGTGCGTCCATGCTCGTGACGGCAAAGACCAGCTCCTTCAAGAAGTAACGGCCGAAAGGCTTAACGTCCGCATTCTGAAAATAGGAGGCGTAGACATCGTTTTTCAAGGAGCCGTTAAAACTCTCAAAATACTTCGGGAAGCTATCGACAAAGCCAAGGTTTCCGTTCATGAGCTTTCGTGCAAGCACCGGATCGTATAGTCGCTCGTTGCGATCGTCCATCGGCTTTCCCCGATGCAGACCATGCCGGTGATTGGTATAGTAACGCATTGGCACGAGCGCAAGACCCGCGATTGACTTTAACGCGTCGAAGACGGAAAGTTCTTCTTCCGTCGGTGTAGCCGACACATTCAAGTAAAACTTCGCGCCGGGATTAACGCGATCCAATTCAGCGCAGATAGCGCGGAAGAATTCCACACTCTGCTGGACGCGCCATTTTTCCCAAACATCAATTCGGGATGCATCACAGAGGAATGCCTTCCGCTCCTTTTGAGTTCCAGCAGGAATTTCGATTCCGGTTTCGCGGGAAAACTGCGTGACCGTAAAATCATCATATCCATAATCAATCGACGGATAGAATCCCAACAGGTGTGGCGTCATGACGACTCCGCCAAAACCCGGCAGGGCATGAAAACGCCTCGCTATCTCAGCGACGGTTTGAGCAAACATCGCGCGAATTTCAGGATGTGCGTGATTGGGTCGTATTTTGCGATTAGACAGGTCGTTGAATTTCGTCAACGCCCACTCTCTTTTCACGATTTCGTCCATTTGATCGGGGAGCCACTTCATTTCCGGCAGCGTGTAAAGATTGATGTTTGCGATCGTGATCACGCCTCGCCGGCCAAGCGCCTCAACCATGTACGGGTAGGCCTTCGCGTTGTAAGGGTAAAGATCATGCCGCACGCCCAACATATCGAACCCGTATCCCGTGTAGCGCATGAAGGGATACTGCCATGCATTTTGTCCAGTGTAGTCGAGGTAGTCCAGCAAGCGCTCGGTCATGGTTTGAACGTTCTTCGAATCTTCGTAGTCCCAGCCGAGATTCTGATCGAAAGTTTCATCTTCGTCCCGATAGCCAAAACGCCGTCCCGGCAATTCCTTTGGAACACGCACGTTCAAAGCAGGTAGCCGGTCGTTTTCAATGGGGTAGATTCGAAAGCGCGCCAACGCCGCAGGTAATCCCTGCTCCATTGTCCGCGCCTCAAAGAGATACGACTCGGTTCCAGGGTAAAAAAGATAGCGTGTCGTCTGCATTTTTCCGGTAAGCGGATATTCCTCTCCGCTTTGGATGCCGCCGCCAAGTCGGTCACGATGAAACGGATGCGCTCTTTTAGGATACATATAAAAGCCCATGGAACGCGGTTTGTCGTCTGGCCAGATCATTTCCAATAATACCGCCCGACCATCTCTGTATTTCTCGGGAAAAGGAATTTCAAAGGAGAAACGGTTCATCGGACGATCGCCAGCTTCCAGATACGACCCAATCGGCGAATCAATCCGTGTAACGTCTCCGGCTTTCAGCAAACCGTTTGTCGACGTAAAATTGTGCTCGAACAGCACCTTGCCAAGCATAAGATCGTCGTCGCTCGGCGGTACAGCCGCTTTCGGACGATAGGCATGCAGCGGAAACGAACGCTGCACTGCAGGTAAATTCGTCGCCTGTGCAATGGCGCATAGTACGCGGTAGTCGCCTTCCGGCAACCCATCGACAGGCATTCGGAGTTTTGTGAGCTCAGTAATCTCTGTGTGGAAATTTTTCGATGCCACGACGAGATCGTTCGTGTCGCAAATCTGTACATGAAAATTGTAAGTTCCCGTTGTCAATGGGCGTTCAGCCGGAACCGGATGCATGTAATGCCCACCTGGCGCGGCCAGCAAAACCACCGCCTCAGGCGCATCCGCATCGATCACGCTGCGTTCGATCAGTAGGTCAATCGGCATAAAGTGGCGGTAGGCATCATAAATTTCCCCATTATCGAGAGGACGCCGATAAACCGTCAGCTCATCAAAAACGGCTCCAAGGTCCTGCCCGGGACCACTTGCCAGCACAAGCCGCGAAACGGATTTCAAGTCGAGGTTCGTCAAGACCTTGCCGTTGGAACCAAATGGTTGCGTATAGGGTAGTCCGTTGAAGAATACTTTGCACCACCCGCCATCACTCCAAACTACGGCAACATGATTCCAGTCGCCGCAAAACCATTCACCACGAGATTTGTTTTGAAGTTCCTCACTTTTCAGTGTTCCCGTGCGCCCAAACATGCAGGAAATCCACCATTTCATCCTAATGAAAAATCGCTCGCGCCCTTTGGCATCAAAACCTCGGAGCATCGGATAATGCTTAATATCACCGGTGTATGGACCATCCCAATCGCTCTTCATCCAAAACATCACCGTGCCGTGATTGGCAAAAAGACCCTTGACTTCGTATTCCAGTTTCGCAGGGCTTTTGGCCCCATTTTTCCGTGAGCCAACCCGAACCGCCTGCCCCGAAATCCCGGAAACAACATCCACTGCTTTCATTTTGGACGGCGCGAGATCGCCACTCGACATCTGGGCGGCAAGGCCCTTATCAAAGTTCAGCGAAAAGGATGGGTTTGGATCGGTGGACAAAGGCTCAGATTTGGGAAGCAACTCCCAAGTTAGATCCTTGACTTCGATATCGTTTTCATAGCCGTATAGGCCAATGCGTTGGATCGGCAACAGATTCTTCAGCAACATGCCACGCGGCGTTCCGGCGATATGGATTTCGGTCAAAGTCGGTTGAATATACAGCTCGACGTTGACCCAGTCGGCGGATGCCGATGCCGGGAACAAATCATTCCTGCTCTGCGGCGTCGTCGTGCCGGCCGAAATCATGGTTTTTCCCTGATGCAAAGCTGAAATGAAATTAATACCGCTGTGCGAATAGAAATGTGCCAGAAAACCATCCCCGCCAGTCAATTTAATGCCAAAATGACCCGGTGCATCTGAACTGGCCACGCGTCGCATTTTCATGCTGAGCTTAACCGGCTCGGTAAATGCCACCTCAGCCGTAGCGGAAACCACGCCGTTGCCCACGCCTCGGACGGACAGCGTTCCGTTCTCGAAAATCGCTGATTTGGGCAGTGTATCCATGATAATGGGGTCCGCCCAAACGAATGAAACAGCCAAGCTTGCGATTAAAAGTGATCCAATTCTACTCAATTTCATGTTAATTTCTCTTTATTTGCCCGGTTCTGTCAAAAGTTTGCAGGCTGAGCCTGCACGAAATTCATTTATCGTTTGTCGTTAAGACACGGTCGAGGTTAACGAATGCCCAACATCGAATCAGTTTTCGCTCTACGAGCTACGCCGGACAGGCCGTTCAACATCCAATAATGAATGAAAAACAAAAAGAATATTCAATAACCAACACTCAATATTCAATATCCAAGGAAGGACACTCCGTGGGCAGGTAAAAACTTTGTTTTTGTTATGTTTCCCTAGGGTTACGCTCCCGTTGGTCGCTCACCCTAGGCTAAAACCAAATGCTCCGTCAGAGCATGTCTCCTATCTAACCATCTAACTCTCTAACAAAACCTCTTTTTCATTTTTTTTCATAGAACTTTTGACAGTACAGTTTGCCCTGAAGCACACTTAATTCCGACTCTTAGCCTCTTGCTCTTAATCTTCTACTCTTAGTCAATCTCGCCAACCAACGTCAATGGTACCATTACAAGATAATGAAAAGGGTACCCAGAGGTAACGGTGCTTCGAAGGCACCTATGTCGACCGCCGGGCCGATAATGCGGTTTTTACCTTGTAAATCAAATGCCCCCGCCATCCAGTCGCGGTAGATACCTTTGTTGATGCAGGGTGAAGAGCCCTGTAGCGAATAATCGCCATTAGCAGGATCGACCAACTTCGGATCTTCAACGATGTTGCCCACGTCGGATGTTCCTGTAGGTAGTGGCGTTGTGCAACTATTAAGCCAAACGGTGTTCTCCCCACCGGCATTATTATAAACCCAATTGTTTTGGGCATGGCCCGTAATGATGCAGTTTTCAACAAGACTTTCCTTCAAGAAATTGATACCGGTATCGCCATTTCCAAAAATGGTACAATTCTGGAATAATCCCGTTCCTGTCCCAGTTGCCTCAACCCTGATGCCATTTGTGTTGTAGGCGACCAAACTGTTGCGTAAGGTGCCGCCTTGAATAAACGCGGCCGTTGAATTGCTGATGATCGTACAATCGACGACGAGTCCACCGCCTGAAATCACAAGTCCCCCGCCACTTGATGCCGAGTTTCCGACGAAAAGGCAGTTCGTGATAATCCCCACAGTGGAGCCGATACCGCACCCCCCGCCATAACCTTCAATCGCCTTGTTGTACTCGATTACTGTGTTGCGGAGAATGATTCCCGCTCCTGTTTGAATGCCACCATAATAAACGCCACTACCGGCGGACTTCCGTGCTTCGTTGTGCGTGACCAGACAGCCGTCGATCTTGCTGCAGTTGGTGGAGTGAATGCCTCCGCCGTTACCGTCTTTTCCCGTCTCTCCGTCTGGAAGTTGAGCAACGTTGTTTGATATTACACACCCGAGAATATGTGGACGATACGCGTTATACGAACTTGATCCGACAGTGGATGCCACCCCGCCACCTTTAAGGGAACGGTTGTTAGCGACAAAACAGTTGGTAATCGTACCCGAAGTTGAAATATAGATACCTCCGCCAGCGTCCGACCCGCCGGATCGATTTCCAACAATCGAACAGTCGACCAATCACCCGTAGTTGATAAAAACGCCACCTCCATTGCGGGAAGCCCTGTTCCCTAAAAAGTAGCAGCTCTTCGCCTTGGCGGAGCCTTGCAGATAAAGTCCACCTCCATCTCCGTTGAGGGAATCCGCTTGCGGAAAGCCATTGGTGAATGTGAATCCCTCAACCTGTGCACTGGCGTTGTTAACATACATGCATCGGTTTGAATAGGTGGGATACTGCGCATCGAGAATCGTCCCGTTCGGATCAATGTCACCATCACCGTAGCTACGCAACACAATGTTCTTCGTCAGTTCGATTTCCGCCGTCAAATAATAAACTCCGTTTGAAACCAGAATGGTATCTCCGTTTACCGAGGCTGTAATCGCGGTCTGGATATTCGTGGCCGCAGTCTCCCAGCTCGTATAATCGCCAACGGGATTCGCCCCCGGTGTTTCCGGCGACACCACATAACGAGTCGTCGCTGCCATCCCATTCATACCTAAACATACCATCATCACTAATGGGAACAGAGATCTTGCTTTCATTGTTGAGTCCTTTCGTTCTGTTTTAATTTCTTCTGTTTTTTAAAAGATGCACCATCGTATAATAAACTTTTTCCCTTGTCACCATCTTTTTGCATTAAAGTCTGTTTTTATTGGTTAAAAAACTTTTCTTTGATTTCTTTCAAACTCGTATTTAGGGCTTTCGTTTATATGGATATTTTGAATAAAATCGATTGCTCGGGATTCTGACCAATGTTGACCGTTGATACTGCAATCCATAAAGCCAACATGCCCACCATATTTTGGAACCTCTAGCTGAATATTGGTATTTGTAACACGATGCTCCAGTCGACATATCTAGGGCATCCTGTTTAATTCATAACTAACGTATTAGTAATTATGGCTATGTCACGGTTTCCGTGGGTGAGACTTTTTTGTTCGACCCCTCCAGGGTCGTATTGTTATGTTATAATTAACCCCGTATTGCATACGGGGCTACTAAAGTTTGACTACTCCGTAGTCTTAGAACAGCGAAGCTGTTCAATATTAATAGCTATGTAGGGTTTCCTGTTCAATTCATAAAGTGCTTATTGAAAATCTATTATACTATGTTAAACACATGTCAAGTGCAAGGGTTTTAGCATATTTTGCCCAAAAAGCTTGCAGATGAACTTTTATATAAAGTTCATGTATTTTATGAATCTTTAATGCGATATCACGCAACCTCTTACTTTGCAGCATGTTACCTTTAGCCTGCTAAAGGCGAAAATGCTTTAAAGCAAGATCTTACGCTCAGCTTGCTGAGGCTGGAGCTTGCGACAGCAGCGTTAGCGTCCATCTCACATTAAACAGGAAGCCCTAATTATTAATACTTTATTTTTAATGCCAAAGTGCACGGCTTGGTTCGACGGTTGCTTGAGTTTGCTCTTCAACTCTCCTGGCATGCACCGGACAGAGCTGTCAAGATTCATACTTAACAATTTCTGCCGAGTCCTGGTGATCGCCTATCGCACGGCGCGGGCTGGTCAGATGGCTTGTGTCGAGCTCAAAACCGGTTGAATTCCTGACAACAAAGCAGTGTCGCCATGGCGCATTTAACTTGCCCCATTTCAGATTGAAATCAATGAAGCGTACCTCCTCTGTGTTTGCAACTAGGAATGCGGCGTTGATTCCCTTGCCCCACTCCCAGTGATTGGTTGAGGTCGTCTCTTTATCTTCCATCCAGTCCCGCCCTCCGCTCACTTCGATATACGTGTTTCTGAAGTGTACGTTTCGGATGGATTGTTTATTGCCCCACACGACGGAAGTCTTGGAAGCCGTTGCCATAATGTTGTCAAAGTCAATGTTTTCGATGGGGGCGGTTGCCTCGTTGCCGGACGTGATGGAGAATGGCATCACGACTTCCATTGTAATATTCGAGAACCTGATGTTCTGTATCGTTGCGCCCAGCTTGTCTCTCTTCCCGTAGCCGGATATCAGGCAAATTCCGTTCCGGCTGTCACTAATCACGAGATTCGAAAACGAACAATTCTTAATGACCCCTTCGCCAACCCCCACACGGATGGCATTACAGGGAGAACTCAGCACGCAGTTGGTCACCACGACATTTTCGCAGATTCTTGATTTGTCCTTCAGCGTCTTGTTGTATCCTCTCAGAGTAATCGAATCGTCACCGGAAAAGATGAGGCAATCGCTGATCGTCACATTTTTGGAGCAGTCGATATCAATGCCGTCACCGTTCGGTGTCCGCGGATCATTTCTGATGCGAACGCCTTTGATCGTAACAGTCTCGCAGCCATATACAAAAAGGGTCCAGTAAGTGGTGTCATTTAGCTCTACTCCCTCCACACAGACATTTTTGCACTCTACGAAACAGACCATCTGTGCCGGGCGCTTATTCTTGATACTGAAGGTGGAGCTGGCATCTGCGGGCGGGCCAAAGAATGCCTCGTTGTTGCCGTTGATTCGGCCTTTGCCGGTTATGGAGGTGTTCGTCGCCTCAATCGCCATGATCAGATGAGCGCCGGTAACATTCTCAGAAACGAAAACTTGATTTTGCTCAAAGCAATCATCCATACAGTAATCGCTTATGTCTGGACTGCCTTTGAGCTCGGAGCCCGGCAACAGATGAAGATCGACGTTATCTTTCAGAAAGATGCTACCGATGATGAAAATTCCCGGCGGGACGATGACCCGCCCGCCACCATTGCCATGGCACTTGTCGATGGCAGCCTGGGTGGCCTCCGTGTTCTTGGTTTGATCGTCACCTATCGCGCCAAAATCGGTAATACTGTAGTTCCACATTAGTCCTTCTCCTTTAGAATGTTTTATCCGACTCGTTATCTCTTCGTCTTCGCCGAATGTTCAAGTTCAACGGCGCGGCTTGTCCGCTGCAACGCCTTGTTCAATGACTTATTTGTCCCAGAGATTTATTCCGTCGTGGCCAAATGCAGGAAGCAACACAAATGGATCTTCGGTTTGTCGCAGACTCTTACAAAGCAGGTCATGATGAAAAATGATCTCGTCCAAGTATTTCTTGTCATTAACTAAATTGTTTATTTCGTAAGGGTCCTTATCCAGATCAAAGAACTGCCACGCGACTCCTCCATTCTTGTTTCCCTTGACCGTATACTTGAAACGTCTCGACCTAATCGCTCTCCATACTTCATCATGAAATACCATTTGATGGCGGTGTTCCGATACGAATTGAAGGAGGACACCTTCCCGTTCCAACTTTGAAGTTTTACCGCGAACAAGCGAGGTCAAGTCAAGCCCAGGTACTGGGTTTTGCGGTGTGAGCTCTGCAAGCCCCAAGATCGTTGGAAAGAGATCTTCTGTGCAGGTAGGGCTTTCAATGACGGTTCCATGAATGTCAGGGTGCATCGGGTCAGATATAATCAGTGGTATTCCAACAGATTCCTCATAAGGCCATTGTTTTCCGCCTAGACCATGACTCCCGTTTAGTTCTCCGTGGTCTGAAACAAACACAATAATCGTGTTTTCCGCCAGTGCTTGATTTTCCAGAAACGCCGTCATTTTTCCAACATTCTCATCAAGGTTCTCAACCATGGCGTAGTAACGTTTCCTGTTAAGGATATGCGCGTCACGTTGCTCCTGATTCATTCCAACAAAATTAGGTGGCAGCTCTATGTCTCTTTTTTCCCACGCTCGTTGCAAGTCATCTGGGGCAACGAAGGGATCGTGAGGGGGCTCAACGGAAATGCACATACAAAAGTTTGTCGACCTGTCCCACTTGTTGGCTATGTACTCCATCCCGATATCAAAGAGTCCATCTGTCTGATATCCGTCAATGAGATGCGGTGTAGGGTCATCATCAATAAAATAACATGTATTAAATGGATCGTTTCTTAGTTCAAATCCAAACCATTTCTTCCATCGTCCCTGATTGGCTCGACGAACTGGAGTAAATCCGCATTGTTTCGCAGACCCCATTCGTCCATGACCTCCGTCAAGGTGCCATTTACCTATATACACAGTATCATAGCTGGCGTCATTGAACTCATCGGCCAAGGTTCTCTCTGCAGGGGACATGGCCCACTCAATTCCGGGAATTTGCCGGGTGTGAGCATATTCACCAGTCATCAAAGTGAATCTGAAGGGCACACAGATTGGATAGGTAGAGCATGAATTGGCAAAACGGATACCATTCTGGGCAAGGTTGTCAA
>Ga0307987_1001328_pt1 | contig 13576 bp, 8 predicted proteins | sample EllFjometagen181_FD_203157 | JGI IMG/M metagenome (GOLD analysis project Ga0307987, IMG submission 203157) | Marine microbial communities from Ellis Fjord, Antarctic Ocean - #181 | ecosystem: Environmental > Aquatic > Marine > Unclassified | place: Southern Ocean | collected 2014-10-08
TGATGCTCCAAGCTTGGCTGATGGAACCTTTCTTAGAACTTCTCCGGAATTGCAGATGAAGAGGATTCTATCGGAAGGAATGGATAAGATATTTCAGATTGGTTCTTGTTTTCGAGAGGGTGAATTAGGTAATCTTCATAATCCTGAGTTTACAATGCTTGAATGGTATAGGACCAATAGTAACTATATGGATATTCTTGCCGATACTAAGGAGCTAATTCGTGAGATTGCTCTGGAAGTGTGTGGAACTACTACTATTTTATATAATGACAATGAGATTGATTTGAATAATTGGGTTACCATTCCTGTTGATTCTGCTTTTGAAAGACTTGCACTCTGGTGCCCTTCTAAGGTGTTTGATCAGGACAGGTTTGACCTTGATTTAATTAACAAGGTTGAACCTGAATTGCCTGTTGGACCTGTTATTCTAAAAGATTATCCAGTTGAAGCTGCTGCCCTTTCAAAGGTCAGCCAAGTGAATCCTCTGGTTGCTGAAAGGTGGGAACTGTATATTGGTGGTATGGAGATTGCTAATGCATATTCTGAACTGCTTGATCCTGTTGAACAGAGAATACGTTTTGAGGATGCTGCAAGAAGAAGAGCCGATATGGGTTCTGTGGCCTACCCTATTGATGAGGAGTTTATGTGCTGCCTGAATAAAGGAATACCTGAATGTGGTGGAATTGCCCTGGGAATTGATCGGCTTGTGATGCTTTTCTGCGATGCTAAGTGTATTGATGAGGTGAGGGTTTGAATAATTAAAATTTGAAAATGGGAAAGAGTTCCGCTGTAGCGGAAGAGAACTGGGAAATTCGTTGATCGGGGGTCGTTGGTCGGATGTAGGTGACGGGAGAAATAATGTTCAGTGTTCAATTTTCAAAGGTTAATGGGAAATACCCCTCCGTCAGGCTGCGCCTGCCACCTCCCCTATATCAGGGGAGGAGTACTTGTGACCAAAAGTACTGTGTAATATTAACTACCTACACTATTCACTGTGCCTCTGGCACTGAGATGAACATGTGAAATGCGAAAGTTAAGGACGAAGTGGATGAATTTTCTTGTAAATGATGTTGATACTTTCTAGAATAGTTTTATGAATAAAAAGACAAACAAATTAGCAAAAATAGAGGGTTGGATTTCCATTTTTCTGAATCTGATTCTTTTTGCACTTAAATTTATTGTTGGAATGTCAATTGGGTCAATTGCAATTATTGCTGATGCGTGGCATACGCTTTCTGACTCGCTGAGTTCTTTAGTTCTGCTTGTTGGTGTTAAACTTTCGGAGAAGCCACCAGATAAGGAACATCCCTACGGGCATGGGCGTTTTCAACTTCTGGCAACTTTTGGTATTGGAGCTATGCTGGCTCTGGTTGGTATAGACTTTCTTGCAAAATCGTTTAAACTTTTTTTTACGAATGGTACTGTTGTATATGGCTCCGCTGCTATTATTGCAACTGTTATTTCTATTTTAGTGAAAGAGGGACTTGCACAATTTTCTCTGATTGCAGCACGCAAAACTAACTCAAAGGCATTAAAAGCTGAGGGTTGGCACCATAGAAGCGACGCCCTATCATCACTGGTAATACTTATTGGTATATTTCTGAATGATAAAATATCCCATGTTGATGCAATACTTGGCTTCTTTGTTGCTCTTTGTATTCTGTATACTGCCTATGAAATTTTTAAGGATGTTGTGAATTCTCTGCTTGGTATGGCTCCATCAAAACATTTAATAGCACAGGTTGCTGCTATAACGAAAGAGGAAAGTGGTAGAGAGGTTACTCCTCACCATTTTCATATTCATGAGTATGGTGGACATGTTGAGCTGACTTTCCACATTTTTCTTCCGCCAGATTTAACGGTCCGAGAAGCTCATGGTATTGTTGATAATATTGAAGAGCGTATTAAAGATGAGCTGCATATTTATGCTACGGTTCATTTTGAGCCGGATGAGAAAAATGCAATCAAGAGTTAAAAGTTAAGGTTTACGAAGGGAATCCCCCTCCGTCCTCGTTCCTCGGACACCTCCCCCTAAGTTAGGGGAGGAGCACTTGCTATGAACAGAGATGTGTTAATTTTGTATACAGTGCATCTGTACACTGTGAATCTGGCACTAAATTAAAGAAAGGGAAAGATGAATAAGAGTTATGGAATTTATCACTTGCTTGGTATTGTGGAGACTCTGAGAGGAGAGAATGGTTGCCCGTGGGATAGAGAGCAGACAATTGAATCGCTTCGCCCCTATTTAATTGAGGAAGCATATGAGCTTTTGGACGCAATTGATGGTGGAAAGATTGATGAACATCGTGAGGAACTGGGTGATGTTCTGTTGCAGGTTGCTCTGCAATCTGAGATTAGAAAAGAGAACGGTGACTTTAATTTTGATGATGTTGCTGAAGAGATTTCTGAGAAACTGATTCGTAGGCATCCTCATGTTTTTGGTGACGTTGAGGTTGCAAATGCTGATGAGGTTCTTAAAAACTGGGAAAAGATTAAGAAAAAAGAGAAAAAAGAAAATAGATCGGTTCTTGCTGGAGTACCAAAGAATCTGCCGGCTCTCCAAAAAGCTCAGCGTATGCAATCGCGAGCAGCAAAGATTGGTTTTGACTGGGATGAACCAGAGCAGGTAATTGAAAAGATTGCGGAGGAGGTTGAGGAGCTTAAGGTTGCATTTAGGAATAATGATAGGGATGAGATTCTGTCTGAATTTGGTGATGTTCTTTTTTCGATTGTGAATCTTGCAAGGTTTGCTGATATTTCTGCTGAGGATGCTCTGCGTAAGACTAATTTGAAGTTTACAAATCGATTTATGCTTCTGGAGAAGGAGATTGAAGCTGATGGTTTGAATATGAATGAGTGTTCGTTGAAGGTTCTTGATGGATATTGGGAAAAAACTAAGGCGAAGTTTCCGTAGGGGGGAAGAAAGTGTAAGGGGAGAAGGGAAAAAAAGAAATTGAAAATTTGAGGAGGTTCCGCTGTAGCGGAAGAGAACGGGGGAAAGGAGACAGTTGTGAGTTGGTAGTTTGAAGGAGATTACCCCTCCGTCAGGCTACGCCTGCCACCTCCCCTAAACAGGGCAGGAGCACTTGCAACTAACACCAATGTGTTCGTTTTAAGAGAAGTAAGAGAATATCCAATAGCCAATGTCCAAGGGAAGAAGAAAGTTGCAAGTTATAAGTTGTAAGTTGGGGGAAGGGAGAGACGCGATAAATCTCGTCTCTACGGTGACGTGGATAGTTTTTTTTGTTGGATGTTTTGATTAAGAGTATTATAATGTTAGATTAACAAATAAGTAGGAGTTTACTATGAGGACAAAGATTCTAGTTCTATCAATTGTATGTTGTATTACAACTCTAACAGCTTTTGCAGCGGGTCCACATCAACTTGGAGCAGGAATTAACTACTGGCAACTACAAGATCAACCAAGTGGTTATGACAAAGATGGTTTTTCATACTATGGTGTATATCGTTATACCCCAGAGCTTTGGGGATATGAGATTGATTTTGAATATTATCCTGAAGATAGTATTTTTAGTGGTAGTGATGCGGTCTGGGAACCAAAGGCTTATGCACTCGTTGGCAAATGGATATATGGAGCAGCAGGGATTGGGTGGCAATTTGGGGAAAGCGAACTGCCAAGTTCACCTACATATTATTTGAAAGCTGGTTTTAACTTTTCGTTTTTTCCTTTTCTCAAGATGGATATTAATGCTCAGTATAAGTATCAGAAGCTTAAAGATTTTGAGAGTGATAAGGATGTGAATATTGATGCAGTTGTGGTTGGAGCAGCTTTGAGCTTTGCTTTTTAAGAGAGAAGAGAGTTAAGAAGATGGCGAAAGAGATTCCGCTGTAGCGTAAGAGAACAGAGAGGGAGAATGAATTTCCAATAGCAATATCCAACCAGTCTTCGCTCTACGAGCTACGCCTAACACGGCATCAATTTTCAAGGGAGGTTACCACACACCTCCTCTAAACAGGGCAGGAGCACTTGCGACCAAAAGTAATGTGTGTACTGTACACTATTTACTATACATACTGTACGCGTAGAGCACAAAGGAACGTTCAACATCGAACGTTCAACTTCCAATGATGAATGATTACCCCTCCGTCACGCTGTGCGCGCCACCTCCCCTAAACAGGGCAGGAGCACTTGCGATTAAAAGGGGGGTACTTTGAAAACACTGCAAGCTGGAAGCGTGCGTTACCTTAAAATACTTGCAAACAAAAGTATTGTGTAAGTTTTGTGCACCATGAACCATTTACTATTTACCATCAACTATTTACTATGCCTCCGGCACTTGGGCACAAAAAAAGCGATTCACCGAAGTGAACCGCTCTAAATGGTATTTCAGAAACGCATACCCTTTTATTTTCTAAACTTTTTGCGTGCAGCAATAACTAGGCCACCTAATCCGAAAAGGATTATTGTACCTGGTTCTGGAATTGCAATCCATGTGCCTTGAGCAGATGTATTTTGTGTTATAGGTCCATTCACAGCCTCAGCTGTAAATGATTCTTGAACACTTGAACCACCAGCAGCAGAAGTATAATAAGCACTGCCACCATTAACCCCAAGGTTACACCAGTTGCCTGCTCCATCAATAATTCTAACATACATATTTGCAGATGTATCCCCAACATTAGATCCCAAAGATCCAAATACAAAAGGTAGTGAAGGACTTGGCCCTAAAGTTGTAGAACCCAGAATATTGCCACCACCACTAGTAGTAGCATAGCCACCAGAGTATTCAACCAACTGAATAGTCCAACCAAATGAGGTTGCACCACTCATTGATGTTGTACCATCAGCAATTGTACTTGGAGTAGTACCACTGTTAAATGTCCAAGTTACAGTAACAGCTTGAACCATAGCAATTGAAGCTACCAAACAAGCCATTGTTAATAAAACTTTTTTCATTATTTATTTTCCTTAATATTTTCTTTAATATTAGTAAGGTTTATCAGCTGATATACCTGTTGTTGCTGCCTGAGCATTGTACCAAACACCTTTGCCAATAGGAAGATCTACGTCAACCTGAGCTGTACCAGAGATGTTTACCCAAGCAGTTTCAGACCAACTTGGTGGTGCAAAAGCAGACAAGAAATATGTGTCATAACCCGAACCTGTCCAAACTGTAACCACATCAGAGTCATTTGGTGCCATACCAGCTGTAGCGCTTGATATATCAAAGTCAGCTAATTTACCATCAACAGAGTAAGGATATGAAATCATATTCAAACCAGTTGATAGAGCAATATCTGTGCTTGCAGCAGCCATAACTTCACCTTTAAATGTGATGTCAGCAGCAGCAGCTTGTCTATTTAACCAAACAGCATTACCTGGTTGTAATGTTATATCTACTTGTGCTGTACCTGAGATGTTTACCCAAGCAGTTTCAGACCAACTTGGTGGTGCAAAAGCAGACAAGAAATATGTATCATAACCTGTACCACTCCAAACAGTAATAACATCAGAATCATTTGGTGCCATTCCTGCAGTGAACTCACTTGTATCGAACAAATCATTGATATGTATCGCAGTATCACCAACAGTCAAGAAAGGAGCACCAATGATGTTCAAACCTTGACCTAGATTCACTTTAGCGAAACCAACCATGTTAACACTATTAACTTCTGCAGCCTGAGCCGAGAAGATACCAACTATAGCCAATAAACTTGCTATATATTTAATACGTTTCATTACATACCTCCGTATGTTTAATTTTATTTTATTTTCAAAGCTAACTAAAACGTAAAACTTAGTCAACTTAGAAATTGTCAAAATCCAACCTCGATTTAAATTGTTGTAAACTTTTGGTTTTCAACGTTTTGCTTCGAAACTGAATGCTTTTTGTTTATCTTTAAATTCGCTCAAAAGAGGATTATCAGACCTTTTTTGGGCATTCTTTCATCAATTTTCGACATCAGTTTAGTAATTCCTGGCCGATTTGTCAAAAGAAAAATTGTTTTTTTTAATTTTTTTTTCGTTTTCGGGTCTTTTTGATGTTTTTTCTATAGTTTTAACGGTGGAATGTGTGGAATTATTTCAATTTTCGGAAAAAATTGAAATTAATGGGACAAATGGGACAGATGAGATGGGTGGGATTTGTTGACGAGATGGACATTGTGGACGGGGAAATCGTTGATAGGGGGAAGAAAAGAGGATACCCCTCCGTCAGGCTGTGCCTGCCACCTCCTCTAAACAGCGCAGAAGCACTTCTTGCGACTAATAGCAATTTGTTAGTTTAGAGAGGTGGAAGAGAATAGCCAAGGGAAGAAGGAAGGAGGAAGAGAATATCCAATAACCAATAGCCAACACTCAATTTCCAAGGGAAGAGGAACACTTGCAAGCTGGAAGCGTGCGTTACCCCGCAAGGCGGGACTAGCAGAGCTAGCTGGAGAGGAGGAAGAGAATGTCCAATAGCCAACATCCAACATTCAACGTCCAATGATGAAGGAGGATGCCCTCCGACACTCGCACGCGAGGTCACCCCCCCTAATCCAGGGGAGGGGCACTTGCGAACTATAAGCGTGCTTTACTTTATGAATGGACAATAAAAATTGGACGGGGAAAGGGAAAAAGGTTCCGCTGTAGCGGAAGAGCACTGGGGAACACTTGCAAGCTAGAAGCGTTAGTTACCTTGGGTAGACACGAGGCCTACCCCTACGTGTCGAGGATTTGGCGGATTTTTTTACCGAGGGTTTCGCGGGAGAATGGTTTTGAGAGGAAGTTGATTCCTTCTTTTCGGACACCTTGCTGATCAATAACATTTTCGGTGTATCCAGACATGAAGAGCTGTTGCATGTCCGGTAGTATTTCTTTAAGTTTTTCTCCTAGTTCGAATCCTGTCATTTCCGGCATAATTACGTCGCTTAGAAGGAGGTCTATCTGCCATTGATATTCTTTTGCAATTTGTATTGCGTTATGGGTGGTTTCAGCAGCTAAGACTTCATACCCAAGACCTTTGAGAATAAGTGTTGTAATTACGCGAATATTTTTTTCATCTTCTGCGAGAAGAATGGTTTCGTTACCTTTAAGAGTGGACTCTATATCATCTTCATCAGACATTTCAGTTTCATCGTTAATAAATCTTGGAAGGTATATTCTGAATGTAGTTCCGTGTCCCGGTTCACTATAGAAATGTACGAATCCATTATTTTGTTTTACAATTCCGTAGATAGTTGATAGTCCCAACCCTGTGCCCTTCCCAATATCTTTTGTTGTAAAAAAAGGTTCAAAGATGTTATTCTGCGTTTCTTTGTCCATTCCACAACCATTATCGCTTACGGCAATCACCATGTATTCACCGGCAGAGAGGCCCTGATATTCATTTAGATATATGTTTGGTTTAACATTAATAGAGTATGTTTCAATAATCATGTTGCCACAACCATCAATTGCATCACGAGCGTTTACCACAAGGTTTGTAATAATTTGATCGAGTTGTCCTGGATCCATTCTAATTAGCCATGGGTTTAGACATGGAGCCCATTTGAGGGCTATCTCTTCTCCAATGATTCTTTCTAGCAATTTCAGCATTGCCGAGATGGATTCGTTCAGATTAATAACTTCCGGAGAGGTCGGCTGTTTTCGGGCAAATGCGAGCAGCTGTCTTGTAATGACGACGGATCGATCAGCGGCATCATATATTTCGTTGAGCAATTCGTAGACTGGATGCTCTTCCGGGAGTTCATCACGGCAGAGATCTACGTATCCCAAGATTGCCATAAGCAGGTTATTAAAATCGTGAGCGACACCACCAGCTAGTTGTCCTATTGACTCCATTTTCTGAGACTGTAAGAGGTGTTCTTCTTTAGCAACAGCTTCTGTTACATCCTGTTCGACGACTACGAAGTTAACAACCTGTTCTTTAGAGTCTCTAATAGGAGAAATAAGGACTTCTGATATATATGTTGCTCCATCTTTTTTAACATTTGCGAAACGACCTTTCCATGTTTTGCCATTTCTTACATCTTCATATATTTTGTCGTAGTATGGTTTGTCATGGAGTTCACTATCCAGAAAGCTTGGAGTTCTTCCTATAGCATATTCGCTTGAGTATCCTGTGATATTAGTAAAAGCGTCGTTAGTATACTGTATTACACCTTTAGTGTCGGTGATTAGCACACTTTCAGAGAGCTGTTCTATTGCGGCTTTAAGTTTTTCCTGTTCAGCCTGTGCTTTTTTTCGTTTTGTTATATCGAATATTATAAAAGCCACACTATTTTCAGCATTTCTGAAGGCAGATATTTCAAAAAATTTATTAAGAGTTTTGCTATAGTGTTCAAAGTGGGTACCAACTCCATTCTCCACCACATCCATTAGAATTTTCAGTTTATTATTTGAGAATAGAGGAAAGATTTCTGTAACTAATTTACCCTGAATATTTTTTGAATTGGCTTCAGCAATCATCTCGAATGCGGGATTGACAGTAATTATACGAAGGTTGCAAGGTTTCTGATTATCATCAGAAACAACACCCATAACAGCAAATCCTGAAATCATTTTGTTAAAGAGCGTTTCATAGTCCTGCTGCACTTTAACTGCCCTATTTTCGAGGTCTTGTTCAATTTGGTGAATTCTTAGAGCCACATTGACCCTAGCAATAAGCTCTACATTATCTATTGGTCTCATAAGAAAGTCATCAGCTCCAGCATCAAGTCCCATAGCCTTATACTTTGAGGAAGCTTCATGAGAGGTTATAAGCATCACTGTTATATGAGATGTTGTTGGTTCATTTTTAATCATGCTGCACAATTCCACGCCATTTAAGAGAGGCATCTGCACATCGGAGATCACGACGGATACGTTGGCATTTTTAATGTATTCCATGGCTTCAAGGGGACGATCAAAGGTTACAATATCAATATTGGGGATAGACCCATTGAGCACTTGTTTAATGACCAAGAGGTTATCGGGGTAGTCATCGACCAATACAATGGTGGGTCGTTGAGCTGGGGGAGAGACGCGATAAATCTCGTCTGTACGGGGGGATTTGGGAGAAGATAGTGAGTTATTCATTATTGCCCCCTATCCACTTGCGAATAATTGAATTGAGTTTTCTAGGTTCGACTGGTTTAGAGATATAATCATCACATCCAGCATTTATAATAGCTTCTCTATCGCCCGACATTGCCGAGGCTGTAAGGGCAATAACAATGGTATTTTTGAGTTCCGGAATCTCTTTTATGATTGAGGTAGCTTCAGTTCCGCCCATATTTGGCATTTGTATATCCATGAATATAATATGAGGTTGTTTTTCTTTTGCAGTTTGTATAGCTTGAAGTCCATCACGTGCTTCATATATTTTAACATTCAGGTCTCTTAGAACAGTTTTGAGCATTGCTACAGTGGTAATTAAGTTATCCTCGTAATCATCAACAACAAGAATAGATATTTTTTCATCTTTTTTGACGCTAATATTTTGCGGAGTAGTTGTGTTATTTTTTTCAATTTGAGGAAATGTTTCATCGTTTTCCTGAAAATTAATGAGTTCATAAACAGCATTAACCAATTGTTCTCTGTCTAGGCTGCCTTTTTGTATAAGTTGTTGGACATTATTATAACTTAATTTTGCCCGTTCTTTTGCTGAAATATCTTTTGCCGTAAGAATCAATACGGGAAGAGTTTTAGTTTTAGAAATTGATCTAATGACTTCAACGACCTCAAATCCATCAACTTTAGGCATCATCAAATCAAGAATCATTGCATCGGGGGTGTTTTCCTGTACAATTTTCAGACCTTCTTCGCCATTTTCAGCAACATCAACGGAGAATCCAGAATCGGTCAAGACTCTTTTAAGTTGTTCTCTGGCGACCTGATCATCCTCAACAACAAGGATTCTGGGAATTTTACCAACAGGAATCATTTTTTTGAGAGTATCAGCTACTTTATTTTCTTCATATTGAATATGATTCTGATTTTCTATCTTTATAGGTATTGTTACAGTAAAGGTTGTTCCGACATCGACTTCACTTTCTACCGAGATTTTTCCACCAAGCAAACTTGTCAGTCTTTGACAAATTGCCAGACCAAGACCTGTTCCTCCGTACTTACGAGTAGTTGATCCATCGACCTGCCTAAACTCATCAAATATAGTTTTAAGAGCATATTGAGGTATACCAATTCCGGTGTCCCAGATATTGAACACAACATATTGCCCGGCCTGTGTAACTCTTATGCCAACCTGACCTTGGTTAGTGAATTTCTGAGCATTGGATATCAAATTCAACAGTATCTGCTGTAACTTATCTTTATCAGTATTGAGTACTTCAACATCGCCAATATCAACACTTAGATCTAAATTTTTCTGAGTTGTCATAGGTTTCATTAATGATACAACAGGGTTTATAAGTTCGTCAATCGGGAATGGTGTTGCATATACTTCCATTTTTCCAGATTCAATTTTAGAAAGGTCCAGAATATCATTAATAAGATTTAGTAATCTTCTTCCATTTCTTTCAATAATTACAATACGTTCTTGATTTTCGAGGGGGTCTTGTTCATTCGGATTACATGCAAGCATGAGTTGAGAGAGGGAGAGAACGCTATTAAGAGGAGTTCTTAGTTCATGACTCATGTTTGACAGGAACTCAGATTTCAATCTATTCGCCTGTTCGACCTGCAATCTTTGGTTTTTAAGTTCTTCAGTCTGCTCTTCAAGTTCAACAGTCTGCTGTTCAAGTTCAGTTGCCTGTGCCTGCAACTCACTGTTATTCATTGTTAGTTCATTATTAAGTTGTACAGTTCTAGCATCAGCGAGCCGTTTTGCTAGTGCGATATTCATAGTTAGCTGTAGATTTTCAATAATATGTTTAAAGACATCTTCAAAAGAGGACATTCCAGCAAGAGATATTATTGCCGCGATTTTATCTTCCACCACAATCGGAATAGTCATAATTTCTTGTGGAATAATATCTCCTACAGTTGTTTTGTATGTAAACATTGAATTTTGCGGAATATCATGAACAATTGAAATAGATTTAGTTGCCACAACTTTGCCAAGTTCGCCTTCATATTCTTTGCAGGAGAAAGATCTAGTTGAATCTTGCGTAAGACCAACAGATGCAATATGCTGGAAAGATGATGATATTTCATCCAACAGATAAAAAGCCCCAACCTGACATCCAGAGAGTTCAAGAAGTCCGGAAAGCACCTGTTTAGCAAAGTCATCAACATCTTCAGTTCTGACAATAATTTGTGATATACTTGAGACACCTTGTCTAATTACAATTTGTGTATCAAGGGTTTGAGCCATTTTGTTAAATGAATCTGCAAGCGAGGCGACCTCATCATTTCCTTGAACAATACATCTTGCGTCTAACTTACCTTCATCAAACTTCAGGACAGTTTTATTAATCTTCTGAATCGGTTTTGCAATTGTTCTGCTTAGCAGAAAAGATATAATCACCACAAAAAAACTTGCAAGAAAGAGTAAAAGTATCATTTGCCATAACATATCATAGATAGGAGCATATATTTCAAGGGTATCTCTTTTTACAACCAGTCCCCATTTCGTAATAGGAATATAAGAGAATGCGGCCAACACGTTTTCACCTCTATAGTCAACAGATTCTATAATCCCTGTATTTCCTGAAGCCGCCCGTTTGGCTGGTTCTGCATTGATTTTCATTTTCAACGGTGCATTTTCTCTCCATCGCAATTCGTTCAATGCCATGACATCTTCGTTCACAATAAGAGTTTCACCAGTTTTACTTATGCCTGTTCTTTCCTGTATAAGAGGAAATAGCATATTCTCCAGATTTACTAGCATAACAACAACCCCTACGACCTCCTGTTTGCCATCTTTCAGACCAAATACAGGAGAAGCAAGAGCCATTTCTGGTTTTTCTTCAGACTGATGCTCCGTCGACAGATAGATACTTGAAACATATGAGTGTTTAGTACGAACTGTTTCTGTCAGATATGAGTCTGAAGATTTATCCTTGTGTTCACATTCAGCAGATGTGCTCACAATGATTATACCAGATTGAGCATCTATGTAGAAAATTTCCTGATACGCGTTATAATTCTTCAAAAAACTATTAAAAAGTTTTTTTACTAAGTCATCTTTCTCTGTGCTGTCATGACTGCTTGCACCCAAGTCAAGTACACTATGATCACAGGCAAGAACACCAAGATCACCCAGCCTTTCATTCAGCCATGATTCAATCTGGTTAACTTTTAGGTCTCTTGATATTAGTAATTTTTCGAACTCCTGGTGCTTAATATCATTTGCTCTAATAATGAAGGTAACTCCAACGACGGTTATTATAGACAACAAAGTTACGGTCAGAAAATAAAAAGTCAATTTTGTTCTTAGACTCTTAAAATGCAACATATTATACCTCTTTGATTTAAAATACATAATTAAGAAATAATAATATCTAATTTTGAATTAATAAGCAAGCAATATTAAATGCGAAAATGCGGGAAGCCCCCTCTGGGGGAGTTCTAAGGTCTACGGTCTAAGTTGGGGAGTTCCGCTTTAGCGGAAGAGAACAGGAGGAGCACTTGCAAGCTGGAAGCGTGCGTTACTTTGAGAATGCGAAAGTTAAGGACGAAGTAGGTGTCTTTTATTGGAGTTTTTGGTATATTCGATTTCTGAAGTCGATAATTTTGAATGATGATCTAAGTATTTCTGATATTGTTTCAGAACGGCCGAGCACCAAGAAACCACTAGGATTAAGAGCGGCGGTCAATTTTTTTTGTATAGTTTTCTGGACTTCAGGAGAAAAATAGATGAGAACATTTCTACATAAAATCAAGTTAAATCCACCGTAGACGCTTTCTGCCGGGGATGCTTGCAGATTTGACATAAGGTTGTCAATTGAGAAATGCACCATTTTTTTTATATCAGTGCTAATTAAGAATTCATTATGCTTTAATGAAAAGCATTCATCAACAATTCTAAGTTTTGTGTCCTTCAGCGCATTTCTATCATAAACACCTTTTTGAGCTTTTTCCAGAATTTTAGAATCAATATCAGTTGCAAATATTAACGGTAGGAGATTAGAACTCCCATTTTTTATAATTGCTTCTTTAATAAGTATTGCAAGCGAATATGGTTCTTGACCAGCAGCACATCCAGCACTCCAGACTCTAAGTTCACTTTTGCAGTTCTCCAGCAGACTGGGAATAACCGACTGTGCCAATATTTCAAAAACAACAGGATTACGAAAAAAGAGACTAACATTTATGGATACCTTTTTAATGAGTTGTCTGCATTCATGTTCGTCCACATGACATAGTTTTGTATATTCATCAATAGACATGTGCATGTCGTCCATTCTTTCGGATATGTGCTTGAAAATGGTTTGTCTGCGGTAACCACTTAGATTGGTTCCGGTTTTTTCTCTTATGACTTCAATAATGTCGTCAACCTGTATGTGTTTTATGAGCATTTGATTTCTTTGTTTAAGAGAGACGCGATAAATCTCGTCTGTACGAGGTTATGAGTTTTTTCGACGATGAGCCATCACCGAGCTCGCACGCGAGGCGATACCTCCCATAAACAGGGAGAGGAACTAACGAACATCCATCGAACATTCAACATCCAATGATGAATACAAGATA
>Ga0307987_1001329_pt1 | contig 13575 bp, 14 predicted proteins | sample EllFjometagen181_FD_203157 | JGI IMG/M metagenome (GOLD analysis project Ga0307987, IMG submission 203157) | Marine microbial communities from Ellis Fjord, Antarctic Ocean - #181 | ecosystem: Environmental > Aquatic > Marine > Unclassified | place: Southern Ocean | collected 2014-10-08
ACTGGATGCAGTCTTTGATGTTCTCACCACCAGGGATCTCGTAGATCTCCTCGAGGAAGTCCGGCTTCATGCCGCACTCGAGGCGAATGACCGGTGCTGTTCCTTGCAAGCTGTCCTCCTTAGCGGTCGCTTAGGTCTTGTGGATGGCCGAGGTAACACTCCCAATTCCCCAAAAAAGGGTGTCTCGAAGGGCTCGCTAGGTCCTCGGAAATTGTCAATGGAACCGGAATGGTAGACATTGGAAAAGCGGAGGAAACAGGCGGGAAACAGAGAGGTGTACAAAAAACGACACCCCTGTTGGGGCGTAAGCTGCGACCCCAAAACACGACGCATCCCACCTGGGGCAGCTAGGCCGAAATCGTGGTTACAACGGGCACATCGGCGAGCTGCGGGGGAGCCGGGACGGGCCGCCAGGAGCCAGGGCGGAGTTCTGCCTGTCCTCGACAGGATGATCATCGTCAGGGACCGGCGCTGAACGAACACGAGCGGGCATCGGGGCGTTTCGCGGGCCCTGTCGATGTGCCTCGGTGCTCGTCCTCGACGGCGTGCTGTGGATCGGTGGTGGAACCGGAGCATAGGACAGGGGCCTCATCACCGTGGCTGCACGGCCGATCATCGGGATAGCTGGCCCTTCATGCCCACCCTCACGCTCATCCAGCCCCTGTTCGAGAACGCCGATCTGGACCGCAACCAGCGCACCCTCTACCCCCTGGGGTTGGGCTACCTGGCGGGCTACGCTCCCGCGGGTTGGCGGGTGCGCCTGGTGGACGAGCAGCTCGAGTCCGTGGAGCTGGACTCCCCCACCGATCTGGTGGGCATCAGCACTACCACCATGACCATCAACAGGGCCTACGAGATCGCGGACGCCTTCCGCGAGCGGGGGGTGCCGGTGGTCATGGGGGGGATCCACGTCTCCGTTCGGCCCGACGAGGCCCTGGAGCACTGCGATGCGGTGTGCATCGGTGACGGTGAACCCGTGATGGAGCAGATCTTGCGGGATGCCGAGGTCGGTCGACTCCAGCGGCGCTACCAGGCTGAGCACGGGGAGCTGGCCGGATTGAAGCCGCCGCGTCGGGACATCTTCTCTGCGGGCTACGCCTTCCTGCCTGTCTCCACCAGCCGTGGCTGTCCCTTCGACTGCGCCTTCTGCGCCATCCACACCTTCTATGGGGGCCGCTATCGGCAGCGGCCGGTGCCCGAGGTGCTCCGGGAACTCGAGAACCTTCCCCAGGGGCACCGGGTAGTGTTCTTCAGCGACGGAAACCTGTACGGCTACAGCAAGGCCGATCGGGCGCGTTTCATGGAGCTGTGCCGGGGTATCGCCGCCCTACGGGAGGCCGGCCGGCTGCCCTTTGCACGCTGGACGGCCTACGGCTCCGTCAACGCCCTGGACGACACCGAAGCGCTGGAGCTGGCGGCCCGCGCTGGCTGCCTCGCGCTGTTCGTGGGTTTCGAGTCCATCAACCCCGCTTCCTTGGTCGAGATGGGCAAGAAGCTCAACCTGCGCTTCGGGGTGGAGAGCTACGAGCGGCTGGTGCGCAACGCGCAGGAGCGCGGAATTCTCGTGGTGGGGGAGATCGTGGTGGGGGCCGATGCGGACACCACCGAAGTGCTGGCGGACACCGCCTCCTTCCTCGAGCGCATCGACTTCGACCTGCTCCGACTGCAGATCCTGCAGCCCCTCCCGGGCACCCGGCTGTTCGAGCGGCTCGAGGCGGAAGGGCGGCTCCACCTGAAAGACTTCCCCGCGGACTGGCTCAGGCTCTGTGAGGGCTTCACCATGGGTGTGCACTTCGACACCCGCGGCACCTCCCCCACCGAGCTGCAGCGCTGGGTGCGGCGCACGGGGCTGGCCTTCTACCGCCCCCGGCGTATCGCCCGTCGCGTGGCCAGGGTGCTACGGCTCACCCACAGCCCCAGCCTGGCCGCCACCGTCGCCTTGATGAACGCCAAGTCTCGCCGCACCTACGCCAATGCACGCATCGAGGACACCCCATGAGCGATCCAAACACCACCGTCGGGAAGCTCTGGGCCTACCTGATGGAGCGCTTCCCGCCCGTGGCGACCCTGCTGTATGGCGGGGCATTGTTCTGTGTGGCTTGGGGTGCGGCCGGTCGCTTGCCGGGCGCCTCGTCCGGGTCCTGGGTCGACGCGGTGCTGGGGTCCCTGGTGTTCTTCCTCGCGCTGCTGCACGTGCGCTTGATGGATGAGCACAAGGACTACGACAAGGACTGCGAAGCCTACCCCGACCGTCTGCTCTCCCGCGGCGTGGTCACCCTACGGATGCTCAAGGGCATGCTGGGGGTGGTGCTGGTGCTCGAGGCTGGCTTGGCGGCCATGCTGGGTGTGCAGGCGCTGGTGGTCTGGCTAGCCCTGTTCGCCTTCACCCTTGCCATGTTGGTGGAGTTCGGCGTGGGGGAGTGGCTCAACCGTCGCCTGGGCTGGTACCTCGTGTCCCATCAGGCCATGGTGCTGCTGATGGCGGTGTTCGCCGCGGCGGTGCGGGTCGACCTGCTGGCGCTGCCGCCCACCAGCTTGGTGGCGTTGGGGATGCTGGGGCTAGGCATGATCTGCGCCACGGTGACCTTCGAGCTCGGCCGTAAGACCTGGTCGCCCGATCGGGAGCACGCCAGCGCAGACTCCTACACGAAGGTGTGGGGACGTCCCCGTACCGTGGTGACCACCATGGCTGTGGCGCTCACGGGCCTGGGGGCGTGGGCTTGGCTGCTCATGGCCTTGGGGGCATCCTGGTTCCCCGCGGCGATCGCAGCGGCCTGCGTGCTGCTGCTGCTGGCGGTGGAGATCTTCTTCCTGCGCCAGCCCACCAAGAAGGCCTCGAAGCTCGTCGAGCTCACCGGGGCCGTCTATGCGCTGGCCGCCTTGATCGGGTCGGCGGTGGGGTTTATCGCCGCCTGAAGGTCAACGCGCCGCGGCTTCGAGGATCAGGTCGCGCAGCTCGTTGTAGTCGGGCTCGTAGCCCAGGTCGCGGCTGTTGAGGTCGATGGTGGTGTACAGCCGGCCTTGGGTGTCAAGGATGTAGACGTCCCGCCAGTTGGCGTTCCAGGCTTCCCAGGCCAGCGCGCTCATGGTGTCCTGGAGCCAGGGGATGTCCGCGCTGGAAGTGAAGGTATCGTTGGAGTCTTCATAGCCGTAGGCGTTGATGCCCAGCAGCGTGCCGCTGTCGCCGAGCTCTTGCTGCATGGTGTCCATGTGGCCGAACTGGCCCCGGCAGTAGCCTCACGAAGCGTGTCCGAAGTACCAGGCGCTGGACTGGCCTCGGAAGTAGCTGGGGGTGATGAAGTCGCCGTAGGTGGCCGAGCTGATGTTGACGTCCTCGAGGGAGAACTCGGGCAGCACTTCGCCGGTCTCGAAGCCGATGACGGGGGTGCAGGCCACCGAGAGTGTCAGCGCTGCGAGGGCGATGGGCAGGCGAGGGGACATAGGCGTCTCCGGTGAGGGTTCCTGAAGCTAGCACGCCCTCCACAACGTGAGGAGGGCGTACTGGGGCTTCTGTGAGCCCGACGGAAAGCTTAGATGCCCCACAGATAGAAGGGCAGCAGCCGGTAGTAGCCATCGGCGTGGTTGCGGACCTGCTGGGTGGTGAGCAGATCGTCGCCCAGGTCGGTGCCGTCGAGGGACCAAGCCACGCCCCACATGGTGTGAATGGAGTGGATCTCGACGCGGTCCACGAAGGTCTGGCAGCCGTAGACGTAGGGCTCGTAGTTGCTCTGCCACTTGGACTGGCCCACCTGCTCGGTGATCATGTCCGCGAGGTCGGTGTCGATGGGCTCGACGGACAGCTCCCACTCGGTGCCGGTGAAGATGCTGTACGGGTCGCTGCCCCAGACGGAGGGGTCGAGGTTGCAGTCGGTGCCGTAGGAGTAGCTGAGGTCGAACTCCCAGTCGAACCAGGCGGTGGCCGAGCTGCTGCCGTTGGTGGTGACGGCTTCGTACATGATCATGCAGGAATACCGGTCGTCGCCGCTGGTCATGTACTCTTCTTCATACAGCTCGAAGTAGAAGATGGGTGGGATGTCGCCGTCGTCCGAGCCGATGGTGGTCCAGGCCCCGTCGATCACGCCACCTTCGGCGCCCCAGCTGTAGTAGGTGGGGTCGAAGAAGTCGGTGTCGGTGTCCGCGTCGGCGTCGGCATCAGCGTCGGCGTCGGCGTCGGCGTCGGCGTCGGTGTCGGTGTCGGCATCGGCGTCGGCATCAGCGTCGGTGTCGGTGTCGGTGTCGGTGTCGGTGTCGGTGTCGGTGTCGGCATCGTCGCAGTCGGTCTCACCGAAGCAGTCCGGGTCCTCGCAGTCGTACAGGCCGTCGGCGTCGTTGTCGGTGCCGTCGGTGCACTCACCGGGGAAATAGCCCTCGGGCTTGCTGCATGCGCACAGGAGGAGGAGGGAGGGGAGGATCAGGCGGGTCATAGGGTGCCTCGCGTACGGGGGAACGCCGGCACATTAGCGCGGAACCATCCCATGCGGTAGCTGTTTCGCCCGTTGAAGAACAGTGAGGGTGGACCCCATGACCCCACAGCAAACCACAACCGCATCCACGCTCCGTCAAGGGGGCTGGGTGGTGATCGTAGCGCTGGTGCTCTGCCTGCCCGTGCTGGGCTGGCGTGCTGTGGCCTGGTGGTCCAGCCAGGGCTCTGGGGCGGTAGGGGATGGCCGGGATCCGCACAGCTACGGATTCGTCCTCGATCCTCTGGACGTTCCAGGCGATCTGCTGGTGGCCGGCGGGCTTCCACGGGAAGGACTCCGAACTCTGGACCACCCGTCCATGCTCTCGGTCGATCAGGTCGAGCAGCTCAATCCCGGTGGACATGGCGGTAGGTTCATGGTCAGCGGCGACCGCGTGGTGGGTCTGAACATCGGTGGCGAGGCCCGCGCGTATCCTCTGCACCTGTTGCAGTGGTACGAGCTGACCAACGACACGGTGGGCGGGATACCGCTGCTGCTGGTCTACAGCCCGCTGGTGGACGGCGTGGCGGTGTTTCGCAGACCGCTGGGATCCGACGGTGAGCCCATGGTGTTCGCATCCAGCGGGCTGGTCCACCAGAGCGAGCAGCTGGCATTCGACCGCGGCACCGAGAGCCTCTGGAGTCCACTGCTGGGCGCCGCAATCGCTGGACCCGCCCGGGGCATTGAGCTGGAGCGTGTGCCCCATGCGCTGGTAGGCTGGGGCCGGTGGAAAGAGTCCCATCCTGACACCGTGCTGTTGGCCCGGGACGAAGCCATGCGCAAGCGTCGCAAGCGCAACCCCTACGGCAGCTACTTCGGATCGGACATCCTGCGCTTCCCTGTGCGGCCGGTGCCCGACGATGGGCGCGGGCGGCTCAAGCAGCGCGCCACCGTGCTGCAGGAGGCCGACGATCGCGTGGTGGTGCTGCACGGCGTGGTGGCGGAGCTCCTCGACGGCCAGGCCTGCATCACCCTGGGTGGGGAGCCCTTCGTCCTGGTTCACGACCCGGTGTCCGACACTCTCGACCTCGAGGCTGGTGAGCCCGACTGGTCGGCCCAAGCCTTCTGGTTCGCCTGGTACGCGACCCATCCGCAGGATCGTGTGGCGAGCAGTGGAGACATGGACTGCCGCGCTAGGCGTCCATCTTCTCCAGTAGGCCCTCGAGCATCTCGGCGTGGTGCTGCTCGGTCAGGGCCAGGTGGGTGAAGAGCTCTTGGACTTCGCCTTCGGTCTCGCTGCCCATGCACGCGTAGGTGTAGGCTGCGTGCTTCTCGGACTCGAGGGCGATCTCCACGGCTTCTCGCAGGTCCATGACGGCTTCTTCGTCACCCTTGTCGGTTCGGGCCTTGGCTTCTGCGTCTTGTATGGCCAGGATGCGAGACCAGTCGATGCTCGAGGCTTGCTCGCCCCGGGCCATGGCCAGCAAGGTGGAGGCGTGCTGCTCTTCTTCGCCCGCCATCTCCATCAGGAACGCTTGGGCTTCGGTGTCGTCGGTCATCTTGGCGACCATGCGGTAGAACGCAGCGCCCTGACGTTCGGCTTCGATGGCCCGCTCGAGGGCCTCTTGCATCGTCAACATGCTCACTCCTTTTCGTCCTCTCTTCCCCTCTAATTGACCGGGGCCTGCGGCGGTGGCGATGGTGGGATTCCGACAAGGTGAGCACGCTCACGAGGGGTTTGGGGGCTCGTCGTCGTGAAGGATGCGCACGGCGGGCGTGTCCAGGTCATCGAACTGGCCTCGGCGCATGGCCCACCAGAATGCCGTGATGGCGGTCGAGACCAGGATCAGGGCGATGGGGAGGGCGATGAAGAGGATGGACATGGCGTGTCGGGGAAGCTCCGGGAGCGGTACGACAAGGTAACCACCGTCAGGGAGCTCAAGGGCATCAAGACCGCAGCCACCAGGGGGGTGATCACGCCGCACATGGCCAGGCTGGCGCCTACGAGGTTGTAGATCAGCGACACGGCGAGGTTGCGTCGGATGATACCCATGGTGGCACGGGCGCCGTCCAGCAGTTCTACGATGGGCTCGAGGCCGGGGCGGGTGAGGTAGACGTCCGCGGCCGCCAGGCTGGCTTCCGCGCCGCCGTGCACCGCGATGCCGACGGTGGCGGCGGACAGGGCAGCGGCGTCGTTCACCCCGTCACCCACCATGATGACCGGGCCGCTGCCCGCGGAGGCTTCCACGCGCTCGAGCTTGTCTTCGGGGCTCACGGCGCCGTGGCAGTGGCTGGGGTCCAAGCCGAGTTGGCGGGCCACCGAGGCGACCACGGCCGGGTGATCGCCACTGAGCACGCCGGTGGACCAGCCTCGGGACCGAAGCTGTCGCAGGGCGTCGGCGGCTTCTGATCGGATGGGGTCACCGCAGCCTGCCATGGCCACGGCCTGACCTTCGACGGCCACCAAGACAGGGCTGACGCCCTCTTCGGCCCAGGCGCTCGCCTGCGCACTCAGGGCCGCGGGGACCTCTGCCCCTTGCTCCAACAGCCATGCCCGGGAGCCCACCTGGATCCGCTGGCCACCCACTGTCCCCTCCACCCCTCTGGGGGCGACAATCACCCCGCTGGCCGGGGGCAAGGGGCAATTGGACGCCTCCACCAGCGCCCGGGCGGTGGGATGGGCCACCTCGGCTTCTACCGCGGCCGCTGCGGCCAGCCAGATTAGGTCTCCCTGCCAGCGCAACATGGCGGTTCGGCCTTCGGTTAGGGTGCCGGTCTTGTCCAGCCAGACGTGGCCGGGGCGGCTCGAGGCTTCGAGGGTCTCGCCCCCCTTGATGAGGATGCCCCGGCGTGCGGCCCGTCCCACGGAGGCCACCAGGGCCAGGGGGGTGGCCAGCCCCAGGGCGCAGGGGCAGGTGATGATCAGCAGGGCCACGGCGTTCTCCACCGCGCGGCTGGGGTCGATCCACAGCCAGACCGCCAGGGTCACCGCGGACAGTCCGATCACTGCAACCACGAACCACGCCGCCACTCGATCCGCCAGGCGTTCCACCGGCGCCCGTCGCTCGGCGGCCCGCTCCACCAGGGTCAACAAGCGGCCCAGCCGGGTGGCCTCACCGGTGGTCTCCACCCGGATCTCCACCACGGCGCTCATGTTTGTGGTGCCGGCTTGGACCTGCTCCCCCAAAGCGAGGGGAACAGGCCGGGACTCGCCGGTGAGCACCGCCAGATCGAAGCTGGAGCTGCCGCTGATGAGCTCACCGTCCGCGGGTACGGTCTCCCCGGCCAGGACCCGCACACGATCCCCCAGCCGCAGGCTCTCCACGGGCACATCCCGGGTGAGCTCCCCTTCGATGCGGTGGGCCACCGCGGGGGTCAGGGAGAAGAGCTCTTCCACCGCGTCGTGGGCCCGGCGGCGCTGGCGGTGCTGCAGCCAGCGCCCAATCAGCAGCAGAAACACCAGCACGGCGACCGTGTCGAAGTACACCTCGCCGGTGCCTCGCAAGGTGTTGACGGCGCCCCACAGGGTGCCCGCGGTGATGCCGATGGCGATGGGCAGATCCATGTGGGCGCGGCGGGCCCGCAGCGCGCCGAAGGCGCCCTTCAGGAAGCCGCGGCCTGGCCCCAGTACGATCACGAAGGTGAGCGCCATGGAGGCGTAGCGGAACAGCGCGCGATGGTGATCCTCGATGCCCGCGAACGACCCGCTGTACAGCGCAAAGGCGAAGAGCATCACGTTGCCGGCGATGGCGCCGGCGATGCCGATGCGCAGCAGGTGGCGGCGGTCTTCCGAGCGCCTGCGCTCCCGCTGGTTGGAGTCGCAGGCGGGGCGAGGGGGGTAGCCCAGGCCGTCCAGGGTGCGGGCGAGCTCGGACAGCTGCACGTGCCGGGGATCCCAGCTGAGCTGCACCACCCCGCGACGTAGCTCGAGGCGTGCATCGTGGCAGCCGTCGCGCAGGAAGGGCAACCGCTCCACCAGCCAAACGCAGGCTGCGCAGTGTACGTCGCTCAGGTACAGCTCGGTGCTCAGCAGGCCGCCGGGAAGGGCTTGCACGTGAAGATCGTGGAAGCCTGGATCGTCCAGCTCATCGTAGCTGCGGCCGGTGGGGCTGGCGGGGCTGGCGCCTTCGGTCTCCTTCATGGTGTAGTAGCGCTCGAGCCCGCAGGCCTCGATGGCGCCAGCCACGGTCTCACAACCGCTGCAGCAGTAGGAGGGCTGGCCGTCCGGTTGCTGGCGATCCGCCGGAACCGGCAGGCCGCAGTGGGCGCAGGCTACCGGCTGCACGGACAGGGCGCCGAGGCGTCGGGGAGGGCACTGGTGGGCTGCTGGGCCTGCATGGCGGGCATGGTGATGCGACCGGCCAGGGCGGTCACCCCCACGACCATCAGCAAGATGGCGGTGGCCGCGGGGAGGTGGCGCTGCAGGCGTCCCGCGATGAGCTGGGTGCCCAGGCCCACACCCAGCAACGCGGGCACGGTGCCGAGCCAAAATGCGGCCATCACCGCAGCACCTGCGGCGGGAGAGCCGGCGCCAGCGGCGCTGATGACGAAGGCGTACAGCCAGCCGCAGGGCAACACGGCGGTGACCGAGCCCACCAGCAAGGCCCTGCGCACCGGGGACTGGCGGGTGGCCACCTGCAGCCCCCCTTGGACCATGCGCTGAACCCGGCCACCGGTGAGTCGCTGTTCGATGCGGCGAAGCCAGGTGAGCTGAAGCCCCCGGGCCCGGGCCAGGGCCACAGCACCGAAGAGCACCATGCCCACGCCCGCCACCACCGCGGCCAGCCGGCTGACCCCCAGCACACCGCCGCCCAGATCCACCGCCGCGCCCAGCGCGCCGCTGATGGCGCCCAGCAGCACATAAGCCAGCCCTCGAGAGCCATGGTAGGCCAGGTGAGACAGGGCCCGTCGGCCGCTGGTGGCGGTGCCCGCAGCGAAGGCCACCAGGCCACCGCACATGCCCACGCAGTGCAGGGAGCCCACGAGGCTCGCCACCAGCACGGCCGAGAGGACGGGGATCATGGGTTGGTTTCCTGGACGGGCTCGCTGCCCACCGGCAGCCACAGCTTGTCCTGATGGAGGAAACGGTCCTGCCCCCGGGACAGCTCGAGCTCGATCTGCCACCAGCCCGGGCGGGTGGCACCGATGTCCAGGGTGATGTGCCCCTGATTGTCCGAGCGCACCGTGCCGGTGAAACGCTGCTGGGGCTTGGCGTTGTGGTAGGCCGTCCAGCCCCCGATGACGTCTCCAGGGGCTCCCTCGAGCTCGAACTCGAGGGCCATGACACCGTTGATGACGGGGCTGCCGAGGAGGATGAGGCTCCAGCCCAGCGCGCGGCTGGCCTGGGCGTCGGCGGTGTGCTGGTCCCAGGCGTCGGCCTTGGCGTCGTAGTCGGGCACCACCGCGAAGCTGTCATCGCCCAGGGCGTAGAAGAGGGTGGCGCTCTGCACCACCACCGTCGTGCCGATGAACACGAAGATGAGACCAGGCCAGGGGAAGAAGCGGCGCACTAGCCCCCCCAGGGACCCAGCAGACGGAACTCGAGGGTGTCGTCGAAGTCCACGCCGTCGAACACCCGGATCTCCACAGCCAGCTCGCCCTTCGTGAAGGCCGATGCAGGGAGCTCCACGAAGATGGTGGTGTTCTCGAGGGCTCCCGCCGGGATGGCCAAGGGTTCGGTGGGCGCCACCAATTGGCCAGCGGGCAGGTCCGGGATCTCGATGCTGTAGCTGCGCGGCTCGTCGCTTCGGTTTTCGATCTTCACGCGGGCGCGGGTGGAGATGAGGCCGCTGTCGAGCCTGGTGTACGGCACATTCTGGGCGCGCAGGGCGACCACGTCCGCGGAACTTCGGAACACCAACTGGAAGGCCAAGGCGCCCCAGACGACGCAGATGACGGCGATGTAGAGGAACAGACGCGGACGCACGAGGCGCCACGGCTTGCCCTGGAGTTCGGCCTGGGAGCTGTAGCGGACCAATCCCGGGGGACGCCTCGACTTGGCCATCACCCTGGCGCAGGCATCGACGCAGGACGCGCAGGTGATGCACTCCATCTGCAGGCCATCGCGGATGTCGATGCCCATGGGGCAGGAACGGTGACAGGCGCCGCAGTCCAGGCAGTCACCGCGATCGGCACCCTTGCTGGCTTTGCCGCGGGGCTCGCCACGCTGGGCGTCGTAGGCCACGATCATGGTGTCGGGATCGAGCAGTGCGGACTGGATGCGGCCGTAGGGGCAGGCCAGGTGACACATCTGCTCGCGGAAGTACAGGAAGTCGAACATCATGGCGCCGGTGACCACAGCCACTACGCCGAAGGCGGCGGGCTGATCGGCGGGCGAGCTGCTCATCCACTCCAGCAGCGCGTCCCAGCCCACGAACCAGGCCAGGAAGGAGTTGGCCAGCAGCAGGCACAACACGGCGTAGATGGCGATCCGCAGGATGTGGACAGGGACCACCAGGGGGTCGGTGAGCTTACGTCCGAAGAAACGCTTCGACAGGTGTTCCATGCCCCTGTCGATGGGGCGGAACATGAAGTCCAGGTACACATTCTGGGGACAGCCCCAGCCGCACCAGGCCCGGCCCATGGTGGCCGTGAGCAGGAACCAGGACAGGAAGGAGCCGAGCAGCAGCAGCGCCAGCAGCAGGGTGTCCTTGGGCAGGAAGGTTTGGCCGAAGAAGGTGAACTGGCGGTGCACGACGTCGAACAGGAACAGCGGCTCACCACCGATCTTCACCCAGGGGACGCCCACGAAGACGACCATCAACACCACCGCCAGCCGGCGTCGCCAGCGGCGATAACGACCGACCACGGGACGAGGCCGAATCCAGCGACGGCTGCCGTCCTGGTTCAGGGTGCTCAGCACCCTCTCAGGGGGCGCCTCGGGTGAGTCGAGGTCTGGGTTCTGTGGTGAGCCTTCGCTCATGGGCTGTCAGTCTCCACTGCGCTGGAGGGTGGAGTGGATATCGCGAAGACTCTATATTCTACTGCCCGTCGGCGGGGATGGGCGGCTGTGCGTCACTGTGGTCGGCGTCACCATCGGCGGCCTCGGGGGCGGGCACGTGTGTAGCATCGGCGGCCGCGGCGGGCGGGGCCACCCAGACGTCCACTTCGTCGCCTTCGGGTCTCTTGGGGTCGCCGGGACGGGTGCCACGGAGGGTGCCAACGTAGGCGGTCAGCAGCAAGACCTGAGCGGGCCGCAGGCGGTCGCCCCAGGCGGGCATGCCCTTCTTGGACTCACCGTCGCGGATCACCGCTAAGACCTCGGTGGGGCTGGTGGCGTGGATCCAGTATGCGTCGGTGAGGTTGGGGCCCACGTTGCCACCGGCGTCGTCGCGGTGGCAGTTGGCGCAGTTGGTCTTGAACACGCCGCCCATGGCGCCGGCCTTCTCTCCGTCGGCCACCAGCTCGAGCAGGGTGGCGTCGTCGATGGTGTCCGGGTCGATGCCTTCGAGCAGCTTCTCGAGGTGGACCGCTACGGCTTCGTCGTAGTGGTCGTAGACCGAAGGCCCCACACCGATGTGGTAGTACAGCAGGTACCAAGCCGCGAAGACGACGGTGGCTGCGAAGGTCCAGGTCCACCAGGCGGGCAGGGGATTGTCGTACTCCTGGATGCCGTCGTAGGAGTGCGCCAACAGGTGGTCGTTCTTGGGCTTGACGGGCTTGGTGGGCTTGGTGTCCAGCTCGGCGTCGTGGGGCTCGGGGGGACGCTGATCAGCCATGGGTCACCTCGTTGCCCTCAGACGTGGAGGGGGTACCGTCATCCAGGGGGATGTTGGCGTGCTGGGCCCAGGTGGCCCGGGTGCCGGTCAGGAAGACGTAGGCCAGCACGGCCGCGAACAGCACGATGAAGAACAGCAGGCCGCCTTCGGGCAGGATGTCGATCCAGGGAGGGATGCTCATGGGGTCACCTCCGGCTCCCCAGCAGGCTCGTCGGGGGAGTCGAAGATGTCGGTGCCCAGGCGCTGCAGGTAGGCCACCAGCGCGGCCACCTTCTTGTCTTCAATGCCTGGCGGGCCGTCCTGCTCCAGCACCTCTGCGGCGATCTCTGCGGCCTGGGCCCGGGCGTGGGCTGGCGCGTTTTCGATGTCCTCGTCGGTGTAGGGCACACCCAGGGTCTGGTTGGCCCGCATGGCCCGCTGGGTGGACTCGAAGTCCAGCTCGTCCTCGAGCAGCCAGGGGTAGGGTGGCATGATGGACTTCGAGCTGGTGCTTGTGGGGTCGTTCAGGTGCAGCACGTGCCAGTTGTAGGAGTAGCGGTCGCCTACGCGGTGCAGGTCCGGCCCGATGCGGCGGGAGCCCCACTGGAACGGGTGGTCATAGACGAACTCGCCGCCCTTGGAGTACTCACCGTAGCGCTCGGTCTCGGCATGCAGCGGGCGAACCATCTGGGAGTGGCAGTTGTAGCAACCCTCGGCAATGTAGATGTCGCGCCCCAGCAGCTCGAGAGGCGAGTAGGGCTTGACCGTCTCGATGGTCTTGACGTTGGACTTGATGACGAAGGTGGGCACGATCTCGCACAGGGACGCCACCACCACGGCGATGGTCACCCAGATGGTGAAGCGCAGGGGCAGCCGTTCCCAGCGGCGATGCCAACCGGCTTGCAGCCAGACGTCTAGCTTGTGGGCGAAGTCGGTGACACCGTCGAGGCGAGACTCCGGGTCGTCGCTCTCGGTGTAGGTGGGGGCCAGGGGAGGGGCCTCGCCGATGGACTGTTTGTAGGCCTTGGGACGCATGGTCCAGGTCATCAAGATGTTGACGAAGCCCAACACCGCGCCGGTGAGGAACACGGTGCCGCCAACCACACGCAGCCAGTACATGGGGATGATGCTGACGATGGTCTCGATGAAGTCGGGGTAGGCCAGTGCACCCTGCTCGTCGAAGGCGCGCCACATCAGGCCCTGGGCCAGGCCCGCGGCGTAGATGGGCACGATGTAGAGCAGCATGCCGACGGTGGCGAGCCAGAAGTGGGTGTTGACGAACTTGGGCACCCACATGCGCGCCTGGAAGATGCGCGGGGTGAGCCAGTACATCATCCCGAAGCTCATGAAGCCGACCCAGCCCAGGGTGCCGGAGTGCACGTGGGCGATGGTCCAGTCGGTGTAGTGGGACAGGGCGTTGACGCCCTTGATGGACAGCAGCGGCCCCTCGAAGGTGGACATGCCGTAGAAGGTCACGC
>Ga0307987_1001330_pt1 | contig 13569 bp, 11 predicted proteins | sample EllFjometagen181_FD_203157 | JGI IMG/M metagenome (GOLD analysis project Ga0307987, IMG submission 203157) | Marine microbial communities from Ellis Fjord, Antarctic Ocean - #181 | ecosystem: Environmental > Aquatic > Marine > Unclassified | place: Southern Ocean | collected 2014-10-08
CGGGAGACGTCGACCTCGACGGATACGACGACGTGTTGGTCGGTGCTCCAGGTGAGGACGCCTTCGGGTACGAGCGCGGCGCTGTCTACCTCTTCCTGGGAAGTGGCATGTGAATCGATAGGTGGTGGTTCTGGATCGACTTTGGACCGACCTTCTTACCGGGGGATTCCCGGCTTTCGACCGTGGCGGCAGCGGAAACCGTTGTGGACCCCCGTGGCTACCGCATCAGGCCCGAGAGCATAGACCCGATGGCCCGCAGTTGCTGTTGCTGCTCACTGGCACCCCCATGACCACCAGATCGAGTGCCGCGCAGGCTTCGCTGGCGCTGGCACAGGCGATTTCGTAGTGGTTCCGTTGGGCTTGCCCCGCCCGGCCCCGACCTTCGGCGATGTTGAGCACCACCGATTCGGCCGATCGCTGCGCCTGGTCCTCGAGCCAGGCCATCTCGCGGGGAAACCGAGCCGCCGAGACCCAACGGCTGACCTGGACAGCCTGCTGGTAGGCGCGAAGGGTCTCGTGGGGGAAGAAGGAAGTGTGCTGCATTGGCCTGGGGGAGGCATCGTTCCTCGAGTCTCCTGAGCATCAGCTCGCCCACGACCTCGGGCCGTATTCCGCGGAGCATGTTCTTGCGCCGCCAACGCTTCATGTAGGGATGCCCGATGAGCCGTTCGATCAGCGGATCGGCCAGCACCTCGGCCAAACACCGACCTGGTGGCACAGAGACCGTCCCGCCAGGGCGCGGGTCCAGGCCCGAGAGTGGCCAGCGGTCGAAGTCTCCGTCCGGGACGTCGTCGTCCTGAACCACACAGCGGGGAGAGTTGCTGTTGGTCCGCTCCGTTTCCTCGAGGCAGTCCTCGTCGCTGGCGTCGTACAGAAGGAACGGGCCTGGTCTGTGGTGAGGGAGCCACGGTGCCCCGCCGCAGCGTTCGGGCCCCGAGCCCACCGGCTCATTGCGGGCCAACACCTCCAGGCGTGCCCCAGCCGACAGCGCGGGGCTGTGGCTTTGGAGCGTGACCCTCAGAACCGTGGAGGTTGCCAGGCCGTACACGTAGCGGATGTTCTCGCCGGGCTTCGAGACCTCGACAAGCGGGAACCGGGTGCTACGGGCCCCGATCCACCACGACCGCCACCGCTCGTCGATGGCGCGGATCGAGCGGTACTGGAAGAGCCCCAGCTCGCCGCGCCCCTCGAGCCAGTAGGCCCGAAGGAAGGCCTCCAGCTCATTCAGTTGCAGAACCTGGGCCGCGGCCAGGTGCAGCCAGTACGCCTTGTGGTCTACCGTGAGGTGAAGCGTCGGGTGTCGTCAGGCTGGCTCATCAGGGCTCGGACAGGCACGCCGGTCGAGCATGCTGTGAGGCCAATGTCCAGGGGCACCAGCTTGGGTGCGACATCTGTTGATGCGTACCAGAGTGGTGCGAGCGGGGCACAACCACCGGGCACTGCCCCCCCCCCGGTCTCGCTGGGTGTCCAAGATGGTAATTGCGAAAATGCCACAGGTCCGAGAGCACGCCGCCCTGCATACGAAGTCAGGAGACGCCCAACGGACCTAATAGGCATATGGCAAATTGGCAGGGCCCTGCCAATTTGATGGGCGCGGCCTGTGTGGCGTCTAAAAGGCAGGGTCAAAGGGGGTAATATATGAGATGGGGGTCAGTCCGTGAAGCTCTGGAAGCCTTCCATTTCCGGCAGGCGATCCTTGGTGGGGAACGCCTTCCACAGCACGCCGGTGAGGGCGCCGGTGGCGCCGACCCAGGCCAGCACCCCCAGCTTCGTGGAGATGAACCCCACGAGGATGACCAGGGGGAAGCACACGGCCAGAGACGCCAGGCCCAGCAGGGCGTGACGTTTGCGCCGACGGCCCGCGTCCATCTCTTCGATGGTCAGGCGGGTGTCTTCATCGTGCAGGTCCAGCAGGGGCTCTTCGGGGCAGCGAATGCAGTCACCGGGCCCATCGTAGCGGGACTCGCACGTCTCGCAGAACCAGCGTCCGTCGGGGGTGGGAACAGGGCTGCTCACGGTGTCCTCCTGGGCTGAGAGACCCTATCCCGAGACGGAAATCAGGGCGTCTCCAAGACCTGGATGCGGCCACCAGCAGGTCGTCCTTGTCGCTCTGGCGGTTAGTCGTCGCCCTGGCTTTCCGCCAGGGGACGGCTGGCCAGGTCCACCGGGCGTGTGGTCGCCACCCGCTCCACTGGCTCGTCGGCGGTGCCCTCGTCGGGCTCGAGCTGCACCGGCTGCGCCTTCTGGGTCGCCTGTGCCCGCCGCGCGGTCTGCTCGGCCCGCATCTTGTCGATGGCTGCGGCCGGATCCGAAGGCACACGCTGGGCGTCGAGCTCGGACTTCTGCCGGAGGGGGGTGTCGACCGATGGCGCCGATGGCCCCCCGAAGACGTCGCCCAACCCGGCATCCAGCAGGTCGCCTTCGTCCATGAAGGCGTGCTGGAGTTCGTTGGCGGCCCGGCGCAGCTTGCCATACTGCCGGCCCGCCATGCGGAGGATCTTGGGCAGGCGCTCGGGCCCCACCACCACCAGCAACAGGCAGCCGATCAGCAGGATCTCGCCGAAGCCGATGTTGAGCATGGGAGGGTCTCCGAGGCGGGGCGCGCGGGGCGCCAGAGCCTCTATCCGCTTGGCGCCGAGGGAGTCGAGGGCTTGCCCAGCGCGGTCCGCAGGGCGGCGAGCGGCCGACCGTCGAGCAGCGCCAGCAGGGCGTCGAGCAGCTTCCATGACAACAGCCCCGCGGTGGCGGACACGGACCGCATGGGCATCTCCCGAACCGCGGCCTCGGCCAGGCGCTTCATCTGGGGGTCCTTCGCGGCACCGAGAAGCTCTTCGGCCTTACGGACCGCCACCCAGTACAGCAGACCGCCGATGAGCGTGCCTCGCACGTCGCCAAAGGTGGAGTTGCGGTGAAAGGGTCGCAGCGCCCGCTTCGGCGGAAGGGGGGCTCCCAGCAGGCCCGCGAAGTCGTCGTCGCTGGGTTCGAAGGGGTGGGCTGGGTGGTGATAATGGGCGGGCGCCACGGCCTCGAAGGGCCCCTCGTCGCCTGCGATGTCCACCCGCTGCCGCAGGCGGATGTCCCGGGACGAGGCTCCCACCCGAATCTCGAAGGGACCGCCTTCCACCCGCCATTCATGCTGTCTGACGCTCCAGTGGGCGAAGTCCCGGCGGTCCAGGTTCAGCTGGATCTCACGGGTCTCCCCGGGCCCGAGCTGGACCCTCTCGAAGGCCGCCAGTTCCTGCTCCGGCCGATAGGCGGTGCTGTCAGGATGGTGCAGGTAGAGCTGGACCACCTCGGCGCCGGCTCGCGTGCCCGTGTTGCTCAGGGTCAGCTGCACCCGCGCACCGTCGCCGTAGGCCTGCACCTTCAGCTCGGCGTAGTCGAAGCGGGTGTAGGAAAGCCCGTGGCCGAAGGGGAACAGGGGCTCGATACCCGCACTGTCCAGCCAGCGGTAGCCCACGAACAATCCCTCGCGGTAGGCCACGTGTTGGCCGTCGCCGGGGAAGAAGGCGTGGGAGGCGTGGTCCTCGAGGCGCTGGGTGAACGACTCGGCCAGCTTTCCAGCCGGGTTGATACGGCCCAGCAGAACGTCGGCTACACCGGCCCCGGAGGCCTGGCCCCCCAGGTAGCCTTCGAGCACCGCCTGGACCCTGTCGAGCCAGGGCATGGTGACCGGGGCGCCATTGCTCAGCACCACCACCACCCGCTCGCAGGCCTCGCTCACCGCTCGGATGAGCGTGTTCTGCTCGGGGGGAAGGTCCAGGTGGGTGCGATCGAAGCCTTCGGACTCGTAGGCCCGGGGCAGGCCCGCGAAGATCAACACCACATCGGCCTTCTTCGCCATACTGAGGGCTTCTCTCTGGAGAGCTTCCGCGGACTCGTGGCCGGTGACGACGTAGCCCTGCTCGTAGCGGAGCTGGCGCCGAGGCAGCGCTTCGCTGAGGGCTTCCCACGCGCTGACCAGGCGGGTGGGCACCACACCGGAGCTCCCGGCCCCCTGATAGCGGGGCTGCTGGGCCATGGCGCCCAGCACGGCGACCTTGCTGTCGGGGGCGATGGGCAAGGTGTTGTCGAGGTTCTTCAGCAGCACACAGCTGGCTCCAGCCGCCCGTCGGGCCAGGGCGTGGTGGGCTTCGTGGTCCAGGATGGGAGCGGGTCCGTCGGGGTGTACCCGGGCCTGCAGGTCCAGCAGGCGCTGCACGCAGCGGTCCACCGCGGCCTCGTCCAGCCGACCATCTTCAATGGCCGCTTTCAGCACCGGGAGCTGCACGCCGTGGCTGCTGGGCATCTCGAGGTCCAGGCCCGCGTGTACGGCCGCCACACGATCGTCCATGGCGCCCCAGTCGCTCATCACCAGGCCGTCGAAGCCCCACTCATCCCGCAGGATGTCCTCGAGCAGTGCGGTGTGCTCACAGGCGTAGATGCCGTTGATCTTGTTGTAGGAGGCCATGACCGTGGCAGGTTGGCCTTGCTTCACGGCGATCTCGAAGCCCCGTAGATAGATCTCCCGCAGGCTACGCTCGTCCACCAGTGTGTCCACCACCATGCGGTGGTCTTCTTGGTTGTTGGCCACGAAGTGCTTGAGGCAGGCGCCTACGCCTTGGCTCTGGATGCCCTGCACCATCGCGGCGGCCATGGTGCCTGCGAGCATCGGGTCTTCGGAGATGTACTCGAAGTTGCGCCCGCCGCAGGGGTGGCGCTTGATGTTCAGCCCGGGGCCCAGCACCACCTGGACCCCCATCGCGCGGGCTTCGGCCCCGATGGCCCGGCCCACCTCGGCCACAAGCTCGGGGTTCCAGGTGGCCGCCAGGGCTGAGGCTGTGGGGAAGCAGGTGGCGGGCTGTGCATCGGTGAGCCCCGGGCTGTCCCCCCGGCTGGGCTTGCGCAGCCCATGGGGGCCGTCTGAGAACCAGGTGGCGGGGAGGGCGTGGTGGGGCAGGGGACGGGTCTGCCAGAAGTCGAGTCCGCTCAGCAGCTTCAGCTTGTCGTCGAGGCTGAGTTCGTCCACGCGTGGCTGAGACATGGGACCTCCCGGGCGGGGCTGGGTCTCCTATCGTATGGGAGGTCGACGGACGGGGTCGCCACGGGCGGTGCGTGATAGCAACGACGCGATGATCCTCACCCTGACACTCGATCCGATGGTTGAGCAGCTCTTTCCCGTGCCCGGGCTGGAGCTTGGACGGGCCTACCGGCCGCCCAGCGCGCTCACCACCACCTCGGGAACCGCCCTGAATGTCGCCCGGACGCTCAACGATCTGGGCGAGCCGGTGATGGCGGTGGTGGCGGCGGGGGGCCGACGTGGCCGTGAGATCGAGGAGCGCCTGCTGGACGAAGGCCTGCCCCATCGCGTGGTGGGGGTGCGTCGCGAGAGCCGTGCCGGGGTCACACTGTACGGACAGGGCTCCCGCACGACGGTCCACGGACCCCGCACGGCACTGTCGGACCACGATGTCGAGGCGGTGCTGGCCACCATGCGCGGCTTGGCGCCCGCCCGCGCCATCGTGCTTGGGGGGGGCACCCTGCGCCCGGATCTGTACCGGCGCATCTGCGCCATGGGTGTTCCCGTGGTGCTCGACTGCTGTGGCCCCACCATGAACGACTGCATCCGGGTGGGCAACGTGCTGGTGGCCTGCCCCGATCGCTACGAGTGCCTCGAGGTGTTCGGCTGCGAAGACCCGCTGCAGGGCGTCCGCAGCCTGGGTCGTAGAGGGGCACGCTGGGCTGTGATCCTCGAAGATCACCCGGCGCTGGCCACCTACCGCACCGGGGGTGCGAGCTACCGGGTGAAGGCCCCGGACCTGCCGGTAATACAGCCCGGTGGCGCCGACGACGCCCTGCTGGGGGGCTTGATTTTTGCGCAGGGGCGGGGGCCCCGCAAGGCCATCGCCTTCGCCGCAGCCTGCGGGCTGCACAACATGCAGCGTGTCGACGTGGCCCACGTCGATCCCGCGGCCTGCGAAGCCCTCGCGCAACGCATCGAGGTGGTGGAGATCGGCAGGCGGTGCAGCGATCGACAGGTCTTGGCGTGACGGCATGACCTCTCCACTATTGGTGCGCTGGGGCAGCAGTCCCTACGAACGTCCCGAGGGCGTGGCCCTCGAAGCCGCTGTCGCAGCGGATCTGGGCGTGGGCTACCGCGCGCAGCCCCAGGGCTCGCCGGTGTCCGTCATCGCCGACGCCGACGTATTGGTGGTCACCAGCTTGACCCGCGTGGGCGCTGCTGAGCTCGAGGTCGCAGCCCGCTGCCGCCTGCTCATCACCACCACCTCGGGCTACGACCACCTGGATCTCGAGGCGGCCGCGGCCCGTGGCGTGTCGGTGTTGCGCATGCCTCTGGCCCGTCGGGACGCGGTGGCGGAGTCGGCGCTGTCCATGGGCCTGGCCATGCTGCGGGGCCTGCCTACGCTGCAGCACGCGGCTCGTCAGGCGCACTGGGCTCGGCGTGATCTGCCCGATCTCAACCTGGCCCGCATGGGCGACGGGCCTGTGGGGCTGGTGGGCTTGGGTGTGATCGGCAGGCACATGGCACGGCTGTTGGCCCCCATGGGCTGTGAGCTGCTGGGGCACGATCCCGCGGGGGTGCCCGCCGGCGTGCGCGCGGTCTCCCTCGATGAGCTCCTCGCGCGTTGTCACCTGGTCAGCCTTCACTGCGCCCTCGAGCCCGGCGCCCCGCCGGTGTTGGGGGCCGAGCTGTTGCAGGGAGCCCGCCCGGGGCTCCACATCGTCAACACCGCGCGGGGTGGGGTGCTGGATCTCACCGCGGCCCTGTCCCACCTCGAGGCCGAGCTGCTCGGGGGGCTGGCGCTGGATGTCTTCCCCCGGGAGCCCTGGCCTGGGCTGGGCGCGCTGGCCCAGCACCCCAGGGTGCTGCTCACCCCCCACGCCGCCGGCTACCACCCCCGCTTGCACATCGACATCGCCGACGAGCTGCGCTCGATCCTCGTAGCCTGGACCGCGGGCACGACCCTGCCCGGGCGGGTGGCCTAGCGGTTGTCCAGGATGTGGCGGAGCCCCTCGGCGAAGCCGTGGCCGCCGTCGCCCTGGGTGATCGTTGCGGGATGGTGGGCCATGCGCGGCAGGAAGCGGGCGATGTTGGCCACGCCGATGCCGTGGGGGAAGTACCCGTACATGGGCTCATCGTTGGCCGAGTCGCCGAAGTAGGCCCAGCGATCCCGGGCGCCCTCGAGGTCATCACCCCATCGATCGGCCAGGAAGCGGCGGCAACCTTCGAGCTTATCGAAGCTGCCGAACCAGCCATTGACGTGGATGGAGCTGACCTTGCAGGTGGCTCCAGCCGCCTCGAAGGCGGCGACGATGGCGTCGATGGCGTCGTCGCCCAAGGGGGGGACGTCCTCGCAGAAGTCGATGGCCAGGTCCAGCTCACGGTAGGGCTGGTCCACCGACAGAGCGCAGCCCGGCACCGCGGCGGGGATGCTGCGGGCGAGCTCGGCCAGGCGCAGTTGGTTGGCGGCGCGTTGTTCGGGGGGCTGCAGGAAGCGGCGCTGCAGGCGCTGGCCGTCGTGCCAGAACCACAGGCCGCCGTTCTCGCCCACCACACCGTCGACGGGCCACATGCGGGCCAGGTGGTCCACCCAGCCGGCGGGTCTGCCGGTGATCAGTACCGTGCGCAGGCCGGCCTCGCGGGCCTCGTGCAGGACCTGGAAGGCCTCTGGCACGATGCGCCCGTCATGGGTGATGGTGTCGTCGAGGTCGGAGAAGATGCCGGTGAGGCCGCGGCAGATGGCGGGAGTGAGTGCGCTCATGGGATGGGTCATCGAGGAACCTCATTAAAAACAAAACCCCCGACGCGGAACAGCTGGATGCAGGCGTCGACGGCCTCGGGGTCGTAGTGCCGACCGCGCTGGCGGAAGATCTCGGCCAGGGCTTCGTCGATGCCCAGGGCCGGCCGGTAAGGGCGGTGGGAGGCCATGGCTTCCACGGTGTCGGCCACCGCGATGATGCGGGCTTCCTGGCGGATGCCGGTGCCCTCGAGGCCGTCGGGGTAGCCGGACCCGTCGAGCCGCTCGTGGTGCTGTCGCGCGATGTCGGCGATGGCTTGGTGCAGGTGGGCCTGCTTCAGGATCTCCCAGCCCACCGTGGTGTGGGTGCGGATGAGCTCGAACTCCTGGTCGGCCAGCTTGCCGGGCTTGGTGAGCAGTTCGACCGGAATGCCGATCTTGCCAATGTCGTGCACCAAGGCGGCCAGGCGGATCAGCTCGACGCGCTGGGCGGGAAGGCGCAGGCGCTGGGCGATGGCCTGGGCGAGCTGAGCCACCCGGAGCTGGTGACCGGCGGTGTAGGGGTCGCGCATCTCGGCCATGCGGCCCAGGGCCAGCACGGTGCCCGATAGGGACAGGCGCAGGTGCTCGAGGCTCTGCTCGAGTTCGCGCTCGACGCGCTTGCGGTGGCCGATGTCGGCGAAGGTCAGCACCGCTCCACGGACCTCGCCGTCTTCTTCCAGGGGAGCCACCGAGGCGGCCACCTGCAGCTTGGTGCCGTCCCGACGTTGCAGGATGGTCTCGACCTGGTGGATGCGCATCCCCGCCATGACGGCGTCGAGGATGGGGTTGCCGTCGGCGGGCTCGACGCCCAGGGGGGCCTCGGGCAGCGCCCTGAGTTCCACCAGGCTGCGGCCTCCGATGTGGTCTTCGTGCCAGCCGAGCAGGTCGATGGCCGAGCGGTTGGCGAAGGTGAGGCGGCCTTGGATGTCCAGGCCCAGTACGCCGTCTTGCACAGCCGAGAGGATGGCCTCCGTGCGGCGCTGTAGGCGTCGTCGCTCGTCTCGCAGCACTTTGCGCTGGAGGATGTCCGCGGCGGCCTGCAGGCTACGATTCGCCTGGTCCTTGGCGTCGCTGGAGAGCTCATCTCGGCCGGCCAGCAGGGCCAGCCCAACGACATGACCCTGGTTGCGGATGGGGATCAGGCGGGCGACACCCAGCCCCACCAGTGCCAGCAGGTCGGGCAAGACCCGACGCAAAGCCGGGGCGTGAGCGTGCTCGAGCAGCGCTTGCTGCAGCGGCTCGGGACGCCGGAGCACCGTGTGGCGCGGTGCGCGGAAGGCCCGCCACAGCAGGCTGCCCTTGCGCTGGGGGATGGCGAGGCTGGTGGGCAGGTCGCCACCGAGCGCTCGCTCGAGAGGTTGCCGCAGGGCGGGGGCCAGAGCGCTGCCCATGACCATCAGCTGCCGGGCGTCGCGGCCGGGCATGTAGATGGCCACCGCCTGGCGGTCCAGGCCCCGGCGCAGGGAGCGCGCCAACACCTCGGCCACCTCGCCGATGGTGCAGTCGCGTTTGTCCATCTCGCTGAGGGTGAACAGCAGCGCCAGCTCGTCGGCCCCGTTGGTCTCGCTGCGCGTCGGTTTCTCGAGCTCGCGGTGGACCGACAGCACGAACTCGGCGACCTCGCTCCGGGGACCGGGGACCGGGTGCAGCGCCGCCCGCAGGCGCGGGCGACCCGCGGTGAGTTCATGGAGCGTGCAGACTGCGGGACGACCTGCAGCGAGGGCAGCGGGCAGCGGGCAGCCCCCGTCCAGCTCGCAGGGGGTGTTTCGGCCCGACAGCAGTGCGTGGCAGGCCTGCCCGCTGAGGGGCTCGCCGTCGGGGGCCAGCATGGAACGCGCGGACTCGTTGCTCCACAACACGCGGCGATCTGTGGAGATCACCAGAACAGCCTGGCTGTTGGCTGGCGCCTGGGCTGGGGAGGACGCCTCGTCGCTGCGGTGGGGCATAGCGGTGCCTCCAGAGGCTGCGGCTCCCGCGGGGTGCGCGGGGGTGCTTGCCGCGGATAGCGTGCGAGGAGGCCGGCTATCTAGAAGGCCTCAGCCTGTCCAGGACGGATGGGGCGTCGCCTGTCGCGCGGCGGTGGCCGCTACTCGAAGTCGAAGCCATCGTTGCGGAAGACCCGCATGCAAGCGCTGACGACCTGGGGATCGAAGTGGGTGCCTTTGTGGCGCTGGATCTCGAACAGGGCATCTTCGAGCCCCAGTGAAGCGCGGTAGGGACGGTGACTGGCCATGGCTTCGACCACGTCGGCCACGGCGATGATGCGGGCCTCGAGGGTGATGGCATCGCCGGTGATGCCGTCGGGGTAGCCCGAGCCGTCCAGGCGCTCGTGATGCTGGCGCACGATGGTGGCGATGGCCGCCGGGAAGTCGGCCTCCGACAGGATCTCCCAGCCCACCATCGAGTGGGTGCGGATGAGCTCGAGTTCGTTGGCGCTGAGCTTGCTGGGCTTGGTGAGGATCTCCACGGGCACCGCATGCTTGCCGATGTCGTGGATGGTGGCGGCCAAGCGCACGGTGTCTACGACGTCTTCGTCCAGGTCCATGCGCTGGGCGATGGCCCGGGCGAGCTGGGCCACCCGTCGCTCGTGGCCGGCGGTGTACGGGTCCCGCATCTCGGCCAGGCACCGCAGGGCGGCGACGGTGCCCGAGAAGGAACGGCGCAGGCGCTCGGTGTTGCGTTGCTGCTGCTTGCGAAGGTGGACCTGCTGGGAGATGTCCCGAACGGTGATCACCAGGTTGAGCTCCGACTCGTCCAGGGGAACCGCGGACAGTTGCACCGGGCGAAGGTCGCCATCGATCGCCTTCAGGGTGCCCTCGACCTCGTAGTGGGCCGTGCGGTCGCGCAGGGCCGCCTGGACGGCGCAGTCATCGCCGCAGGGGGTACCGTCGGCTTTCTGGTGGCCGCAGAGGGCGTGGAAGCTCATGCCGTGAAGCTGGCCCTGGCTGCGCCCCAGCAGAGAGGCGGCCGAGGCGTTGGCGAAGACCACCTCGGCGTCCCGGTTCAGGCCCAGCACCCCTTCCGCTACGGCTTGGAGCAGCAGGGCCTGGCGCTCGCTCACGCGCTGGCTCTCGGCTTGCAGCTGTGCGCGCGACGCGATGGTTGCCACCTGATCCGCCAAGGATGTGAGGCGTCGGAGCTCGGTGTCGTCGAGGGGGGACGTGCCTCCCACGGCCATCAGGCCGATGGGGCGCTGGTCGACGCGCAACGGGACCAGCACACCGCAGGTCATGCCGATCGAGCGCAGGATGGGCGACAGCACCTTGACGATGAGGGCGTTGTCGGTGTGTTCGGCCATCAGGGCCAACAGCGCCTCGCGGTTGGCGATGACGACTGGAGCTTCGCTGTGCAAGGCCGCCCGGTGCAGCGGTGCACGGTCGATGGGCATCACCACCGGCGGGAGTGGGGCACGAAGGATGCGCTCGATGCCCTTCTTGATGCCTGCGGGCACACCAGGAGTCATGAGCTGCAGGCGTTCGCCGCTGGGGTCCAGGAGGTAGATGGTGGCGTACTTGCAGGAGAACGCGGCTCGGACGCTGATGGACAGGTGCTCCAGGAGATCGCCGAGCCCGGTGCCGAGGTTGGCCATCTGGGTGAGGGTGTGGACCAGAGCGAGGTCGTCGGACTGCTGCTGGATGATGCGCCACACGTCGTCGCGGGCCTGCTTGTCCTTGCGGACGATGACACACTCGATGAGCTCGCCGTTGGGGCCGAGCACCGGATGGGTCGACAGAGTGCACGGCGCCCGGTTGCCCTGGGCGTCGCATAGCACCTTGTCGAAGCTCTCGGTCACACCGCTGATGCGGACGGTGTCGAGGGGGCAGATCTCATCCGCCGGGTCGCAGGGGCGGCGTCGGTCGTAGATGACTTCGTGGCAATGGCGCCCCACCATGCCCCGCTTGGCGCCGGGGTAGAACGCCTTCGCGGCGTCGTTGGCCCAGGTGACCTTGCGGTCGGCACCGATGATCAAGACCGCGTCGGACACACCGCAACCCACTGCCGCCAGGCGATCAGCCTGGAGTCTGGCGGCGTCGGGGTTTCCGCGGCGAGTCATCCTCTCACCTTACGGGCGGAGAGTGTGCAAACTGACCTCAGCGTACCATGAGCAGCGGCCGCCCCCGGAAGGGAGCGGCCGTTGGTGCTGAACGAACGATGGGCTAGCCCCCGATGAGGTCCTTGACCAGCTGCACCGTGACCTGCCGGCCCAGCTGGCCGATGGCGGTGGTGAGGGGGATCTCCTTGGGGCAGACCTCAGCGCAGTTCTGGGCGTTGCCGCAGTCGGAGAGGCCACCGTCGCCCATGATGGCGTGCAGGCGATCCGGCGCGAAGTACTTGCCCGTGGGGTGGGCGTTCATCAGCCGCACCTGGCCCAGGGGAGCGGGCCCGACAAAGTCGTAGTCGGGGCCGAACTGGGGGCAGGCTTCCATGCAGCAGCCACAGGTCATGCAGCGGGAGAACGCGTAGTTGAGCTCCCACTCCTGAGGCGAGATGCGGGGCGCGCCCTGGCCTACGTCCCAGGAGCCATCGAGGTCGATCCAAGCCTTGACCTTGCGCAGGTTGTCGAACATGGTGCGCCGGTCGATCATGAGGTCGCGGACCACGGGGAACTTGGTCAGCGGCTCGAGCTTGATGGGCTGGGTGAGGTTGTCGATCAGGGTGGAGCAGGCCTGCATGGGCTTGCCGTTGATGCGCATAGAGCACGCACCGCAGACCTCTTCCATGCAGTTGGCTTCCCACATCACGGGCTCGACGGTCTCACCGCTGGTGGTGACTGGGTTTTCCCGGACCTTCATCAGCGCGGAGACGACGTTGTGGCCGTCTTCGTAGGGGAACTCGAAGGACTGCCAGTACGGGGCCTTGTCGGGCCCATCCTGACGCTTGATCTCGAGGCGGATCATCTTGTCGGACATGGCGTGGGCCTCCTACCGGTAGTCGCGGGGCTGGGTGGGCGGGAAGACCGAGGTGTCCACCGACTTGTAGCCGATGGCGGGACCCTCGGGGGTGTGGCTGGCCACGGTGGCCTTGAGCCACTTTTCGTTTCCGGCCTTCCACTTGGAGATGTATTCGTCGTATTTGGGGTCGCCGGGGTAGGCGTCCTCGGGCATCTTGACCTCGAAGTCCGGCTTGTAGTGGGAGCCGCGATACTCGTCGCGCATCCGGGCGCTCTTGGCGATGACCTTGCCCAGCACGATCATGTCCTGCACCTGGCGGGCGTACTGCAGCGAGGCGTTGGCCCAGCCCGACTTCTCGTTGAAGCCGATGTTGGCGGCGCGGTCCTGGAGTTCCTCGAGGCCGTCGAGGGCTTCGTCGAGGGTGTCGTTGTCGCGCTCGATGCCCACCTTGGCGCGCATCAGATCGCCCAGGTCGCGGTGGAGCGCGTAGGGGTTCTCGGTGCCCGTGGAGGTCATGAGGCCCTGGTTGATCTCCCGCTGCCGGGTGAGCTCGCCATCGACGTAGGTCTGGGACACCGGGGCGGCTTTGAAGCCCTTCAGGTACGCGCCCGCGGCTTCGCCGGCCACGCGTCCGGAGAAGCTGGCGGAGAGCAGCGAGTTGGCGCCCAGACGGTTGGCGCCGTGGTACATGCCGTCGCATTCGCCGCAGGCGAACAGGCCGGGGATGTTGGTCTGGTGGTTGTCGGGGCTGCCGATCTTCATGCCGCCCGTGTTCTCGTCCTTCTCCCAATCGACCCACAGGCCGCCCATGCTGTAGTGCACAGCGGGGAAGATCTCCATGGGGTGATCCACCGGATCCTTGCCCTTGAAGCTCTCGTAGATCTCCATGATGGCGC
>Ga0307987_1001331_pt1 | contig 13568 bp, 10 predicted proteins | sample EllFjometagen181_FD_203157 | JGI IMG/M metagenome (GOLD analysis project Ga0307987, IMG submission 203157) | Marine microbial communities from Ellis Fjord, Antarctic Ocean - #181 | ecosystem: Environmental > Aquatic > Marine > Unclassified | place: Southern Ocean | collected 2014-10-08
GCATGAAACGACTCCTTGCGGCGGGATTCCCGCGCATATTCCAGATATGCAAATGCTTCCGTGAAAAAGAGCGCGGAGACCTTCACACCCCGGAATTCACCATTCTTGAGTGGTACACAAAAGACGCGGATTACATGGATATGATGGCCCAGACTGAAGAGATGATCCGGGCGGCGGCCAAAGGCGCCGGCATTTCTGGAAACCGGATTGTCCGCCGGGGCGCCACCATCGACATCGCGCCTCCCTGGCCAAGAATAACGGTGGCGGACGCCTTTGAACAATTCGCGTCCATAACCGTGGAAGAGGCCTTAAAACGGGATATGTTTGACGAGGTTCTCACCGATGAAATTGAGCCGCGACTGGGAAAGACAAAACCGATTTTTTTATGCGACTATCCCGCCTCCATGGGATCTTTGGCCAGGCTCCGACCCGATAACCCGGAGGTGGCCGAACGCTTCGAACTGTACATGGATGGAATGGAGCTGTGCAACGCCTTTACGGAATTAACGGACCCGAAAGAACAGGAAGACCGTTTCAAAGCGGAAATAAAGCGGCGGGAAAGCTGTGGAAAGACCGTGTATCCCCTGCCGGAAAAATTTCTCAAAGACCTTGAATTTATGCCGGACGCGGCGGGAAACGCCCTGGGAATAGACCGGTTGACCATGATATTGACCAACGCTGAAAAAATAGACGATGTGTCGGCGTTTACCCCGGAAGAACTGTAAGGGCTTCCCCGCGCAAACCATAAAAAAAGGGCGGGCCGCATCCAGGATGCGGTCAGCCCTTTTTTATTTTAAATCAAATCTTTTAAAAAAAAGTCAAAACCGATTAGTTGCCTGTGGCCGCTGAATGGGTTTTAATCTCGACTTTTTCCGTCAGACCCGCGTAGTACTCGCGGAGAATTTCAAGAACTTCCTCGCGTCCAAAATGGTCCGCGATGGTGGTTCCTTCAGACAGGCCCTTGCGAAGCATGGTGCCGGAAAGAAGAACTCGATCCTCTTTTCCATGGGGGCATGTTCGAAGAGAGGCCATTCCGTCGCATTTGTAGCAGTAGAATGTCCAGTCAATTTTCAAAGGAGCGCAAAGCAACGCTTTTCCTTCTTCGGTGGGGGTCGGGATTTTGTCAAAAATGGTCTGGGCCTCAAACATTCCGTAAAAATCGCCCACGCCCGCATGGTCGCGGCCGATGATCATTTTGGAGCAGCCATAGTTCTGACGGAAGGTGGCATGCAACAGGCCTTCTCTCGGACCGGCGTAACGCATGTCCAGAGGGTATCCGCCCTGAACGACATTCTTGGGCACAAAATAATTTTTGACCAGAGAGTCGATGCATTTTACACGAACTTCAGCCGGAATATCGCCGGGTTTCAGGTTTCCAACCAGAGAATGGATAAAAACGCCGTCGCAAACTTCAACCGCTATTTTGCAAAGGTATTCATGAGATCTGTGCATGGGATTTCTGAGCTGCAGAGCCGCGACATCGCTCCATCCTCTCTCCTCAAAAATTTTCCGGGACTCTTCAGGCCTCATGTAAACGCCGGCGTATTTTTTCGGGTATTCGCCTTCGCTCAACACTTTGACCGGACCAGCGAAATTAACCGCTTTTTGAGCCATGACCATCTGAACGCCTGGGTGATCGTCGGTGGCTATTTTCCAGAATTCTTCCGCGGTGGGAGTTCCTTCGCCCATGTAGCATTTTTCGCATTCGAATTTTTTGTCCGCGTCGGACATGGCGTATTTTTCAGTGACCTTCATGGTCGCCATCACTTCTCCGCCTTCGCTTACCAGAGCGATCTCGTCATTTTCAGAGATGGCGTCGGCGTCGGCCTGATCGGCGGAAAGCGTGACCGGGATGGGCCAGAAGGTTCCGTCTGCCATAAGAAAATTTTCACATACGCCTTTCCAGTCGGCTTTGGTCATGAAGCTTGTCAAGGGGCTAAAACCGCCCGTGCCCATCATGATCAGATCGCCTTCCTCACGAGGAGAAATGGTTACTTTCTTGAGTCCTTCAGCTTTTTTCTTTTCAGCCGCCAGCTCCTTGCCTTCCAGCAAGCAACAGGTCAAGCCTTTTCCACCATGAGGGGGAATCAGTGTCGACATTTGTTAAATCTCCTTTTTTTTATGTATTTCTATTATTAACCAACCTTAATTTTTTTTTCAATAAAAACATCTTAATAATAGGAAGAGACCATTTTGTCAAGTCTATTCCCCATCTTTGCGGCTCCCAATTTTTTCTCGCCGAATATAAACCCTGGGTACCCTAGAGGCGATGGTGGAAACAATCTCATAATGGATGGTTCCACACAGCGTCGCGATTTCATCCACGCCGATCTCCTCTTGCCCCTGCCGCCCAAAAACAACGACCTCGTCCCCCACGCAAACCCCGGGGATATGACCCGTATCCAAAAGGGTCTGGTCCATGCAGACCCTCCCCATTATGGGCGCGCGCCGCCCTCGAACCAGCATATGACCCCGGTTTGACAACAGGCGCCTGACTCCGTCGGCATATCCCGCGCTCACTGTGGCGATGACGGTGGGCCGGTCGGTCCTTCGGGTTCCGCCGTAGCTTAATTCAACGCCGCTGGAAACATTTTTGACGTGGATCACCGTCGCCTTTAAGGACATGACCGGCGTCAACCGACTATTTTTTTTCTCCATCTCAGGGGAAGAGTCGCTGGAGGGATGGAGTCCATACATGGCGATTCCGGACCGGGCCATGTCCAGATGGGCGCCGGGAAGAGTCATTATGGCCGCGCTGTTGGCCGCGTGGCGAATCCCGGTATGGATGCCCGCGCCAAACGCCGAATCCAATATGGATACAAATGTGTCAAGCTGGCTCTCGGCGTGGGTCGCGTCCCTCTGATCGGCGCGGGCAAAGTGAGTGTATATCCCGTCTATGGACAGGTTGGGCAACTTGGAGATGGATGAAATCTCTTGGACTGTTTTTCCCCATCCGCAGGCTTTTTGCCCGGCAAACTCTGGATTCGCGTCTAAACCGGCGGTCTGATCAAGGCCGGGGCGCTGGCTTAAATCCGGCAAAAGACCGACGCGGCCCATGCCGGTGTCTATTTTTACATGAACCGATATCGGTTTGGCGCCAGGCATCGTTTTTGGGACAGACGTCGTTTTTCCAACAAGCGCCGATTTTCCAACGGACGTCGTTTTTGAAAATGACTCCGCCGCCAGAGAGAGTTCCAAAGCCCCGTCCAGAGATAAAACCGTCTGGGTCAAATCATACCCCATGATATCTTTGGCGCGGGAGGGAGGCGTGTGGCCAAAAATCAAAATCGGGGCCGTTATCCCAGCTTCCCGGAGAGTGACGCCTTCATCTATACGCGCCACTCCAAGGATATCGGCGCCTGTTCCCGGACCCTGGGACAGCGCGGTCTCAGCGACTTTAACGGCCCCGTGCCCATAGCCATCGGCCTTGACCACCGCCATCAGCCTGGCGGATGGATGGAGCATTTTTTTTAATTCGCGGACATTGGCGGCCAGGGCTCTCAAATCAATCTCCGCCCGAATCAAATGGCGCGTCACTGGCTTATCCTCTTTTTTTTTCGGTGTTTTTCCCGGACGGGCCCTTTCGAGCCTTTTTGCGACGTCATGGCTTTCGATCCATTTTTGAATTATTTTCCGACGAAAACAGCCGACGACCCCAGGCGTTCTACTCGCACGGTTTTCCGCATTCCCGGCAATGGTCGTCTTCGCCAATCACTCCGATGCAATGCCCATCCAAACAAAGCCGCCGATTTTCCCATTCCGCGTCGATGTCCCCGTCTTCCACCGCTCCATTCTCCACGGCGCCGCTTTTTGTCTGATGGGTCTCGTTTATGGCGCCATCCCCGGACGGGGCCGCGTCAAGAGCCTCACCCCCGGACGGAGGCGTCTGATCATTTTCCGCGACAGCGGCCCCGTCATTCCCGGAAAGCGCATGGCCCTCCCAATCTGTTTTGCATTTCTTGCAATGGCCGTCTTTGTTCAGCGTCCCAATGCAGCTTCCGTCCGGGCAAAGCCGCCGGTCTTCCCATTCCAGATCGCCGATGGCCTCTGTCTGGTCCGTTTCCATTTTTTCCTCCTATACGTTATTAAAAGTCGTCACAGGTCATAAACAGACCCAAAGTTATGTTAAGGGCCATGGGTTTATTTTTCAAGACAATCAGACAGCGTGACGAACTCGTCCACGCTCAATGTCTCGGCCCGTCGCATGGGATCAATCCCCGAACGGGCGAGAGCGTCGCCGATTTTTTCAGCGTCAATGTTCAGATGGCTTCCCGACAGAGCGTTTTTAAGGGTTTTTCGCCGTTTGGAAAAGGCGGCCTTGATCACATTTTGAAAAAAAAGCTCGTCATGGGCCGGGCGCTCCGGCGTTTTAAAATCAATTTTTAAAATCGTGGAATCAATTTTCGGCTTGGGGAAAAAAAGCTCGGCCCTGGCATCGCACACCTTTTTCACGTCGGCGCAATAGCGAAGCGCCACCGAAAGGCGCCCATACTCTTTGGTTCCGGGCATGGCCATGACCCGGCTGGCCATCTCCTTTTGAAACATCAGCGTCGCGCCTGAAATGACCTCCCTGGCCTGAATCAGTTTCACAAGAATCTGGGACGAAATATTGTATGGAAGGTTCCCCACAACCTTGAGCCTGGAATTTTCAGCCTTGGCCAGGGCGAAAATATCAAATGCCAATATGTCATGCTCCATCAACACGACATTTTCAACCCCCTCGCTTTTCAATTGAAATTTCAACTCATCCAGAATCTGGCTGTCCCTTTCCACCGCGTAAACCATCGCGGCCATTTTGGACAGAGAGAATGTCAGAGCCCCCAGCCCCGGACCGATTTCCAAAACAATCTCGTCCGGCGCGACCTGGGCGCTCGACACTATCTTTTCGATAAGATTCCGGTCGGATAAAAAATGCTGGCCCAACTTTTTTTTGGCCCGGATATTGGACCGGGAAAGAATTATTCTTGGTGATGTCATGCCCCTTTGTAAGAAAATAATTAAAAAAACTCAAGGATAAAATGCCCGGCGGTCCCCCGCCCGTTTAAAATAATAACACTTAGCAAACATCTTGACACCTGTGGCGCCCTGTGCTATTTCCAAAATATTATTCATTAACTATTTAAAATAGTTAATGAAAGTTAAAACAGTTCATTAAAAACGTCGCTATTTAACCATTAACCGACACGATTTTATCAGGATAAAAAAATGGACGCTAAAAATGACGCGGGCGAGCCTTTGGAAAAAACCACTTTGCAAGACGCTCAAAAGATTATTGATCTGGTGGATATGGTTTCCGACCCCGACCCAGCCCCAACCCCAACCCAAACCCTTGATTATGACGATGATCCGGAATACATTCTGTTTTCACAAAAGCAGGTGGACGAGTCTCTGGAACGGGCCATGACCCGGCTGTTTTCCGAAAAATTTCAGGAAATCATTGTGGAAACGATTGAAAAAACTATAAAAAAAGAGATTGAACGGATATCTCCCCTTTTCCACCAGAATGTGGGCGACCCACCCAAACAGACCCTGTAAGGAGCGCGCAAAGTATGAGTTCCAATCTTCCTGACAAAGGATACGAACCCCATGATGTGGAAAGACGATGGTATGCGTCATGGGAAGAGAATCGACTTTTTTCCGCAGATGAAAAAAGCGAAAAACCGGCCTATTCCATTGTGATTCCACCGCCCAATGTGACCGGCGTTCTGCACATGGGACACGCCTTGAACAACACCATGCAGGACATACTCTGCCGCTACAGACGGATGAAGGGAGACAATGTTCTCTGGATGCCCGGTTGCGATCACGCGGGCATAGCGACCCAGAATGTCGTTGAAAAAAGCCTCATGGCAAAAAACACCAACCGGCATGAAATGGGCCGAGAAAAATTCATCGAAGAGGTCTGGCAGTGGCGGGAAAAATTCGGAGGCGCCATCATCAACCAGCTGAAACGGCTGGGGGCCTCCTGCGACTGGGAGCGGGAGCGCTTCACCATGGACGAAGGGCTGTCTGAAGCCGTCCGCGCGGTGTTTGTCCGGCTTTACAACGAAGGGCTGATCTACCGGGGAAATTACATCATCAACTGGTGTGTGAGATGCCACACCGCCCTGGCCGATCTGGAAGTCGAGCACGAAGAGATCGAAGGCGCCCTGCACCACATTGAATACCCGTTCGCCGATGGAAACGGGGGCGTGGTGGTGGCCACCACTCGGCCGGAAACCATTCTGGGAGACACGGCTGTGGCCGCTCACCCGGATGATGAACGGTATGCCCATGCCGCCTCGGATCGTTTCATTCTCCCCATCGCCAACCGAATCATCCCCTTGATCAAAGACAGCCACGTCGATATCTCCTTTGGAACCGGGGCGTTGAAAGTGACCCCGGCCCATGACCCCAACGACTTTGAAATCGGAAAACGCCACAATCTTGAGGCGTTGAAAGTGATTGGCGACGACGGAAAAATGACCGCCGCCGCCGGCCGGTTCGCGGGGATGGATCGCTTTGAGTGCCGAAAAGCGATTGTGGCGGAATTGAAAGAGACCGGGGCGCTGAAAAAAATAGAGCCCCATCTCCACAGCGTGGGAACCTGCTATCGATGCCAGACGATTCTGGAGCCCAATTTGTCGTTGCAGTGGTTTGTGAAAACAAAGCCCCTGGCCAAAGAGGCCATCAAAGCCGTTGTGGACGGCCGGACCCGAATCATTCCCCAAACATGGGAAAAGACCTATTTCGACTGGATGAATAATATCAGGGACTGGTGCGTTTCCAGACAAATATGGTGGGGCCACAGAATCCCGGCGTGGACGTGCCGGGAATGCGGAGAGATGATTGTGGTCGAGCAGACGCCGACGTCATGCCCCAAGTGCAAAAGCGCGGCCCTTGACCAGGAATCGGATGTTCTCGACACCTGGTTCAGCTCCGCCCTCTGGCCCTTTTCCACCATGGGCTGGCCCCAAAACACCCCTCTTTTAAACACCTTTTATCCCACCTCTATTCTGATCACCGGTTTTGACATACTCTTTTTCTGGGTGGCCCGCATGATGATGATGGGGATTCATTTCATGGGGGACGTCCCGTTTAAGGATGTCTATGTTCACGCCCTGGTGCGGGATGAAAAAGGGAAAAAAATGAGCAAATCCAAAGGGAATGTCATTGATCCGTTGTCTGTGATAGACCAATACGGAACCGACGCCTTTCGATTTGCCTTGGCCTCTTTCGCGGCCCAGGGACGGGACGTCAAAATGTCTGAAAAACGGGTGGAGGGATACCGGCATTTTGTGAATAAACTCTGGAACGCGGCCCGTTTTGTTCTCATGAATATGGACGATTTTGACCTTGAGATCGCCTCTGGAAAGACCGCTTCCATGCCGGAGGAGTTCATAAAAAAAATGTCTCTTCCAGACAAATGGATTGTTTTCCGGCTTGAAAAAACAATCGGCGAGGTCACGGCCGCTCTGGACGACCACCGCTTCGACGACGCGGCTCAGGCCCTGTATAAATTCGTCTGGCACGAACTCTGCGACTGGCACCTTGAGGCCGTCAAACCGGCCCTGTATGGCGATGACGCCGAAGCCAAAAGAACAAGCGCCACCACGCTCTGGAAAACGCTGAAAGAGACTCTGGCGGCGCTTCATCCGTTTATGCCTTTTGTGACGGAAGAGATATGGCATAAAATGCCCGGAGCAAGCGGCTTTTTGATGAGGCAACCCTTCCCGGAAACCATGGAGCGGCTTCCCGAAATATTTTCGGCGGCCGGAACACAGATGGATCTGGTCATGGATGTCATCACCTCCGTTCGAACCATTCGGGGAGAGATGAATATTCCTCCGGGGCTCCCTTTAAGCGTCGAGGCTCACGCCCCCAACGACGTGGCGAGAAAAACCATCCAGACCCATGAAGGCATCGTGAAAAACCTTGGGAAGCTTAAATCCCTCTCTGTAAAGGAGGGGGGGGACAAGCCCCCGAACACGGCCATGGCGGTATTAAAAAGCGCGTCGATCTTTGTCTTGCTTGAAGGCGTGGTGGATATTTCAGAGGAGACCAAACGTCTGAAAAAAGGGCTGAAAAAACTTGAAACTGAAATCGGCGCCCAGTCAAAAAAACTGGCGGACAAAAATTTCCTGGCCAAAGCCCCGGAAAATATAGTCGATAAAGTGAAACAAAAATACGAGGCCCTTTCCGAAAAACGGGACAAATTGGAAACCAGCTTGCAAAGATGGCTGGAGATATAAGGCCTTATTTTATATACGGAATTGGCATACAGAATTGGAGAATGGCGGATCAAGGGGTCGCAAAGCGGGTCAAAAGAAACGACGGGTCCATGGTCATTTCGACCCGCGCCCGTTTGATCCGGCCCGCGCCTGTTTTGATCTAAACCTGTTTGATCTAAACCCGTTTGATATAGAAAAAGCGCGACGGTGGCGGTCGGGCGGAATGGAAGGTGGCGGAGAGAGAGGGATTCGAACCCTCGGCACAGCTTTCGCCATGCACTCGCTTAGCAGGCGAGCGCCTTCAGCCAGCTCGGCCATCTCTCCGTTGCGGTGTGTCATGATGGAACGCTACGGCATGCCGCCGTTTCAATTAAAGCAAAACATGATTTAATTTAAACCAGGCCCGCTTGATTTACTTGATTTAAAAGCGGTTTTAAATCAACGGCCTTTATAAATGCTCTTTATAAACCATGCCCATTATTTCATATCCCCGTTTAAAACAGGCGAAACAAAACGCCGGTGGCGGAGGGAGTAGGATTCGAACCCACGGAGCCATTAGCTCAACGGTTTTCAAGACCGCCGCCTTCAACCACTCGGCCATCCCTCCAAAATGACATGCATTGCGTCTATCTACCATTTTGTTTTTTTATGGTCAATCATTTTATTGATAAATGAAAAATTAATTCCCCGGACCCTATTTATTTTTTTGACATTTGCCTTTATTTTCAGTAGATATAATGGGATAAATTGAAATTGGCCTCGGGGGCGCGCGACGGGAATCGGAGACCATGCCGTCATTTAGGGGTCAAGACGAAGACACTGTTTTTAAACCATTTTAAAAAAAATTATTTATTGAAAAAATAAATAACGATGATAGAACGCCAAACAAGGAGACACCATGAGGCAAAAGTATGTGATTGAAATAAGTGAAAAAAATGAACTTTTCATACATGAGTTCGCGGAACTGGACAAAGACAGCATGTCGCTTCTGTGCGAAGAAACATATAAAATGGAAGAGATTGAGGCCGCCATTGAAAAGGGGAAAAACGCCCTCATCAGTGCCATACGAACCAAGAACATGTATCCCATTGGACTGTACGCGGATAAAATAGCCGACTCCATCATCGAATTTTTTGAAATTCCCGGAGAGACCCAAAAGACTCTTTTTTTTGACGACTCGGATCTGCTGACCAAAATTTCAAAAATCCCGGAACCGGAAGAAGAGATCAAAGACGACGGCGTGGAGCTGGATGATATTCTTGAAGACAATCTGGATGATGATTTCGCCGAAACCGAAGAAAAAATAAAGGGCATTAAAAACTCGCTGAAAGTCGAGGATGACACGCTCACCCTCGACGAAGACGCCTGATTTGAGGTCACGGAGATTAAAAGATGCCGACTCTTCTCATGTGGGGACGTTTCGACGCCGGGTATTCCCGGAATAGAATGGTCGAAAACTATTTTTCCGAATCGGGCTGGGACATCAATATCTTTCGCCCCCTTTCCAGCCGGACGGGAAGTTTTGAGGCACTTTTTTACGGATTGAAACGGCCGGACATCATCTGGGTTCCCTGCTTCAGGCACGACGATATTCTGTCCGCGTCGCGACAGGCTGTAAAATGGGGGGTTCCCCTGATCATTGATCCCCTGATTTCCTCCTATGAAAAAGAGGTCTTTGAGAAAAAAAAACAGGCCCCGGATTCCTGCGGGGGACGGCGGATGCTCAAGCGGGAGGCCCGTCTGTTTTCAAAGGCGGATCTGATTGTGGCGGACACACCGGCCCACGCCGATTTTTTTTCCGAAACATTTGACATTGATCCGTCCAAACTGGCGGTTCTTTATGTCGGCGCCGAGGACGATATGTTCAAGCCGACCCCGGCCCCTGACCCAAAGCCCCCGTTTGAATTGCTCTTTTATGGCAGTTTCATACACTTGCAGGGGGTGGATGTGATTGTTTCAGCGGCCCAAAAAAGCCTTGCCGCCGGTTTGGACGCAAAATGGACGTTGCTGGGAGACGGGAACCTAAAGCCCGACGCAAAAAAGATGGCCAAAGGCGCCAGCCACATTCGTTTCGAACCGTGGATGGATTACAGCCTGTTGCCGGAGCGGATGGCGCGGGCGCACATTCTCCTGGGAATATTCGGAACCACCCCCAAGGCCGGCTTTGTGATCCCGAACAAGGTGTTTCAGTCCATGGCCGCAGCCCGGCCGGTCATCACCATGCGATCCTCGGCATACCGGGACACCCTTGAGGGGTCGGATGTCATTGGCTGGACAACGGCCGGAGACCCCGACTCCCTGACCGACATGGCTTGCCAATGGCTGAAAGAACCTTCTCTGCTCCGTGAGCGCGGCGAAAAAACACGGGCTCTTTTCGATGATTTTTTTTCCCGGGAAAAAATGGAGCGCGCGCTTTTGGACATCATTCACAAAGTCTTTTAGGGCGAATCCCCAACCATTCCATGTTTTCCGTTTTTTAACTTGATACTTTGAAAACAGCGTTATATAAAACATCAACGATATCAAACTATTTTATTATCCCCCCCCCTTGTCATGCGCGGTTATCAGAAAACAAACATTGGCTTTCAAGCTTGGTAAAAAACAAAGGCAAAAAATATGGCGCCCGCCGATGGACCGATCAAATGGTTGATGGGCGAACCATCCGGAATGCCAAAATTATGGCCGAAGTTTTTTGGCCATGCGCAGGCGAGAAAAGCCCCGGCATAAAAAATCCGGGCCAGGAGTTTTTTTTACATGTCCTCTGAAAAAAAAAAAGAGCTGATCAAAAAAATAGCCCTGGCTGTGGCGATCCCGGCGCTGTTTGCGATCCCTTTTATCTTTTATTTAAACCTTAAAGAGTCCCCCATCACCCTGTTCGATATTTTAAAATCCGGCGAAATCACCGTCATCACACGGAACAACTCCCACACCTATTATAGTTACCGGGACCAGCCCATGGGTTTTGAATACGACATGGCCAAAGCCTTCGCCGATTACCTCGGCGTCAAGTTGAATGTCCGCGTGGCCGAAAAATGGGACTCCATGATTCCCGACCTGAAACAGGGGAACGGCGCCTTTATCGCCGCGAACCTGACCATCCTCCCCCAAAGAGAAGAGCATGTCGTCTTTTCCGACCCGTACATGTCGGTCCGCCAGCGCATCGTTGTCCACAGAAAAAATTCCAAACTGAAAAAAATATCAAATCTGTCGGGAGAGACCATTCATGTTCGGAAAGGGACCTCTTACCAGGCCCAGCTTGAAAAACTAAAAAAAACCGGCCTGAATTTTGAAATCAAACTGCATGACGACATTCCCACGGAAGAGCTCATACGGATGGTGGAGGAAAAAGAGATCAAGATCACTGTCGCGGACAGCAACATCGCCCTTTTAAACAGGCAATACTACCCTGAAACCGTCATGGGGGGGCCCATCAGCGAAAGCCAAACCGTGGCATGGGCGGTTCACCCCAAATCGCGGCATCTTATTGAACAGATCAATATCTTTTTGAAAACGGTCATGGAAAATGGCGCGTTTGAAGAGATTTACACCCGGTATTACAAGTATGCCCAGGAGTTTGATTATGTGGATATGGCGGTTTACCACAGGCGCATCTCCACGCATCTGCCCCTTTATGATTTAATCATAAAAAAAGCGGCCCGAAAATATAACTTTGACTGGCTGATGATTGCGGCTCAGATTTACCAGGAGTCCCACTTTAATCCCATGGCCATCAGCCCTTCCGCCGCCTATGGCCTGATGCAACTCACCATCAACACGGCCAGAAGCATGGGCATCACCGACATACTTGATCCTGAGCAAAATGTGATGACCGGGACGAAGTATCTGAGAAAACTGCACAAACTTTATAGAGACGCGGATATGCCCGACCAGCTGTTCATCTCCCTGGCATCATACAACATCGGGCAGGGACATGTCCGGGACGCCATGAATCTGGCGCGTCAAATGAACCTGGATCCCTTGAAATGGTCTTCCCTGACAAAAACCCTGCCGCTTTTGCAGTATCGAAAATATTACAAAAACACTCTGTACGGATATTGCAGAGGAAATGAACCCCTGCGATATGTCAAACAGATCATGACCTATTATGATATTTTAAAGCACATGGATATGAAACTCTCTGGAAGTCAGGACCCCGATTATGCCGGGGACGATGTGCCCTATGAGATGATGGCGAATGATACGACAGATTGATCGGCCAAAGGAATGGATCGGCCAGAGGAATGGATCGGCCAGAGGAATGGATCGGATAGAGGAAAGGATCGGCCAGAGGAATGGATCGGATAGAGGAATTGATCGGCCAAAGGAATGGATCGGCCAAAGGAATGGATCGGCCAAAGGAATGGATCGGCCAAAGGAATGGATCGGCCAAAGGAATGGATCGGCCAAAGGAATGGATCGGATAGAGGAAAGGTTGGCTGAAAAATAACTTCACATTTTAAAAAGCCGATTCATGGATGGGTCAGACTGGATGAATTGGCCCTCAAAATGGTAAGTTATTTTTCAAGCGAGTACCCTAGGCTCCGACCCCCGCGAATGGATTGTATTGACGCTCAGCCCCGATGGACGTCTCGGGTCCATGCCCGGAAAAGACCCGAACATCGTCTCCAAGAACAAACAATTTTTCCCGTATGGACGATATCAACGTCTCGTAACTCCCCCCTGGGAAATCAGTCCTCCCGATGGAACCCTGAAACAGGGTGTCCCCGACAAAAACAGATCCGTCCGTGTAAAGCGAAACGCCCCCCAAGGTGTGTCCCGGAGTGTGGATGACCTTCAGACTGATGGAACCAAAGGAGATGACATCTCCATCTTCCATCGTTTTGTCTGGAGGCGGTGAATTCTGCACATTCAGTCCAAACCCCGCCGCTGTTTCCGAAAGGGAATTTAACATGGGAGCATCCAGGGCATGTATGAAAATGTCGGCCCCTGTGGCCTCTTTCATCATTCTATTGGCCCCGACGTGGTCAAAATGACCATGGGTGTTGATGATATGCTCCACTTTCAATTTATCCTCGGCAAGGGAAAGCAAAATTTTTTCGCCCTCATCCCCTGGATCAATCACAACCGCTTTTCGGGTCTCTTCGCATCCCAATATAAAACAATTTGCCATGATTGGGCCCACGGCCAGACTTTTAATGATCAACGTCTCCTCCTGTGTTCATTTTTATGGCCCGCCTCAATGACGGCTCAATGCTATGAACATTCTTTTTCTTAGGTTCGCTGAAAAATAAATTACCAATTTTGGGGGTTAAGTCACCTGTCTGACCCATTCAATATGTATGGTCAATATGTATGGTCGATATATATGGTCGATATGTGTGGGCATAAAAACTTGAG
>Ga0307987_1001333_pt1 | contig 13547 bp, 9 predicted proteins | sample EllFjometagen181_FD_203157 | JGI IMG/M metagenome (GOLD analysis project Ga0307987, IMG submission 203157) | Marine microbial communities from Ellis Fjord, Antarctic Ocean - #181 | ecosystem: Environmental > Aquatic > Marine > Unclassified | place: Southern Ocean | collected 2014-10-08
GCATACTGCTTCCTGTCAAAAGAGCAGTTTGAAGGAAGAATAGAAAATAATGAATTCTTAGAATATGCTCTTGTACATGACAATTATTATGGTACGCTTGATAAAACAGTAAGAGATGCCTTGGAAAAAGGGATGTCTATACTGATGGATATTGACGTTCAAGGAAGAGATAAAATTCTAGCACATATCAACAAGCTCAATGATGATGATATATTACGAAAAGCTTTTTTTGATATTTTTATTCAACCGCCAAATATGGTGGAATTAGAAAAAAGGCTTACTTCCAGAGGTGAAGACGCACCTGATGTAATTGCCGTTCGTCTGCAAAACGCAAAGACAGAGATGGAATCAGCATATAAATATATGCATATTATAATTAATCATGACTTAAAACGTGCATATAATGAATTTAAAGCAGTTATACAAAAAGGTAAGGAGTAATTATGAAAAGAATTTTACTTGGTGTTACTGGGTCTGTTGCAGCATATAAAGCAGCCGAAATAACAAGACTATTTAAAAAAGCAGGACAAGATGTTATTGTTATAATGACCAAATCGGCACAGGAATTTGTTACTCCTCTTACTTTTCAAACGCTATCTCAAAATAGTGTAGTGACTGAAATGTTTGAAAAGCGTCCTGACTGGCAACCAATCCATATATCTCTTGCAGATAGTGCCGATGCACTTCTAATAGCTCCTGCAACAGCAAATATTATTGCAAAAATAGCAAACGGAATTGCAGATGACATTTTGTCATGTACCGCCCTATCAGTAGACTGCCCTATCATTATTGCTCCGGCAATGAATGATAAGATGTGGATGAATCCAGCCACACAAAGAAATGTTGAACTTTTGAAAAAACAAGGCGTTAAATTTCTAAGTGTAGATGAAGGTGAGCTGGCTTGCGGGGTCGTTGGCAAAGGTAGACTTTCACAACCTGAAGAAATTGTTAAAGCAACAATTGAAACAATCAATATTTAAATGCTGAAATAGCAGGAAATACCCCTCCGTCATGCGTCACTTAGTATTTAATCCTGGGTCACTGAGTCACTTCGTCACGGAGTCATTTTTTATAGCAATCGCCGCTCCCAGACAAAAAGACAACACTTGAACGCGAGGTTGGGAGCGATACTTGAGTTTACGAGAGGGGCTTTAATTAACCACTCAAGATAAACAATAGGATGAAGCAATGAACGGAGTGAATGGCCTACATTCGTCCTCGTTTTCATAATTAATTTAAAGTATCTGGGCGTACGTCAAAAAAAAGAAAACCAATTTATTATTAAGGAACAAATATGAATAAAGAAAACAAAGAAAATAAAGAATCAGAAGAAGTTGAAGTTATGTCAAGTGAAGAACAGCCTTATGATAAAGATGGACAGTTGATTTTGCCCAAAGATGTTTCACCAAGAAACCTTACTGTTCTTCCTCTGTTAGAACAGCCTCTCTTTCCAATGTTGACTGTCCCAATGATTATTGACAACCCTGAAACAAAAAAAATGCTTGTCAATGTTTACAAAAAACAGGACAAAAAAATTGCAATGTTTTTCAAACGTTCAAACATTTCAAAAGCATCCGCATCAGATTATGTGCTTAGTGATCTTAATGAAATTGGTGTTATTGGTGATATTGTCCACCTTAATGAAGCAAATGAAGATCGGCATGCACCAATACAAGTGGTTATCAATGTTGGTCACCGTATTAGAGCTATTAAGGAAATTGCAAAATCTCCATACCTTGTTGCAACGGTTGAGTTTATACCAAAAGCTGATTACGTAGAAAATGACAACAACTTAAAAGCCTATACAGTTGCAGTAATTAAAAGTATAAAAGAGTTAATCAAATTAAACCCTCTTCACAAAGAAGATTTAAATGTGTTTATGTCTCATTCATCACTTAATGAACCAGGCAGACTTGCCGATATTGCAGCTGCACTTACAACGGCATCAGGAATTGAACTGCAGGAGGTTCTTGAAGAAATTGACATAAAAGAGCGCCTTTCCAAAGTGCTGGTATTACTGAAAAACGAAATTGATATCTCAAAAATACAGGCCAAAATCAGCAAACAGATTGAAGAAAAAATAAACAAACAACAGAGAGACTTCTTCCTAAAAGAACAATTGAAATTAATTAAGAATGAGCTTGGATTATCAAAAGAAGGTAAAGAAGCGGATATAGATTTGTTCAACAAAAGACTCAAAAAACTTAAGTTATCAAAAGAAGCAAAAGAAAAATATAAAGACGAACTGAACAAGTTTCAAATAATTGAGCAACACTCTCCTGAGTTTCATGTGTCTCGTAATTATCTTGATTGGCTCACATCAATTCCGTGGGGAGTACATAGTAAAGATAACTTAGATTTGACCAAAGCAGAAAACATCCTTAATGAAGATCACTATGGACTAGATGATGTAAAAGAGAGAATTCTTGAGTTTCTTGCTGTTGGCATTAATAAAGGTGAAATAAGTGGAACAATTTTATGCTTAGTAGGACCTCCTGGGGTTGGCAAAACATCCCTTGGTAAATCTGTCGCCAGAAGCTTAAACAGGAAATTTTACAGGTTCTCACTTGGAGGTGCACGAGATGAGGCGGAGATTAAAGGTCATCGCAGAACATATATAGGTGCTATGCCTGGAAAATTTATTCAAGCACTCAAAACATGCAAGACATCTAATCCTGTCATAATGCTGGATGAGGTTGATAAAATAAGCTCAAGCTATCATGGTGACCCTGCATCTGCCCTACTGGAAGTTCTAGATCCTGAACAGAATGCAGATTTTCTAGACCACTATATTGATGTGCGGTTCAATCTTTCAAATGTTTTCTTCATATGTACTGCAAATCAGTTAGATACAATACCTCGTCCCCTACTGGATAGAATGGAAATAATTGAGCTTGCGGGATACATACAAGAAGAGAAAGTTCAAATTGCCAAAAAATATTTAATACCAAAAGCTCTTGATGGAGCTGGGCTTAAAAAATCAAAATTCGGCATCACAAATGCCGCTCTAAACAATATGATTAGTGGCTATGCAAGAGAACCTGGAGTCAGAACTCTTGACAAACAGATTAAAAAAACATGCAGAAAGGCTGCAAAGCGATTCATACTTGAAAAAAATATTAAAAACCTTTCTGTTACTAAGAAAAATCTTAAAGAGTTTCTTGGAGAACCAAGGTTTTCTGATGATTATCTTTATAAAGAAGAAATTCCAGGTGTTGTTATGGGACTAGCATGGACAAGTCTGGGAGGAGTAACTCTGTATGTGGAAGCTAACAATATACATACAGGCAAATCATCATTCAAACAAACAGGTCAACTTGGAAAAGTAATGATAGAATCTTCCTTGATTGCATATTCATACATACAATCAATGGTAAACGATGATAAAACCTTAAATGAGTTCTTTGAAAACAATGCAATACATTTACATGTTCCTGCCGGAGCAACACCAAAAGATGGTCCATCTGCAGGGGTAACAATGGCTCTGGCTTTATACTCGCTTGCAACCGGAAAAGCTGTTAAGAAAAATATTGCAATGACTGGCGAACTATCCTTAACGGGGCGAGTACTGCCAATCGGCGGTATAAAGGAAAAAACCATTGCTGCAAAGAGAGCAAATGTCTCAGACATCATTATGCCAAAAGAGAATGAAAAAGATTATATGGAAATTCCTGAATATATAAGAGATGGATTAAATGCACATTTTGTAACTCATTTTAAAGAAATAATCAAAATTACAGGATTATAATTAATGGTTAATGGTCAATGGTTAATGCAGAAATAACTCCGTAGGTATGAAAGAATTATGAATACTAATTGCTGAATGGCTACACCGGAGAACTGTAGCGGCGATGGTTCATCGCCGAAAAGAGCGATTAATAATGTTTGTTAGGAACTTGGCGAAATATCGTTTGCAAGACAAAACACATATGTCCCATAAGTCTCATGTGTCCGGCATAGCCTTCAGGCGAAGCATGGATATGTCCCTTTCTTACAAGTACAACAAGAAAACAAATGATTAATATAAAAGACAAAACTCAAATACTTGTACTTGGTGCAGGTAAAAGTGGAATAGAGGCTGTAAAATTACTACAGAATCTGGAAAAAAATGTATGTCTATATGACGAAAACTTTTCACAGGAATCTGAAATAGGACCGACGTGCAGAGATCTAAATATTGATGTAACCAACAATATTGATATTATCTCTGAGAAACTTACTCTTAAAAAGTTTGACTTAGTTGTCACAAGCCCAGGAATGCCCAAGGAACATATATTACATCAGACTGCAACTGAGAATGATATTTTAGTGATATCAGAAATTGAGCTGGCTTACCATTTCTGCAACAGACCAATCATTGCAATAACGGGTAGTAATGCAAAAAGTACTACAACAAAGTTAATTACAGACATAATAAATCAGTCGGGCCAAAAAGCAATTGCATGCGCAAATTATGGAACTCCACTTTCTGCATTTGTTCTGAAGGATGAACAACCAGACTATTATGTTGCTGAAGTCAGTTCTTTCCAATTGGAATGGATATATGACTTTAAACCAAAGATTGCTATACTTCTGAATATACAAGCAGACCACCTTGATCGACACAAAACTATTCAGGAATATGCAAATGCAAAAAAAATGCTATTCAAAAACATGAAAAAAAATGACTTGGTAATTGTATTTAAACCTTCTATAAATGAGTTTGGTGATTTGCAGACGGGCGCAGAGGTTTGTACTTTCTCCACCTCAAAAGAAAACTCAAAGACATTCTACTACAATAATAAAATTATAATGCATGATGATGAAATCATTATCTCATTAGCAGAAACCATGTTTCAAAATAAAATCTTAAGTCTAATTGCAATTCCTGCATATATTACAACAAACTTCATCGGCATTTCAGATGACATCTTTCAGGAAACTCTACATTCCTTCAAACCTCTTCCTCACCGCACAGAATTCGTGCGGAAATATCAAAATATAACTTTCATTGATGATTCTAAAGCAACAAATATCGCATCAGTTGAGGCTGCCTTATTGATGTTTGGAACAGAAAAAAACATAATTCTGATTGCCGGAGGCATTTTAAAGGAAGAAAAACTGCAATATGTAAAAGATTTACTGGAAAAATTTGTCAAAAAAATATATCTTATAGGGAATGATGGAATAGTTATGTTAAAAGCATGGGAAAAAATAGTTCCATGTGAATACTCTGAAACTCTTGAAAAAGCTACGAAAGGTGCATTTAAAGGAGCAGAAGAGGGAGATATAATTTTACTATCGCCTGCATGTGCAAGTTTTGACCAATTCTCCGGATACAAGGAGAGAGGAAAAGTCTTTCAGGAAATTGCAAATAGTTTTTAATTTTTATAATAATCAAATATATTATCAGGAGAAAATAATGCTTACAAAAAATATAATTCTCAGTTCAGTTGCTTTAACAGGCGCTTTTCTGCTTTCAACTGGGTGTACAACATCAAACACAATTAAAGGTTCAAGTAATAGTGATATTCCTCCAGCAGAGATATTACCTATGACAGAGATCCAACCTGTTCAACAGGATATTATTGTGGTAGAAGAAACTACTGTAGTTGCAGATCAACCTGAAACAACATATGAAGTGCAAAAAGGTGACAATCTAGGTAAGATTGCACGAAAGTTTAATGTCGGTGTTGCAGATATATGCGAAATCAATAATATAACAGACAAAAATAAAATATTGATTGGACAAGATCTGATAATTCCTTCATTTGGTACAGTTGCAGCTCCTAAAGCAAATACAAGAAAAAACAGTACAGTTGCTGGTGATGAATATGTAGTTAAATCTGGTGATTGTTTATCAAAAATTGCAAGCGCTTATGGAATTAAAACTGCTGATTTAGCTGCTGCAAACAAAATAACAAATCACAACAGTATTTGTGCGGGACAAAAACTTGTAATCCCTGGAGCGACAAAAAGACCAAGCTCAAGTAAAAAACCTCAAAGGCCCATCAAACCTATTGTACTTGACCAAGCACCTGAAATAACTCTTGATGAAGCTATTTTGGTTACTGAAGATATTACACCAGAACAGTCAATGACAGCTCCTGTAATTAAAGAAGAAGCTATCTCAACTCCTTCTCTAGAACCAAACAAACATGTTGCTTCTGAAATAGAAGATTTACATGCTGTTGCTCAAATGTGGGGTTGCTCTGCTGAAGAAATTGCAAAATTCAACGGCATACCTGTTGACACTATTCTTAAAAAAGATGATGTTGTTTTGATTCCAAATGTATCTGAATAAAATAAGATAATCAAATGATACCGGAGACACTCATGTGTTTTCCGGTTTTTTTTTGAATAAAAAGTAGGGTTTCTTGTTTAATGTGAAATAAGACGCTTCGCATTACAACGTCATAAACTGCATGAACTTTGCTTTAAATTTTTTGAGCAAAACATGTCATAAACCTTGCATTTTTAACGTCTTAACGACAGTATAACAAATCATCAATAGGCTGTTTATGAATTGAACAGAAAGCCCTAATAATGTCTAAACTAGCAATTACAATTTTTATATGCGCACTAATACTTACAATTTTTGGTATTATAACAGCTGCCAGTATTGGCCAGGTTACATATACAGAGAATCTTAAATCTTTTGAACTTAACAAGCTGGAACAAAAAACACTAGATTATGAAAACAACAAAGCTGAAGTCACAAAATTTCATAAGTTAAATAAACAGTTAATATGGCTCGGACTTAGTATCATCCCTATTATCATTATTTTAAAAATGGATTACCAAATCCTATCAAAATATTACCTGATTATTTTTGCACTATCTTTATTTGCACTTGCTCTGGTGTTTGTTCCTGGAATAGGCAAGGAAATGAATGGTAGTCATAGATGGCTTAGATTACTGGGGTTTTCAATACAGCCGTCTGAATTTGCAAAAATATCACTAATAATTGTTCTTGCAAGCTGGTATAACAATGTGATGGAACACCATAACAAGTTTCGACACTTGACAATCTATCCTGGACTATTCCTTTCAGCTTTTCTGGCTCTGATAATTATAGAACCTGACTTTGGTACGTTTGCTCTCCTTGGACTAATAGGAGGAATCTTAATGGTACAAGGTGGTTCACAACTGCGATATCTTTTGCCGGCTGGAGCTGTTGGTTTAGCGGGTGGTATTTTCTACTTACTTAATAATCCAAACAGACTAATAAGATTCTGGGCGTGGGTGCACCCTGAACAATATCCTGATTTAGCATATAATTTGAACCAGTCTTTAATATCATTTACTAGAGGCGGGCTGTTTGGACAAGGATTTGGAAATGGTATACAGAAAGAACATTATTTGCCTGAAGCAAGCACTGACTTTATATTAGCCATTATTGGTGAGGAATGGGGTCTTATAGCAACTATTTTAGTTGTTCTGTGTTTTGCTGTAATATGCATATGTGGATTATGCATAGCAATGCATACCGTTAATCGGTTCGGAAAACTACTTGCTGTAGGATTAACAATGACTATTACTGTTCAGTCAATCATAAGTATTTCAACTGTAACCGGAATGATTCCTCCAAAAGGCTTTCCACTTCCCTTTGTGAGCTACGGAGGCACAAGCCTACTTGTTTCTTGGTGTATAGCTGCACTGCTAATGAATATTTCAAATAATAATAAAGAAAAACTGGTATAATCAACATAAGAAAATCAAAGATTTTCTAATGCGGACGCCGGGGACGGCATCCCTCCCGTGTAAACCTTGAATGTTAATGTTAGATTGCAGCTTTAACAGGGAGGGTCATCGTCCCCGATGACCGAAATAAAAAAGAAAAACAGAGATATAAAAATGAAAATAATATTATTAACTATTGTCGCGACATCCATACTATCCAATGTATATGCCATTGATAAAATTGATCCAATCGCATCAGATGATGCCATCTCTGGTGGTAATATTAACATCTTTGGTGGACAATTTCCTAAGTCATTCAACTATTACCTTGAAACCAGTTATACTGCATCAGAAGTATTTGGCTTGTTGTACGAATCTCTAATAGGCATGGATCCAATTACTGCAGAATATACTGCAAATATTGCAAAAAGCTGGACAATTTCTGAAGATAAAAAAACTTTTACATTTGAGTTGGATGAAAATGCAAAATGGAGTGATGGGAAACCTATATCAGCTGAAGATGTAGTCTGGACATTTAATGCAATAATGAATCCGACAAACCTTACTGGACCTCACAAGATAAGCCTAGCAGTATTTCAAGAACCTGAAATCATAAGCAATAAATTTGTTCGTTTTACAACGGACACAATACATTGGCGTAACCTAGGAGCTGCAGGTGGATTCCAGATTCTTCCTAAACATGCATTTGAAGGCAAAAACTTTAATGAACAAAATACGCAATTCCCTATTGTATCAGGACCATACAAACTAAATGAGATCAAATCAGGCACTCTAACAAAACTAAAGAAAAGAGATGACTGGTGGCAAGCTGAATATAATAGAAACAAAAACATATTCAATTTCAAGACAATTACATTCAGATACTATTCAGACCGTGTAAATGCATTTGAAGAGTTCAAGAAAGGTACAATGGATATATATCCAGTGTATACATCTCGTCTATGGATGCAGGAAACAAGTGGCGATAAGTTCATTAAGAATTGGATTATAAAACAAAAAATCACAAACCATAAACCTGTTGGTTTCCAGGGATTTGCAATGAACATGAGACGAGAGCCTTTTAAAGATCCAAAAGTTCGAAAAGCTCTTGCACATCTAGTAAACAGAGAACATATGAACAAGACTCTGGCATATAACCAATATTTTCTACACAAATCATACTACGAAGACTTATATTCAGAAACTACTCCATGCAACAACCCTAACTACTCATATAATCCTGCCAAAGCAAAACAACTACTTAAAGAAGCTGGTTGGAAAATTAATGATAAAGGTATCTTGGCAAAGAATGGTAAGGAGTTTAAATTCAAATATCTATCAAGAGGTCCCGGATTTGACAAATACCTTGCAATATATACAGAAGACCTTGCTGCTGCTGGTATAAAAATGGAGATAGAAAAAAAAGATTGGGCTGCTTGGATGAAAGATATGGATCAGTTCAATTTTGATATGACCACCGCAGCATATGGAGCTGGGATATTTAAAGACCCTGAATCAATGTGGCTTTCAGCAGAAGCAGACAGAAAAGGTGGCAACAACCTTACTGGCTTCAAAAATGTAAAAGTTGATAAGTTGATTGAAAAACAAAAGTCAATTTTTAATGTTTCACAAAGAAATCAGATATGTCGTGAAATTGATGGCATATTGACAGATTCATGTCCATATATACTATTATGGAATATAAAAGCTACTCGACTACTATACTGGAATAAATTTGGTATACCGGATACTGTGCTTTCAAAATTTGGAGGTGAAAGCTCGATCCTATCTTACTGGTGGTTAGATATTGACTATAGTGCTGAACTAAATGACGCCATTGAGTCTGATGACTCTCTCATCGCTGAACCTCCAGAAATAATATTTGACGAAAATTTTTAAAAAACTATGAACAACAAACTCGCATATTTTTTAAGACGATTACTACTGATAATCCCAACATTTCTGGCAATTACATTCTTATGTTTTTCTATTGCTCAGATTGTACCAGGTGGCCCCGTCGATCAAAAGATAATGGAGATGCGTGGATTTGGAGATACTGGTTCATCTGTAAGAGAAAATGCAGGAGATATCTCTGAACAGCAAAGAGAAGAACTGACAAAAGCATTTGGATTTGACAAACCATTAATTGTCCGCTACTACAAATGGCTCATAAAAGATCGTCTAGGTCTTAAAATGAAGTCATATATGTACACCGACAAGACTGCATGGCAGTTAATTAGCACAAGGTTCCCTATCTCTTTAACATTCGGTCTATCAGGATTTCTGCTTAGTTACCTTATATGTATTCCGCTAGGTATTGCAAAAGCACTTAAGCATGGCTCTGTATTTGACTTTACAAGCAGTATGATGGTATTCATTGCTTACTCAATTCCTGCATTTGCTCTTGGAATGCTTCTTAAAATGCTATTTTGCGGAACAACAGATGGCCTATGGGATTTCTTCCCTATATCAGGATATCAATCAGACAATTTTGCAATGCTCTCGGCATTTGGAAAATTTAAGGATATATTCATTCATATGTTCCTACCTGTTATGTGCTATGTTGCAGGTAACTTTGCCGTTCTAACCCTACTAATGAAAAATTCATTATTGGATCAAGTGGGAAAAGACTATATGAGAACAGTTATTGCAACGGGTGTTCACTACAAAACTGCAGTCTGGAAACATGCATTCCGTAATAGTCTAATACCAATTGCTACTGGATTTGGTTCAATACTGACTCTTATTTTTGCAAGCTCTGTAATCATCGAACAGGTATTTGAAATTCCAGGAATGGGTCGCCTAAGTCTCACAGCAATAACAAGCCGAGATTATGCAGTATTCATGGGAATTCTATCGCTAACTTCAATATTCGGATTATTGGGCAATGTTCTCTCCGACCTATGCTACATCCTAATTGACCCAAGAATCAACTTCGACAAATAAACCATGGTGACCATGGATACATTAAAATATCCCTGCATTCAACGTTGTGTTTAGGCATCATATCTATAGCCGAGTCGCGACCGCTCGGGGACAAACAACGTTTGTCTGTTTTTCCAAACACCAAAAACTTTATCAGCCTTTATGCAATGCAGGTGAATCATTATTAAACAATACGACCCTAAAGAAGCCAAATAAAAAAGGCGAGATTTATTAAATCTCGCCTTTTCCTAACATTATAAAGTCCTGGTAAACTCTAAATTTCTAATCTAAAAAGTTAATAAATGAGTTTGCTCGCTCAAACCCCTCGGGAAGAAAACTTAGACCGTAGAACTTAGAACATAGAACTTTGTATTATACGTCCAACTCGCCATTTTCCAAACCAGTTGGTAAAGCAGCAGGTTGTTTGCAAGTTGTTGTAAGTTCAACTTTTGCACCAAGTTCACTTGATTTATCAAAAGCCAACATAATTTCTAATGCGTGATTAGCTAGCTCACCACTAGCTCTGTGGTCTCTACCGCTTTGCATTGCATAAGCCATATCAGCAACACCAATACTACGTGAGTTATCTGTATAAATATGTGACAACGGTGATTCAACCCAATCTTCATAGCCTTTACGGAACACTTTAACTGGTCCACCAAATGAATTTGGATCAGGAACCTGAAGAGTACCTTCCGAACCGTAAATTTCAATTGGACTGTGTCCATTCTTGTATACTTCAAAACTACTTATAACAGTAATTATTGCACCACATTCAAACTCAACCATACCAGACAGGTGTGTTGACACATTAATTGGGTACACATGAGGAACTGTTTCAGGTCCGCCAACACGAGTTTCTGCGCCCTTACAAGTAACAGCTGTAACACTCTTAGCAGGACCAAGAAGGTTAATCAATGCTGTAATATAGTATGGTCCCAAATCAAGCATTGGCCCTGCACCAAAATCATAAAAAGCTGGAGCATGTGGCCATTTTTCAGGTCCACGTCCCATAACCATTGCAGTACCTGCAATTGGCTTGCCTATCCATCCGTCATCAAGTAGTTTTCGAGCTGTCTGCTGTCCGCCACCAAGAAATGTGTCAGGTGCACAACCTACAAGTAGACCTTTTTCAGCTGCAAATGCCATGATTTCTTCTGTCTCATCAAAGTTTACACCAAATGGCTTTTCAGAATATGCATTTTTGCCAGCCTTAAGAGTTGCCATAGCAATTTCATAATGAACTTTTGGTGGTGTAAGATTAAGAACAATCTCAACATCTGGATTAGCCAACAGTTCTTCAATTGTCATTGCAGGAACTTCAAATTCCTTACCTTTTTCTTCTGCACATTCAGCCTTCATATCTGCACAAGCAACCACTTCAATAACATTGAATGTTTGTGCAGCTTTAAAGTATGCACCACTAATCATACCACAGCCAATAATACCAACTTTAGTTTTTTTAATATCCATTTAAATCCTCTATTCTTTTCTACGAAAAAGTTTACAGTTTGTAGTGTGTAGTACACAGTAAAAAACAAACTGTAAACAGTAAATGTTAAACTTTAAATGATTGTGTTGCTCCGCAAACTATTTATATATACCTACGGAGTTATTCCACAACTTACGAATCTTCGAATTTGCACACTTTCGCATTTTTTCATCTAACCATCTAACGAACTAACGGTCTAACTGTCTAACCATCTAACGGTCTAACTGTCTAACCATCTAACGGTCTAACTGTCTAACCATCTAACTAGTCTCAATTATTTATTGCCAGCAGCAAGACCATTTTCAATCATATACTTGTAACTTATTTCAATGGCTTTAAACATATCTATATTGCAGTAATCAAGTTCAACAATCACAGTTTCAATCTGTTCTGGCATTACGTCAATCAATCCCTTAATATCAAGTTCTCCTGTACCAAGAGCTCTTAATTCAATCTTACGGTCAAGTATACCATCTTTCATTTTTTGCTCTTGTTTCTTCTGCTTCAACAAACCATCTTTAATATGCAAAAAGATTGTTCTGTCTGAGAATTTCTTAAGCATTTCAACGGCATCTTCTGCACCAAAGTTGGTTGACCAGAAACAATCCATCTGAACTTTTACATTTGGAGCTAATTCCAAATATGTTTCATATTTTAATTTACCATCAATGCGTGCAAATTCAAAACTATGGTTATGCTGAAACAATGTGAAACCATTCTTAGAAAGAACTTCTTCCATCTTATTAGTAGTTTCTGCTGTTCTCTTGATTGCATCCATATCTAGGAAATCATCTGGGCCGTAACCACAAACAATTGTCTTAAGATCAAGCATCTTTGCCTGTTCCATAGCTTCATCCAAGCAATTAGGACGTGCCCATGGTGAATGTGCTGAATAAACCTTCATTCCAAGATCTTCAACAATCTTCTTAAATTCTATTGGACTTAAATCAAAGAAACCTGCAGGCTCAACGCCCATATAGCCCATCTCGGCAACTCTTTTTATAACTCCTACAAAATCTTCTTTAGCTTCTTCTCTCAAAGAGTAAAGCTGAACTGATAGTGGCTTTAACATAATTTTATTCTCTTATTTTATTTGTTTTACGGGATTATCCCTCATTTAGTGTAAAAATCTATTGTAGTATATTTTTGAAACAATAAACACACTTGCTAAATTCTAGTTAATTCTCAAGACACACATGAGACAAACTTCTTACAATTCTCGATATTGTACCAATCTCATATTTTATGTCAATAAAACTTAATCCCTTAATCTCAAAAATTAACACTTTTCTGAATATTTGACAATTATATAGCCTAAAATACCTAAAACCTAAAAATCATAGCATTGATTAATACAAAAAAAGCCTATTATAAAAAATCAAATCAAAATCTGCTTTGCGAACATTTATAATTATGGCTCTGTCACGGTTTGTGTGGATGACTCTAAAAAAAATAAGAAATAGAAACG
>Ga0307987_1001334_pt1 | contig 13544 bp, 7 predicted proteins | sample EllFjometagen181_FD_203157 | JGI IMG/M metagenome (GOLD analysis project Ga0307987, IMG submission 203157) | Marine microbial communities from Ellis Fjord, Antarctic Ocean - #181 | ecosystem: Environmental > Aquatic > Marine > Unclassified | place: Southern Ocean | collected 2014-10-08
TAAGTTTTCCACGTTACCATTTTCCCAAAATTTTATCTGAAAGAAACAAATTGATCTCTTCTCGTTTTCTAAGTAGTTCAAATTTCTTAGTCATATTCGAAATTGTAGAATTCTGAAATTCAATTTTGGAACGATCAAGATCAAGCAGACTTATCATTCCATGCTTATAATGTTCTTGAGCCATCTGCAAATTCTGTTCAGCAAGTTCAAGTTTTTCTCCATACAGTTTTTGTGATTGTTTGATAGTTTCAAGATCAGAAAGCAGGATCTGAAGATCTATCATATTACTCTTTTTTGTAATTTCAAGATCCATTTTTAAAAGCTCGTGATTTCTTTTAGATTGAAGATATTGTTCTCTTGTATCAAATAGATTGAATATATTGTAGCTTGCGCTTAGCGAAAGGGTATTGTTGGTTCTATCATAATTTTCAAGATCATAAATATCATCTGGACTATTATGGTTCATTGAATACAAAATCGTGATCGAAGGTAGAAAATTCATTTTTAGTTGTGATACAATTATTTTACTGCTTTTTAATTTGACAATTAAACTACCCAATTCTGGGTAATCTATGAAATTAAATTTCGAGGGATAATATGATAAAACGCTCTTCTGGAATATTGTTGCACATCGTCTCTTTACCAGGAAAATTTGGTATTGGATGTTTAGGAAAAGATGCATTTGAATTTGTTGATTTTCTAAAAAGATCAGGTCAGAAACTCTGGCAGATCTGTCCACTGAGTCCCACAGGTTACGGAAATTCACCTTACTCATCATACTCAGCATTTGCCGGAAATCCGCTCTTAATTGATATTGATGAATTCACAAAAGAAACAGATGATATTAACTTTGATGACAAAGAAGTTGAGTACGACAAGGTAATTGAATTCAAATACAAGGTTATGCGACAAGCTTTCACGACATTTTCTGAAACAGATGATTACCATAAATTCGTTAAAGAAGAGAGTTTCTGGCTAGAAGATTTCTCTTTGTTTATGGCATTGAAAAACCATTTTAACAATATTGCCTGGAACAGATGGGAAACTCCTCTTAAACTGCGAGAAGAAAATGCACTTCTTGAATTTAAAAAATTATTAAAAAATGAAATTGAATTCCAGAAATTTCTCCAATTCATCTTCTTCCAGCAATGGCAGAAGTTACGATCTTATGCCAACTCTATTGGAGTTCAGATCATCGGTGATATGCCGATCTATGTCGCGGCAGACAGTGCTGATGCTTGGTCGAATCCTAAATTATTTTTATTCGATGAAGATATGAATCCAACCTTCGTGGCTGGTGTTCCACCAGACGGATTTAGTCCAACCGGACAGCTTTGGGGTAATCCTGTTTATGACTGGGATTATTGCGAAGATACCGATTTTGAATGGTGGAAATTACGATTCACATCTGCCTTCAAACTGTACGATATTTTGAGAATTGATCATTTTATTGGTTTTGAAAATTATTGGGCAGTTCCCTTTGGTAATGATACTGCTGAACTTGGTAGTTGGCAGAAAGCAAAGGGACGTCAGCTCTTTCAAAAACTAAAAGAAGAGTTCCCTGATCTACCTATAATTGCAGAAGATCTAGGGCTTCTCACAGATGATGTAAGAAAACTGCGGGATGATTTTGGTTTTCCAGGAATGAAGGTTTTGCAATTTGCTTTTTATGATGGGATGAAAAGTGATTTTCTACCTCACAATTTTACTGAGAACTGCGTAGTTTACACTGGAACTCACGATAATGAGATCACGAGAAGTTGGTACGATAATCTACCGGATGAACCAAAGAATTTCATGAATGAATATATGAAGTACGATGGTAAGGATATTAGTTTTAAACTGATAAAACTGGCTTGGGAAAGCAGAACGGATGTTGCCATTGCTCCAATGCAGGATTTTCTGGATCTTGATAATAAAGCTAGATTCAATTCACCTGGAACAGTAGAAGGGAATTGGCAATGGCGTGTAAAAAAAGAACAACTCTCCAATCAGCTCGCTGAGAAGATCAAAGCTCTTACGCTTCAATCAAGCAGATAATAATTTATAGATAACATCAGTTACTTGTTTTGAGATTCTCAGATAAGAAAAATTCCTTTTTCTTCCATACAAATCAAATTGACTATTTTCCATCCTGTTTTTCTTTGATCAATTTTTCATAGATCTGCAGATATTTCTCTGCTGTATTTTGTAGATTAAATTTTCTCTTTGATTCACTCATAATTCTCTGCATTTGTTTGATTCGTTTATCATGAGGTAATTCATAAAATTTCAGTGCTTCTTTGATACCAAATTCTAATCCTGCTTTATCCGCGATTTTAAATACAAACCCATTGCCTGCATTATTCTCAACATCCAGGTGAGTAATAGAATCTTTTAATCCGCCTGTAGAACGAACAATCGGTAATGTACCGAAACGAAGTACTTCCATTTGAGGTAATCCGCAAGGTTCATACCTGGAAGGCATCAAGATGAAATCCGCTGCAGCTTTTCCTAAATTACTAAGTTTTTCTTCAAAATTAACAAAACGGATATTATTATTTTTCTTCTGCAATTTTTCCAGTTTTCTTTCTAATTTAGAGTCACCATTTGCCACAAAAGCTATCTGCATTTTATATTTAGAGAAGAAGTAATCCAGATTATTAATAAGAAGATCAGGTCCTTTTTGGTAATAAAGTCGGTTAGGCCAGAAGAAAAGTGGGGTATGAGGTTCAAGAGGTAAACCCAATTTAATCTGAAAAAGTTCCTTATTTTTAGACTTGTTTTCTTTCATTGTGTGTTTGTTATAATTGATGATGCCAGGCATTACCTTGGAATTTATAGTATCATTTGGAGCATTTAAAATTCCGCTTGCCCTGCCTTCTTCATATTTCTGTTTGATCACTTCATAAATTGGCGTGGAAACAATATCAGGAAAGACATTTTTGTATAATTCGTCCAAGAAAGATTTACTTACTGTATTAAAATGATCGGAGGCAAAAATGGCACTTGCCGTAAAATCTACTTTATTTGTTTTAAAATGCTTTTCCCAATTTTCTTTCATATTATCCGGAAATTCTTCAAAGTACAACCATTCAACAAAATCCATAGGACGGATTCCACTCAATTCAATATTCATCATTGTTTGTTTTTCTGTAAAAATATTATGAAGAGTAAACAGGGATTTTATCCCTTTTGACCTTGCTGCTGCAGGGATCAAACCAGTCATCCAATCATTACAATGCACGATGTCCGGCTGGATATGATCCAATAGAAGATTGATCACATGTCTTTGATATGCCAATGATCTACGAGCTGGACTGTGAATTGAATCATCTTCGTAAGGGGTATTTATATAAGAAAATGCACTATCATTTACAAGATGAATTCCTCTCCCGCTGAGGACTACTGCTAACCTGTCAATTTGACGGTTGGTTATGTCGGCAACATGTTTGATCTTGCTGTCGTATTTTGGTAAAGCAATATGCAGATCATAATCATTATTCTCATTCAGATTTCGGATAAGTCCGGCAGAGATATCTCCCAATCCACCACCTTTGGCAGAGACAAGATTGGCAGCATTTCCCATTCCTTCAGGAAGTTCAGTGACTTCTGGAGTGCAAATGAGGATCTTGGGTTTATTAGATGTTCTCACAATCTTCTGGTATTCCGTAGAAATATCTTTATACATTTGTTTATTGTCATCTGAGACAGTACTATCTACCACCTAAACCTCCAAGATATTTTCAATTAACTTCTCTACTTGATATTCTGAACTTTCAGCTGCTTTACGAATTTTATCAATTAGGCTTTTAAAATTTTTCTTTTTTGTGATTTTCTTACCAATAGAAATCAAATTCACAATTTCAAGGGTATCGAACAACTCATCAAATGCTTCCTGGTTAAACCAGAGCTTTTTATCATATTCGTTGATCATCAGAAATTGTTTAACTTCTGATGATTCTAATACTTTTTTTAGTGACAGTTCAACAGAATTTTCCAGTTTCCACAAATTTTGGAATTGAATCCCTATTTTTAATAAATTGATATTGATATCAATTTTAGAAAGATGTTTCATCTCGTCACCAAAGAAAAGTTCATCCAACCACTCGAAACTTATTAATGCATAGTTTTTTTTAGATTTTAATCTACCTAAGTGTCGCATCAAGATCCATGAAATGCAAAATAAATTTTCTTTATCCGATAATGCAAAATCCTTCTGTTGCTTACAATATAAAGAAAGATCTTCTATAATCAGTTGTGAAATTTCTGAAATATCATTATCTGATTTGACCCAGTTTTTCAGAATTTGCAGAAAATCTTCAATCCTGCTTTTTAATTCAGCACTGAATGAATTTAACTCTTGCCGAGTTGTTATTTGCATCAACTGAGTCAGAACATTCCAATCGTAGTAAGAGTTAAAGTTTGATAAAAGTGGAAGTAATTCAAGTCGTTTTAGAGCATACTGAATGTTTTCAGTTCCACCACCTTGAAGATATTCTGCCAACCTGGAATAGTGTTTTTCAGCATTGTCTTTAATTTCGTAAATATTTAGATAAACTGCATACTTAAAGGCAGGCAAATTTTGGAATAAACCCTTTTCATGAACTTCTCTGGAATTACGGATAAACTCTAAATCCGAGATCTCATCTTTGATAATTACAAAATAACCAGGATCATTGTGTAATTCCCAGGCAGAGCCCAGATTTTTTCTTGTCCAAACGGTTTTATCCTCTTCCTGTTTTGGGATATTAGCCCAATTTATCCAACCGGAAGTCTCCTGAAATTTGTTGTTGTAAACTACCAAAGAAGATTGATCTTCAAACCTGTTTGTGTAAGCAAACACATTTTCATTAACATCATTATCGTTTGTAATAAAATCAAAAAGTATGAAATTTTCTACGTCAGAGAAAAGATATCTTCTATTTAGCAGTGGGAAAATTTCACGATTATGCCGTTCTATCAATCCTTCATCTTCGTTCTCTTGCCATTTTGCCTTTTTAAATTCCATACCATAGCGTTCGGTAAAACCTTCTATCTGTCCATGAGCATACATCGGTAATCCCGGCATTGTGCTCATGAGCAAGCATACACCAAAATATTTATCATCTCTTCCAAATTGTGCTATTGCTGTATCTTCATCCGGGTTACTCATAAAATTGACAAACCGTTTTAAAATTTGTGGATTAAATTCTAGAATGTTAAAAATTGATTTCCTATATTTGGCATTCTCTTCTGCTTTCAGCATATTCATGAAAGCACTATTGTAAACGCGATGCATGCCAAGAGTACGCACAAAGTATCCTTCCATCATCCAAAATGCTTCTGCCAGAAAAAGTGTATCAGGTGCTTCTAATGCCGCTCTATCAACTACCTCTCGCCAGAATTCCTTGGGGAAAATTTTATCAAATTCATGCTTTGTCATGCCAAATTCACTACGAGTTGCGATATCTCCACCAGCGCCTGGTTGAGGAAACCATAATCTTTGAATATGTTTTTTTGCCAGGGTCATTGCTGCATCAAATCTGATTATAGGAAATTTTCGAGCTATTGCAATTATAGTATCACTGACTGCTTTTCTAACTTCAGGCAGTAAATAATTAAGTTGTGCAGTATCATTCCAGGGCGTGCTGGTCCCATCATTTCCATGATAAATATAACGAATATTTCCATCTTTAATGAATTGGAAAACCACAGCAGCATCTGTCTTCTCATAATAGTGATCTTCTATCCTTACCTGAATTTCGTTTTTCATTGAAAGGTTTTCACCATTGAATGAGTAATTTGGAAATGGAGGTTGATCAAGCTGTATGAACCATTCAGGATGGTTAACCAGCCAGTTTGAATCTATACCTGTATGATTGGGAACCATGTCGCATCCAATTCGAATTCCAACACCGGCAGCTTTTCTTTTCAATTCTTCCAAAGCAACATCACCACCAAGATCATCGGCAATGCGGTAATCATCTAAAGAATAAGCTGATGCAATTGCATCAAGATCACCATTGATTTCTTTCAACCTTTTGGAAGCTTCACTTCGCTGCCAGATACCAATTAACCAGATTCCAGTAATTCCTCGACTTGCCTGCAATTGTAACTCTTCTTGCGGGATTTGATCAAGACGTGATACTTCAACTTTATACTTCTTACTAAGCTGTTCTAACCAGACGTATGTACTTTTCGCAAGCAGTACCAGATGCGGCATCCAATCTTTATCCTCAGTAAAATTCTCATACTCTTCATCATCAAACTGATGTATTTGAGCAGGTCCAGGTCCAGTGAAATGGATTTTATTTTCTTCTTTTAAGAGATCAATTCCCTGTAGTAATAGAAATAACTCATCATCAATCAAATCTTTCCAATGATTCTTAATAAAATTCAATTGATCAAAAATCGAATTAGGAAATTGGATCATTGGTTGCAAAAGAAAACTGATGAGATCGAAATTCTTATAAACAGGAATCTGCACTTTAAAGAATTCTTTAAGAAGCTCAAAATGAACAGGATAATTACTTTCAGTTTTTAATACATCATCATTAAACAATGTTACGTATTTCCCAAAAGCTTTATTTTGATTTATCATCCAGATCAAAAGTAACTCGTTGAGATTTTCAGTTTCCAAAGAAGTGACAAATTCTGCTTTAAAGCTTTTCACTAGATTTTCTACTTTATGCTCTCCAATTTCATCGGTTAGAAATTGATCTGCTTTTTCCGTAACGTTCTTATTTAATTCAGTCGAATATCGGTTAATAATTTTTCTCGTAAGGCTGGTTATAATCTGTACGGCATTCAATTCACCAGCAGTAGCAGCTTTACTACTGTTGTAAATCAGATCTTTTCCTTCATTTAATTTTTGGGTGAAATTACGAAGTTCTATTTGATCGTCAAAATAAAGCCTTCCTTCTTTGTTTATATTCTTGGTTTGAATTTGATATTGAACTTTGGTTTTTTGTAAAAGTGGAATTCCAATTTTATCTTTCATTATTCTAGTTTTTTCGGTTTTCATTTTAGTTTAGTAATACCATATCACATAGCTAAAAAATTCTATTATATCAACTTGGCTGGGACGAATTCGTAGATTGTAGCTTTGTTTACCAGAACCTTTAACGATGAATTTCCCACTATATGTAGCAACATCCTTTTCTTGTTTAATCATATTTAATTCATAGACATTAAAAATATTATCGTCATTGATAATGAACATTTCAACTTTTAGTAGATCTTTATCTAATCCATCAAGATTAATCTCAGTATTTACTTCAATCTCATCACCACAACTTATTGTTTCAAAATCCTGAATATTTGTTTCTCCATTAACAAATTTGACCTTCTGCCAGTTTTTTTGCAGTTTAGATTTTATCTCCATGAGATGCTTAAGATATTGATAATTATTGCTGGATATTTTTTTCACATCTTTTGATATTGGTAAATAGAATTTATCTAGATATTCCCTCAACATTCTATGCATGTTGAATCCTCTACCAACATCATAGATAGAATGTTTCATCATTTTTATCCATTGTACTGGAATTCTATTTTTATCGCGGTTGTAGTAAGTTGGTGCAATCTCGTTCTCCATAATGTCATAAATCTCGTTTGCATCAAGCTGATCTCTTATCTCAGCATCTATCTGTTCCGAACCGGCTGTTATCGACCAGCCATTTTCGGGATTATAACATTCCGGCCACCATCCATCTAATACACTTAAATTTAATACACCGTTCATTCCGGCTTTCATGCCGGAAGTCCCACTGGCTTCTTTCGGTTTAATTGGATTATTCAACCAAACATCCACTCCCTGCACAATATGACGGGCAACATTCATATTATAATCTTCTACAAATATGAAGCTGTCCTCGACCTGATTTTCTTTGGCAAAATCTATTAACTCTTTAATCATAGACTTTCCCAAATCGTCTGCTGGATGAGCTTTACCAGCAAAAACAAACTGGATCGGTCTATCGGGATCTTGGATCATTCGTAATAATCTTTCTTTATCTTTCAAGATCAGGTTAGCTCGTTTGTAGGATGCAAATCTCCTGGCAAAACCAATAATCAATTTATTTGGAGAGAGAGCATTCTGGATCTTTTCCCCTTTAGAAATTTCAGTACTTTTATAAATTAAACTTTCATGTTTTCTATTTTTAATAAATGTGATCATCTGTTCTTTACGTTGTTGATGAGCTTCCCATATTTCAATATCTGGAATAAAGAGAATGTTTTTCCAAACATTTTCTTCATCAGCACTATGTTCGTGATCAGCGCCAATGTATCTATCAAAAAGCCTGGACATTTGCCTGCTGATCCAAGTATGGATGTGAACTCCGTTCGTGATAGCATCGATTGGCATTTCATCTTCGTAAATATTCGGATAGATCGGATGCCACATCTCTTTGGAAACAATACTGTGAAGTTTGGAAACACCATTTATATGTTTAGCAAATTGGATTGCTAATACAGATAAAGAGAAATCAGTACCCGTACTTGTTTTTGCTAAATCGGCAAATTGTTCAAAGCTCATGTTGAGTGCTTTAATATCTTCTTCTAGATATTTTTGTACAAGTGTTAAATCAAATGCTTCATTCCCGGCTGGAACTGGAGTATGAGTTGTAAAAATCGTACTGAGACGAATGAATTCTCTAGCCATATCAAACGAAAAACCCTTTGAATTCATAAGATCATTTAACCGTTTAATTATCAAAAATGCTGAATGTCCTTCATTTAGATGGTAGACTGTTGGTTGCATTCCAAGTTCTTCAATCAGTTTGAGAGAACCAAAAGCTAATACAATTTCTTGTAATAAACGCATTTTACGGTCTGAAACATATAGATGGTCAGTGATTCGTCTATTTTGGATTTTGTTCCGAGTTATATCTGTATCTAGCAAATATAGAGAAATATTTCCAACTTGAATTTCCCAAACTTTTAAATATATTATTTCACCACAAATTCTAATTTTAATGACAAGATCTTCACCGTTTTTATTTGTAATCTTCCTAATCGGTTTAGAATACCATTCATTTTCATCGTAAATTTCAGTTTGTTTACCATTCAGATCAATCTTCTGGCTAAAATATCCGTATCTGTAGAGGAGTCCAAAACCTGTTAATGGCAAGCCCATGTCTGATGCAGCTTTTAAATGGTCTCCAGATAAAATTCCTAAACCACCTGAATAGATCGGAAGTGATTCATGCAAACCAAATTCCATTGAAAAATAGGCTATTTTAAAGTCATCATCGAATTCTTTTCTTTCACCGTTTTCCTGATAATATCCTGTATAATTCTTATAAGAAATAAATTGTTTATAAACACGATTTAGCTCATTAATAAAGCCACTTTCCTTTGAAAGTTTTTGGAATTTCTCAGCAGGAACTTTTTGAATTAATTTTACCGGATTATGATTAAATTTTCTGAATAAGATTGGATCTATTCTGCTAAATAGTTTGTACGCATCTGGGTTCCATGTTGACCATAAGTTTTCTGTTAATTCACTCAATGGTGCTAAATTTTCAGGTAATTTTGGTTTTACATAGAAATTCTTAAAATTTATTTTTTTGTTCAAAATTCCTCCATAGACAATGATGTTAATTTTGCTAGTAAATAATTTGTGTCAATGCATGAAAATTTATTGACCGATTATCAGCTTAATTTCTTTTCATTTTCAGATTGAGGAGAATTGATGCAGGAGTTTATATATAATCCGCTAACGGGTAGTAAGCATAAAGTTTATCTTGCTGGAGATTTCAATAATTGGTTTGCTGAAGAATTTAAATTAACTGAAAAAAATGGAATATATAAGATAAAATTAGAATTGGAAGAGGGACGATACGAATACAAGTTTGTAGTAGATGGCAATTGGATCGTTGATGAATCTGCCGAAGAATTTGCCCTTGATAAATTTGGGAATCGCAATTCTGTAATATATGTTGGTGAAAAACCTGAACAAATTATACACAAAGCAACTGAGTTTGAAACACCAGATTGGGTTAAAGATGGAATCTTTTACCAAATTTTTGTTGATAGATTTTGTAATGGTGATGACAAGATTAATCCTGACTTTTCTGAGTGGTATTACCAAAAAAAGAACAAATTAGTTCCTGGTGCAAGAGAAGGGAAGTTCAGATTTATTGATGACTGGAATAATACTGAATCTCTTGAAAAAGATGAGAATAAACATTACTTATTTTATGGTGGTGATTTGCAAGGGGTGCACAATAAAATTGATTATCTAAAAGATTTAGGTATAACGATCATCTATTTCAATCCACTCGTACAGGCAGCTTCCAATCATAAATACGAAGCTTATGATTATTTTAAGATAGATCCGCATTTTGGCTCTAATGCTGAATTTATAGATTTAGTAAAAGTCCTTCATGAGAATGGAATAAAGGTAATCGTGGATTTTGCTTTTAATCACGTTGGAGTCGGATTTTTTGCCTTTCAAGATTGTTTAAAAAAAGGAGAAAAATCAAAATACTATAATTGGTTTGATTGGCACAAATGGCCAATTCCAGAAGAGATCCCGGATGATTTTAATGCCAATGAATATTATCAATGCTGGTGGGGACACCCAATTATGCCGGATCTGAATTTTGATCTTGATAGACCTCACCCAGATGAAAATTATATTAAAGATCAAATTGATGCCAACGTAAATAATGATGTGGTTGAATATATTTTAAATGTTGCAGAATTCTGGTTAACTGAATTAGATATTGATGGTTTCAGATTGGATATCCCGAACGAAGTACCATTCTGGTTTTGGGAACTCTTCCGGAGAAAAGTAAAATCAATTAAACCGGATGCTTATCTGGTAGGAGAGATTTGGAATAATGCTATAGAATGGGTAAATGATAAATATTTTGATGCTGTGATGAATTACAAATATTTCAAAGAACCATTATATTCTTTGTTTATAGAAAATTCTTCAGTGAAAAAATTTGCTGAGACCATTGAATTGGGATTACAAAAATATCCTACTCAAGCAACTCAGGTGATGATGAATCTTTTGGACAGCCATGATACTTTTCGTTTTCTGGAATCTGCAAAGGGGAATATCGAAAAATTAAAACTAGCAGTTCTATTCCAAATGACTTTTGTCGGTGTTCCACATATCTTTTATGGTGACGAAATTGCAATGCTGGGTGGTCACGATCCTGAAAATAGAAGACCATTTAATTGGGACTTTCCTAAAAATAGACAAGCACTTGAACTTCATAACTGGTATAAAAAATTGATTAAGATTAGAAAGGATAATATTTCACTTCGAAGAGGAGAATTTAAATTCTTAAAAGTGAATGATAATCTCATAATTTATAAGATGCATTTTGAGCAAAGAGAGTTGATAATCGTAATAAACAAGAATTCTAAAGATCAAGCATTAGTTCTTCCATCTAACACTTACTATGATCTTATAACAGAAACTAAGTTCTCACAAAGTGTTATTCCAGCTATGAGTGGTTTGATCTTAAAAAGTATAGAAACTGATTGATCAATAATTACCATTTTCCTAATATTTTATCTGAAAGAAACAAATTGATCTCTTCTCGTTTTCTAAGTAGTTCAAATTTCTTAGTCATATTCGAAATTGTAGAATTCTGAAATTCAATTTTGGAACGATCAAGATCAAGCAGACTTATCATTCCATGCTTATAATGTTCTTGAGCCATCTGCAAATTCTGTTCAGCAAGTTCAAGTTTTTCTCCATACAGTTTTTGTGATTGCTTGATAGTTTCAAGATCAGAAAGCAGGATCTGAAGATCTATAATATTACTCTTTTTTGTAATTTCAAGATCCATTTTTAAAAGTTCGTGATTTCTTTTAGATTGAAGATATTGTTCTCTTGTATCAAATAGATTGAATATATTGTAGCTTGCGCTTAGCGAAAGGGTATTGTTGGTTCTATCATAATTTCCAAGATCATAAATATCATCTGGATTATTATGGTTCATTGAATACAAAATCGTGATCGAAGGTAGAAAATTCATTTTTAGTTGTGATACAATTATTTTACTGCTTTTTAGAGAATTTTCCATTTGCTTAAGTGATATATTTGTTACAAATTCAGCCTCATCTATTGTGACATCAATTTCAGGAGTTGAAAGATCAAATCCTTCATCACTAATATTTAAATAGCTGAAAAGTGATTTTCTCAATTTATTAAGACTGTTTACCGCTTCATTCACAGCGATTTCATAATCTATTTGAGATATCTTACTCTGCTGTAATTCCAAAGTAGATTTATCTCCCATTTCAAACTGAATCTGTACTTGATCGGTGGTCTTTTGTTGAAGAGCTAAATTTTCTTTTTGAATTTCCAGATTTTTCTGAGCTTCTAATACAGATAGATATTTAATGAAAACCGTATAGGCGATCAACTTTTTCATATTTTCTAAAGAAAGATCGGCATTTTTTTTATTCAGGATAGAAGTTCTCACATCATAATAACTCGGTTCATTCAAGCTTATGTCTTTACTTAAATGGAAAGAAGCGCTTTTTGACCAATCCATATCTGTATCGTAATTTTTTGAACTTCCTGCTGAAATACTGGCGGAAGGAAGTAGCCTGATCCAACTACTCCGAAGGTTACTTCGAGCATTTAAGTTGTTAACATTTTCCTGTTTAATAGCGTATGAATTTTCTAATCCAATATTTATTAATTTCTCGAGTGTATATTCTTCAGCAAAAATCAAAATTGGAATAATAATTAGCATAAGTACAACTATTCGTCTCATTTTTATCTCCTTAAAAATAATAGGTTCTGTAAAATTAAAAATTGTCATTGCGAGGAATCTTATATGGGAATTCTTTCGCGGCAATCTCGATCATCTAGCTATCTGAGAAAGAATGAGATTGCTTCGTTTGTACAGCAAGAAGAAAAACTCGCAAAGACATTCTTTTTCTGAAATTACTATAAAGACACTCTATTTTACAGAACTTTTTTATATATATGAATAATCATCAGCAAGAATCTTAAGTTATAGAAAATAGGCAATATTTTTTTTTAAAGATAAGAGATAGTAATTCATCATAGTTCTAAATACAATCATATTGCGAGATAACAATAATTTATTTGACTTGTAAAGCTTGTTGAATAAATAAATTGTAACCTGAAGTAGTGATTTGTGTTATAGTATTTAGAAAACATTAGAGGGAATGAAGTTTGGATAGTGAAAGAAAAATGATTCTCAATTCTAAAAAAGATATCAACCAGTTTGATTATCTTTATAGTAAGTATTATCCAAAAATCAATAGTTTTATATTTCATAGAGTGAAAGAAGAATCTGTGCGTAACGAGATCGTTTCTAACGTATTCTTTAAAGCAATGAGAAAATTAGCAATTTTCCGCTTTTATGATTCTAGAAATTGCGGATTTTCATCTTGGTTGTATCGTATTGCATTAAGTGAATTGAGTAAGTATTTTTACGAAAGGAAACGAGAGAAGAGAATACAGGATAATTTTGAATGGAATATGCCGATTGGTAAGCCAATTAAAATTGAGTATGCCATCGTTGAGAAATATATGGTAGAACTTAAAGAAAATGAACAGAATCTAATTTCTTTAA